>Ga0080064_1001339_pt1 | contig 50723 bp, 48 predicted proteins | sample Subgrocontami54m_FD_69260 | JGI IMG/M metagenome (GOLD analysis project Ga0080064, IMG submission 69260) | Subsurface groundwater microbial communities from S. Glens Falls, New York, USA - GMW46 contaminated, 5.4 m (SPADES assembly) (version 2) ...
CCCCTCGAACACGTTCTGGCGATCGCCGATCTGATCGCGGAGGGCGTTCGGTGCCATGTCGAGTTCGAGCAGCGCCGCGAGCAGATGCGCGCGAGTGTCCGCGGATGCTCGGTTGCGCGGGGCGTGATCGATCGCGCGATCGGGGCGCCGGTGGGTCTCGACGTGGAGATTCCGACGCTGCTCGCAACCCGGGAACTCGGGGAAGAGTGGTCGATCTCGGGGCTCGTCCGCGCGGGCGGCCAGCCGCTCGAGATTGCCGGCAGCGCCGGTGCACAAAACGCTTCGGCCCTGTTGCGCATTGCGCACCTCGATCTGTCACGGTTGCGGCCCGGCTTTCCGCAGAGCGATCTCACCGGCGAGGTCCGGGTCGACCGCCACGGCACGCAATTCGCGCTCGACACGAGCGGACTGATCGGCTCGCTGGACGAAGTGGACGTTCCGGGTGTCGTTGCGCACGCGACCGTCCGCGATCACCAGTTGTTCATCGATGACTTGCGTTCACCGATCGGCATCACGGCGACGGGCGTCGTCGATTTTCGCGGTGCGCAGCCGGCGGCGTGGGCGGCCATCCGGTTGAATACTCAGGACGTGGGGTTGCTGCCGCTCGTTCGTCGTCGGGTCCGCGGCGCGCTCGACGGTGAGGTTCGTGCGGACGTGCGTCCGGGACGGTTCGAGGCGAGATTCGCGGCGCGAGCGCGCAATTTCCGCGGGCCGGGTTTTCACGTTGGATTCGCCGACGTCGGCGGGCGAATTCGCGTCGTCGATGGTCACTCGTACCTGAACGTCGACGTCGACGCGCGCGGCGTCCGCACCCCTGTCGCGGCAGCGATGTCCGTCCGTGGCTGGGTAACCGGCGATCCGACGGCTCGTCTCGAGGGGCGCTTGCGCGGATCGACTCACCTGGCAACACGCCGACGGACCGCTGTGCCGGCCGTGGCTACGGACACGGCACTCGACGCGCCCTTTACGGTGGATGTCGCGCGCGACCACGTGCACATCACCGTCGCGCGCGGAACGGCGCGGCTCAACGGCGCGCACGCGAACATTTCGGGCGCCGTGACGCTTCCGAATCGGGGGGATCCGCAAGGGTTCGCGCATGTTCGGACGGCCGACGGAAGTGGCGCGGACGTGACGTTTCACGGAACGGACGTTCGGGGCTCGGTGCGGCGGCTACCCGTCGAGTGGTTGACACGTGCGGCCGGGATTCCGACGTCCATTGGCGGCACGATCGACGGGGACCTGGACTTGCTGGCTGGGCGACTCGGCGCGAGCACCGGACGGCTGCGCCTGCGCGGCGCGCGTTTGCCGCGCATCGGCGTGGTCGACGTCGACGTGCGTGCGAGCCGCGAGCGAGCGGGCACACGGCTCGACGCTGCCATATGGTTCGGATCGCATCGCACCGAGCAAGACGAAGCAGCTCGCTCCGGTGTTCGCGCGACGATCCACGGCGAAGTGCCCGCGCGACTCGGCGACGCGAGGGCGTGGGTGCGAAACATCCGTGAAGCCGACGTCAATTCGCAGCACGTGACCCTCGACGACTTGTCTTCCGACGTCGGGCGGCTCGTTCACATGACGGGTACGGCTGCAACGAGCGCGCATTTTGCGCGGGCCCAAGCCGGACAGCCGCTCGCGGGGGGGATTGGCTTCGATTTGCGCCACGTTCAGCCGGTTGCCGACATTGGCGCGACGCTGTCCCCGTTGCTCCGACGCCTTGCGCGGCGAACGCTGGGTCGCCGACCGCTGACCGAACCGATGCGCCTCCGCGGCGCGGTCTGCGTCCGGATCGAGCACGACGATTTTCGATCGCTACCGACCGGAATCGACACGGCCGTCGGACGCGAAACCACCGATCCCGAGATTCCCACGCCCACGGATTGCACCGACGAACAAACCCACGTTCGCGAGATGCTCGCGCACGCGGCGGGCTCCGCGGGCGGTCCGTGGCACACGGCGCTGCTCCAAGGGCTGTCGGAGATTTCGCCCGCGGGCGGATTTCGACGTTTTCGCGCATCGCCCCAGTTGCGCGCACGGATGGCGGCATCGCGGTTCGACATGGGAATTCAAGTCGGTCCGATCGACACGCGCCGATGGCCGTTTCTCCCAGTGCTCGCGCTCGTGAGTCGCGCCTTTGCGCGACCGCGCATCGCGGGCACGCTCGAGGCATCGCTCACCGCGACCGGACCGATGCTGGGCCCGACGCTCGCGCTCGACGCCGTCGTGCACACGAACGGGCACGAGATTCTCGTCGCGGGAAGCGAGATCGATCTCACACTCGGTGCGATCCTTGCGCCCGAGCACGACGGCGATTCACTGATCGGCCCCGTGCACTTCTGGGGCGACGCCGCCGCGCAGTTGATGATGCGCACCACGCGATCGCGAACGAACGACGGAAATGCCACGGGGCGATTCGACGTTCGCGCGGACCTGCGTCGGGTGTTTGGGTCGGGCGGCGTTCGCACCGTGGCGCCCGATCGTTTCGAGATTCGCACGAGCCCGCTTCCACTCGGACGGCTGCGGTGGGCGCGCGACAACGGAATCCAGGGCTCGGCCCGTCTCGCGGTTCGGGAGACGCACAACGACGACGCGCCCGTTGCCGCGAGCGTGTACCTCTCTCAGTTGCGAGTGCGAAATCTCCAAGCGAGCCACGCGGCGATCCAAGCGCTGGTGGCTCGTGACGGCACCGGTCCGTGGGAAGTTCGCGGGTGCCTTGCGATGGTGCCAGCGACGCCCAGCACGCCGACGTGCGACGTGAACGACCTGGTCGACGACGCTCCTGCGGGAGGACTTCGGGCCGCCGCGGCGCTTCCGTTGCGCGGCGATTGGCTCGGAGTGGACCCAGACCTGGACGGAACGCGGATCGCTCTCGCGGGCAATCGCTTCCGCCTCGAGTCGCTCTCGCCGCTCGTCGAGCAACCGCCACTGCTGCGAATCGGCGGCGCGTTCACCGGGCGCGCCGCGTGGAACGCGCGCACACCGTGGAACTTCTCGGGCGACGTGGACCTGTCCGACGGGTTGGTGGAGATCGAACGCCTCGGCCAGCCGCTCGACCAGATCTCCGTCGAGCTTCACGCGCGCGATCGGTTCGTCCTGGTTCCGCGCCTGTCGGCGCACCTCGCAAGCGGTACCGTGACGGGAACCGCCAAGGGAAGGCTCGGCCCCACGGACGCAAGCTCCGAGCAAATCGCCCAGCTCGCAGTCAGCGCGATCGCGACCAGCGTTCCGCTGTCGCAAGAAGGAAATGTGTTCGGGTATCTCACGACGCCCGTGGAGTACTCGGGAACGTTCGCGAAAACCGGCTTGCTCGGACGCATTCGACTCTTCGCGCAACAGGCTCGCGGGCAAATCGCACAGATCAACCCGCACATCGACGTTCCGTCGCTCGGATCGCGCACCCTGCAGCCCGTCGAACCGAACTCGGATGTCTTCATCCTCGGCGAGTCGCGCGTCTCGACAGGACCCTCCGCGAATCCGTACCTCGTCGACATCGACATCGACACCGCCGCCTCGGTGAGCGTCGAGCGCCGAAACATGTTCTCGCTCAACGTGGAAACGCACGACACGCATCTGCACTACGACGGCGCGGGTCTCACACTTCGCGGACGAATCGAGGCCGCGCCCGGACAGCAGTGGTTCGAATACCTCGGCAAACGATTCAACCTCGACCGCATCATCGTCCAACTCGACGGCGGGACCCGAATCAACCCGTCGTTGGACATCGCCGGCCATTTCTCGAATGCCGCGCTTGGCCGCATCGACGTGACGGTCACCGACCGGCTGGATACCCCGGAGATTCACTTCCGATCGCAACGAGATCCGAACCTCACCGAGAGTGACGTGCTCGCGATGCTCGTCCTCGGTCGAACGCAGACGCGCAATTTCGCCGAAGCGATCGCGGTTCAAGAGCAAGCCGCGAATGCGGCGATCGGCCTCATCCCTGCGGTAGCGGGACTCATCAACCCGATTCGCGTGCGCGGGCTCGACGTGCGGCCCATCGTCGACACGAGCCGCGGGCCGCTCGCGCAGGGAATCTTCGGCGCCGGCGTATCGTTCGCGGACGGGCGCGTCTACGTCGAGACGACGTATCGTCCGCGGGAGTCTGTGGGACAGTCGTCGGGACCGAACAACGACGTGCAGATCCTTGGCGAGGTCCAGATCAACTCGTTGATCCAGTTGCGCTCGATCTTCGCGGTGCCGACCCAGACCGCTGGTGGCGGCCGCTTTCCGCGCGTGTCATTCGACGTGCTCGTGTCGCCGTGACCCGGGCCGATGAATCGGCCGGCTGCGGTTGACCGGGTCGCCGGCGCGACCCTTCCCGGGTACGCGGTGTGGGGTGCACGGACTCACCGACTGCGCGCGCGGGAAGCCTCGCGCAGGCGAGGCGGTCAATCATAGCCAGCGGCTTCAGCCGCCAGGCCCCCGTCGGGTCACCCGCTGATACGTGACCGAACTTGTCGAGCCGTTTGAACTCGTCGCGGTGAGCGACAGCGACGATCCGCTGCCGTCCCACGGGCCTTGCATGAATGTGAACGACCCCGCCGGCTCCGGCTCGCACGCGTTGTCCGAAATCACGCGAGCGTCGCCCGGAGTGAACGTCACGATGCCAGCCGCAGCGAGCACGACGTAGGGCGAGGTCGTCACGCGCACTCGCGGTTCCGACGTTCCGCGGCACACGTGGATCGTTCCGGGTGCGAGCGGCGCTGTGAGTGTGCACGTCTCGTTTGCGCCGTCCGGCGTGATGACCAGACGACACACGTCGACGGTCGGCTGACCCGTCGGCCCCGTGCCTCGCTCCGTGAACTGCCACGTCGCATTGAGTGCGGCGCGCACGGACTCGGGTGATGCGTCGGTCGGAACGCTCGGGACGATCGGAACGCCCGGAACCGTAGGATCGGCCGTCGTCGGCGGAGTGAACACACCCGCAGGAAGTCTCGGCGACGGCGGCGACGGTGCCGGTCCGACCGCGGGCATCGTGCGGGGCGGTGCGACCGGAGACGTCGGCGACGACATCGACGGCGTCTCGTCGAATCCGTGCGGTACGCGCCGGCGCTCGCCCTCACCCGCGGCACTGTTGGGGCCGCTGCAGTTGCATGCGGCCAGCAGCGCGATGGCGAACAGGGGGCGCGCCGTCACGCAATGTCCTCGCGCGCGGCGTCTGCGATGGTCTGTGCCATCGCACGAATCGCATCGTCCTTCGGACCCTCGAGCATGATACGCAACTTCGGCTCCGTGCCCGACCAACGAACGAGCACGCGACCGTTTTTCCCGAGCTTTCGCTCCGCCGCGTGAATCGCGCGGCTCGTTCCGTTCATCCCATCGAGGTTGCGACGCTCTCGAAGGGCGACGTTCACGAGAACCTGCGGCACGCGCTCCACCGCACGCGCGGCGAGTTCCGAAAGCGGCCGATCGGACCGCAGCACGATTGCCACCAGTTGCAGCGCGGCGATCAGTCCGTCGCCGGTCGTCGCGTGGTCGAGAAACACCAGGTGACCAGACTGTTCGCCACCAAAATTGTAACCGCCCGACCGCATCGCCTCGACCACGTAGCGATCCCCCACCGCGGTACGAAGCATCTTCGTCCCATGGCTGGCCAGCGCCCGCTCCAAGCCGAGGTTGGACATCACGGTCGTCACCACCGTGTTGCCGCGCAGCGTGCGCTCCTCGCACATTCGGCGCGCGACGAGTGCCATGATCGCATCCCCGTCGACGATCTGGCCCTTTTCGTCGACGACGATCAACCGATCCGCGTCGCCGTCGAGCGCCACGCCGAAGTCCGCGTGTCGGCGAACGACCTCGGACGCCATGTGTTCGGGATGGAGTGCACCGACCCCTGCGTTGATGTTCTTGCCATTGGGCTTCACGCCCAGCGACGTGACGTCGGCTCCGAGTTCCTGGAACACGGCCGGCGCGACGCGGTACGCGGCACCGTGCGCGGCGTCGACGACGATCTTCATCCCGTCGAGCCGCAGCTCGCGCGGAAACGTGCCTTTGACGAACGTGATGTACCGCCCGCGCGAGTCTTCCATCTTCACGGCGCGACCGACGCCGCCCTCGGTCCTGCGGCCGTGAAGCAGACGAACGTCGTCCATCAGTGCTTCGATTTCGGCCTCGGCCTCGTCGGGGAGCTTGAACCCGTCGTGCCCGAAGACCTTGATGCCATTGTCTTCGTACGGATTGTGCGACGCGGAGATCACGACGCCCGCATCCGCGCGCATCGACGTCACGATGTACGCAACGGCCGGAGTCGGCAGCGGGCCCGTCAGCAGAACGCGACCGCCCTGCGCGCAGATCCCCGCCGCGAGTGCGGTCTCGAGCATGTAGCCCGACAGGCGAGTGTCTTTTCCGATCACGATCCGCGCGGGTCGCCCGCCGCGCGCGGCCCACCACGCAATCGCGGAGCCGACGCGGAGCGCCACTTCGGGCGTCATCGGGTGAACGTTCGCGGTGCCGCGAATGCCGTCGGTACCGAAGAGCCGACGGGAGGCAGGAGGCACGAGCGAGCGGACGGGCGTCGGAGGAATCGTCTCGATTGGGGAAGCCAGCATTGAGCGTTTCGTTGCGCGGGCGTTGGGGCGGGTTCGAGGCACGGGAGGGGTATAGCAGCGGTCGGCGGTCCCGGCACAGCGCGCGCAGCTACCGTCCTGCGACGACGATCACTTCCGGCGGATCGATCCCCACGAGCGAGACGTCCGGCGGAACGTGCGCGAGGGTCACTCGAGCGCGAACGTTCGTTCTCGCCGCGGGCGCGATGGGCACTTCGATTGTCGGCACGAGACTCTGGGCGACCACCGCGCTCATCGCACTCGGTGCACCGCGCAGAATCACCGTGACGCTCGGTGGACGCACATCGACGTTGCCCGCGCCAACCGAGGTGACGCTCACTTGTTCGAATCGACGCTCGACGATCTCCCGGTCGACGACGAACGTCACGCGAATCCCCGCGGGCGCATCGACGGCGACGCCTGCGCGCACGGACTCCAGCGGTAGCCGTCGTTCGTGGCGCCCCGCGGGAAGTCCCGTGACGTCCAACGCGTCGGTGCGAATCATGTTGATCGCGCCGACGAACAGTGCCGGTCCCGACACGCGGACACTGCGCGGTACGATCTCCACGTCGCCGACGACATGCGTGCCCGTCGCAGGCATCCCGGACATCTCGACACGGACGGGGACGGGTCGTTCGACAAAGTCGTCCCACTGCAGTTGCAGCGACGCCGGTTGCACTTGGACGAGTCGAACCCCTGCCGGAAACGAAAGCGCCGCAGCGTCGAGGTACACGGACGCTCGGCGGCCTTCTGACAAGTCGAGTTGGATCTGGCCCAGCGCGTCCGGACGGATCGCGCCCACCTGCGTCGGAGATCCACTTACCGTGATGCGGACCCGGTCTGGCAAATCTGTGAGCAGCACGCGTCGCGCACCTGCGGCCGGCAGCCGCGCAATGAGCGAGACCTCGAGCGAGCGCTGAACGTTCCCGGCGCCACGGACGAGACCAAACAGCCCGAGCGCGACGAGCAACGAGAGGACCTTCAGACCGAGATCTTCGGTGACCGACCGCGCGAGCCAGTCGAATACGGGGCGAGGGCGATGCGGCGGTTCCATGGCGCCTGCCGCTACTTCCCGGGATTCGAGCTTCGCCGCGTGGACGTCTCGCCCGTGTCTGGATCTGCCCGCGGCGGACGCACCGACGGCTGCGACGGCGCGCGACGCTCCCCGGTGTTCGGGTCCGTCGGTCGGGTCGTGGAGCGCGGGCGTTCGACCGGTTGCTTTGCTTCCGGAGGAACCACCGACGCGCGGAAGCCGCCCGAGATGCTCGGCCGTTCCGCATCGCCGTCCCGCTCACGGCGGTGCGCAGACTTCAAGAGCGCCGCCGCTTTTCGCTTCGTGTAGAACAGTCCGTAGAGCGCTTGGCGCAGCGAGTTCGCGTCGAGCCCGCGCACCATGTTGGCGTTGAAACAGAGCGACACCTGTCCGCGCTCTTCGCTCACGACCACCACCACGGCGTCGGTTTCCTCGGTGATCCCGATCGCCGCGCGATGGCGGGTCCCGAGCGTTCGGTCGAGCGTCGGATTCGTCGTGAGCGGCAAGAACGCGCCGCCCTTCCAGATCCGCGCGTTCTTGATAATCACAGCGCCGTCGTGCAGCGGGTTTTCGTACCCCGGCAAGAACGTCGTGTAGAGCAACTCGCGCGTGACCTCTGCATCGAGCACGGTCCCCTGCGACGCGAAGTCATCCAGCGACGCCTCGCGTTCGAACACCATGAGCGCGCCGATGCGCCGATGCGCGAGCATCACCGCCGCGGAAATCACTTCCTCGACCGCGTCGGTTTCTTCGTCCTTGCGCCAGCGCGTGAGAAACGACCGATTGCCCACGCGCATCAACGCGCGACGAATGTCCGCCTGAAAGACCACGACGACGAGCAAGAGAAACGACGCCAAAATCTTGTCGAGCACGGTGTACGTCGTCGACAGCCCCAGTCGCTGCGCGCCGAGGTACACCGCGACGACGAGCGCGAGTCCAACGCCGACCTGCATCGCGCGCGTGCCGCGCAAGAGCAGCAGCAGGCGATACACGGCGTACGCCACGATGGCGACATCGATGACGTCTCGGAGAATCGTCGCGGGGCTGCGCGATCGGAAGAGCGCGGCAAGAACGTCGTTCACTGGCCCCCCCCTCCCCTTCCGGCGCCGATTCCCGCGCTCACTCGTCGGGTTCGCATTGCGTTCGCGACGCGCGCGGCCTGCGCCATCGCAGCGACGTCGTGTACTCGCACGATCTCGACCCCGTCGAGCACGCACTGCGTGACGGCCGCCGCGGTTCCACCGATGCGCTCGCCCGCACTCGACGGCCGCACGTGCCACGCCAGGCCGTACGCGTCGACCGCGTCGATGAAGCTCTTTCGCGACGGTCCCACGCACACAGGGTAGCCGAGCGCCCGCAGCGACGCGACGTTTGCGAGCAGTTTCAGCGACTGATCCGCCGTTTTTGCAAACCCGATGCCCGGATCGACGATGATCCGACCCGCCGGCACGCCTGCGCGCTCGATCGCGCCGACACGCTCGCGCAGCTCCGCACACACGTCGGCCACGACGTCGCCATACTCGGTGAGAACCCGCATCGTCGCGGGCTGTCCGCGGGCGTGCATCGCGATGTACGCACCCCCGTGGCGAGCTGCGACGGCGCCGAGAACCGCGGGCGAATCGCCCATCCCGACGTCGTTCAGGATCACCGCCCCCGCTGCCATCGCGGCGTCCGCAACCTCCGCCTTCGTCGAATCGATCGAGACGACCAGACCCCGCGCCGCAAGGGCAGAAACCACCGGAAGAACCCGCGCGCGCTCCGTTTCCGGGTCGATCTCCGACGCGCCGGGCCGGGTGCTCGCCCCGCCGACGTCGATCGCGTCCGCGCCGTCTGCAACCATCCGAAGCCCCGCGGCAACGGCGTCATCCGCGGTTGGGTACCTTGCGCCGTCGGAGAAGCTGTCGGGCGTGACGTTGAGAATCCCGAGGACGTACGGGCGCTCCCACGTCCAGACCACCGCCCCCAATCGCAGTGGCGCGGCTACGTCGAACCCGTGGGCTCAGGACGCCGCGGCGGGAAGATGCTGGCAGGACGCGACGCGCTGCGACCAGCCTCGGCCTTCTTGTCTCTTCGGTCGCCCCACGACGGGATCACGACCTTCGTCCGCTGCGGCAGGGGCCGTCCGTCGATCGCGGCCTGAATCTCTTCGGTGTCCAGCGTCTCGCGCTCCAGCAGCGCTTCGGCCACTCGGTCGAGCGCTGCGCGATTGTCGATCAACGCCTGCTTCGCGAGGTCGTACTGCTCCGTGATGATCCGACGGATCTCCGTGTCGATCATGATCGCGGTCTGCTCGGAGTAGTCGCGCTTGGACATACCGAAGTCTCGCCCGAGAAACGGGTGCTCTTCGTTGTCGCCGTACGCGATCGGACCGAGCGCGTCGCTCATTCCGACTTCACAGACCATGGACCGCGCGACCTGCGTCGCACGCCGAATGTCGTCCGACGCGCCCGTGGTCATCTCGTTGAACACGATGTCCTCGGCCGCACGACCGCCCAGCGCCATCGCGATCCGCGCGAGCGCCTGCGTCTTGCTCATCGTGTGTCGGTCTTCCACCGGCAGGTTCATCGTCATGCCCAGCGCCGGACCGCGCGGAATGATCGAGACCTTGTGCACGGGATCGTTTCCGGGAACCACCATCGCGGTCACCGTATGACCGGCCTCGTGATACGCGGTCACGCGCTTCTCCGCGTCGGAGATCACCATGCTCTTGCGCTCGACTCCCATCAGGACCTTGTCCTTCGCGAGTTCGAAATCGCCCATCGAGACCGAGTCCTTGTCCTGTCGCGCGGCGAGCAATGCCGCCTCGTTCACGAGGTTTTCCAGGTCGGCGCCGGCAAACCCCGGCGTGCCCTTCGCAATGACTTCGAGGTCCACGTCGGTCGCGACCGGCACCTTGCGCGAGTGAACGCGCAGGATCGATTCACGGCCCTTCACGTCGGGGCGCGGCACCACGATGCGACGATCGAAGCGTCCGGGACGCAAGATCGCCGGGTCGAGCACGTCGGGTCGGTTCGTCGCAGCGATGATGATCACGCCATCGTTGCCGTCGAAGCCGTCCATCTCGACGAGAAGCTGATTGAGCGTCTGCTCGCGCTCGTCGTGTCCGCCGCCGAGGCCCGCGCCACGGTGGCGACCGACCGCGTCGATTTCATCGATGAAGATGATGCACGGCGCGTGCTTCTTGCCCTGCTCGAACAGATCCCGCACGCGGCTCGCGCCGACGCCGACGAACATCTCGACGAAGTCCGAACCCGAGATGCTGAAGAACGGAACGCCCGCTTCGCCTGCGATCGCCCGCGCGAGCAGCGTCTTGCCTGTCCCCGGCGCGCCCATCATCAGCACGCCCTTCGGAATGCGCCCACCGAGCCGACGAAACTTCTTCGGGTCCTTGAGGAACGCGATGATTTCCTCGACCTCGTCCTTGGCTTCATCGATCCCCGCCACGTCGGCGAACGTCACCTTGTTGTTCGCGTCGTTGACGAGTCGGGCCTTCGACTTGCCAAAACTCATCGCCTTGCCGCCGCCCGCCTGAATCTGCCGCATGAAGAAAATGAACATGCCGAGCAGGAACAATGTGGGAAGCCACGAAACCAGCACCGACGTGAGCAAGCCGTTGTTGTCGTCGCGTTCGTTGCGAACGATGACGTGGTGCTCCAGCAGTTCACGCTGCAGCATCCAGTCGCTCATCGGGCCGACGGTGGAGACTTCGTCGATTGGAGCGGTCGGTGTCGCGCGGCGCTGGTAGGTCACCTCGCGGTCCTTGATGCGCACCTCCGTGACGTGGCCCGACCGAACGTCCGTGATGAACTCGCTGAACGGCACTGCGCGGGGCGTCTGATTGCTGGTGAACACCTGGTAGACCGCCAGGAACATCAGAATCAGGAAGATCCAGAGCAGGAGAGTTTTGTGCGACTGCTTCACAAGGGCCTCGGTTCGTAACGGAAACGGCGGCGTATGCTACGGGCTCCCCGCGCGGGATGCCTCTTCTTTTCGCTAGCACGCACGCTTGGTTGCATCAACCGCAGGGAACGTTTCTCACGCCAGGGATCGCCCGACCCGCCGAATCCGGATCGAGCCGCGATGGGCCGCGGGCGAAATGACGATCGCGCCGCCCACGACGACGTCGCCTTGCAGCTTGTGGGGCCGTGCGAGCAGAGGCGCAAGGGCCGAGACCAACGGGGTTTCTCGGGAAACGGCGATTCCCAGCCGCGCGAGCGACGCCCGCGCGAGGACCAGCGCGATGACGAACGGTCGGGACACGGCAGGCACCAGGATGTCCCCGGAATCCGCGGGAAGATCGTGGATCGCGGCCGTTTCGAGCGCCCGGGAGATCGCACGGATGTCGCCCGCAAGTGACACGAGGGCGGCGTCCGCAGTGGGAGACTCGACGCGGAGTCTCGGGAGGACGTTGGCCCGCAATCGGTCGCCGAGGGAGCGAGGGGCGTCGGGGTCGGGCGGCATGCCCGGGGGTTCGAGGCCGGCGGAGCGGGCGATCCAGGCCGCGTCGCCGTCTCGAACGGACAACAGGGGCCGAACGACTCCGTCCCGTCGTTTCGCGGCGAGCGGTCGCAGCGTTAGCGCCGATCGACCCCGCACGATGTGCGACAGAACTCGAAGCACGGCGTCGTCGAGCGTGTGGCCAATCGCAACCCGCGCGTAGCCCTCCCGCGTGGCGAGTTCTCGCACGGCACGCACCGGGGACCCGCCCTCCCCGCCGATTGCGAAGAACGCCGCGCGCATTTCCCGCGCGAGTCGCCCGGCGTCCGCGACGGCGTCCGAATCGTCGCGACCGCCGGCGTCCACCGCGGCGACGGCAATCTCGCCGAGGCCGAGCTCGTGCTGCCGAAGTCGCAGGAACGCCAGCACCGCCACGCTGTTCGCGCCGCCGCCGCAGGCCACGAGGACACGGTCGCCGGGTTTGAACAGTCGGCGCGTTCGGCAGAAGCCCAGCGCACGAGCGATGGGATCGTCGGGAACGCGGTCGCGAGGCGGGACGGTGGACACGCCGCGAGCGTGCCAGATCGCTCACGCCAATTCGAACTCCTTGCAGAACGCCGCATAGCGCTCGAGGCCACCCACGTTGTCACCGGAATTCGCGTCGGTGACGGCGCGCGCGGGCGCGTTGGCGATGGCGCTCAATCGGTGCATGGCGTTCGGGTAGCCGTGCGCGCACGCCTCGGACGACGCGATGAAGTACGTGCAGTCCTCGCACGAGCAGCGAAGGCGGAAGGTCCGCGCTTGGGCCACGAAATTGGGCGGGAGGATCAACACCGCACGATCATTTCTGGCCGCACGCCCCAGCGCCCAATGTCGTCGGGATCGCTCGTGAGCACCACGGCGTTGCGATCGAGTGCCAGGATCGCGACGTGTCCGTCCACGACGTCGCGCATGCCCACGGCCGCGGCGAGCGTGCCGATCCGGCGGCTCTCGTGCCGATCGAGCGCGATTTCGGCCACAAGATCGCTTGCCAGCAGCCGCGCGAGCCGTGCTTGCCGCCGTCCGCCGCGCCAGACCTGTGCGACGACCGCCGCGCTGGTGGCGAGTGAGACGACCCCGCGATCCGCGAGGAGCACGTATCCACGCACAGCGGCCGAGCCACGCTCCAGCGCGACCAGCGCCCCAGCGTCAAGCACTACTTGCTTCACGCGGCTCGACCGCTGCCCGGTCGCGCGCTGCGCACCTTGAGCGCCCGAGCGATCGTCGACGGCGCAAGACCCAGCACGCGCGACATCGATGCGATGACGGAGCGGGGCGTCGGGTCCTTTCGTTCGAAGTCCCCGAGGTCGGCCACGAGATCAGCGCGCGCGCGAGCCTTCGCGCGAATCGCGTCGGCCACCCACGCGCTCACCGATGTCGATCGCCCTGCGCGGACCTCGGCTTCGGCGAGGCGCGCGAGTTCATTCTCGATACTGATCGTGATGCGACGCATATGCCGAGCATACGGTGGTATGCACTCACCTGCAAGCGTGAGTACGACGTTCAAACACCGGCCGGGGACGGTCATGGCAGTTCGCGTGGATCACGATTCCGTTCGCGCGTACCATGGCCGATCAGACGCCGACGGTCGCTCATGGCGTGGGGAGCACTTGCAAGTCGAACCCGCAACAGCGCTGAACCCCATTCGCCCCGTGCGTGTTTCCGCGGGGGGGGGCTCCGACGTCGGCAAGGTGTCCGACCACGACGACGACACCACGTTGGTGCGCGCGGATCTGCAACTGTATCTCGTTGCGGACGGGGCCGGCGGTCACAACGCGGGCAACGTCGCGAGCGCCATGGCGGCAGCGTCCGTCGCGGAGTTCCTGGAGATGACCGCGGCCGTGGCAGCGACGCATCCGGAGGTCGACGCGTTCGGGATGCGCCGCGACGCGCGACGACTCGCGACCGCGATCCAATACGCCAATCGAAACATCCTGAAGTCCGCCGCGGAGTCCGAGGACCGCAAGGGCATGGGCACGACGGTCGTCGCCGTGCTGATGTCCGCTGCGTCTGGTGTCCTGACGCTCGCGCACGTCGGCGACAGTCGGTGCTACCGGCTTCGCGACGGCCATCTCGAATTGCTCACGATCGATCACTCCCTGTTCCACGACATTCTCGAACTGCGTCCCGACATCGACGACGCGGCACTCGCGAGGCTTCCGCCCAACGTCCTGACGCGAGCGCTCGGCATGGAAGACGGCATCCGCGTGTCCGTGCAGACGCTGGAGGTCTCGCCCGGTGACCGCTTCGTGCTGTGCTCGGACGGATTGACGGACGCCATTCATCCCGAAGCCATCGCGAGCATCCTGGCGCTGCGGATGGAGCCCGACGAGTTGGTACAGGCATTCATCAAAGCTGCGAACGACGCTGGCGGCCCGGACAACATCTCGGCCGTCGTGATCCTATGCGACGCCGATGCGCTCTCGACGGCGCGAACGCCCATCCAACGGCTGCCGCTCCCGCGCCCGCGGCGGCGGAAACGGCCGGCGCCAACGGTTGTCGTGGACCCCACGCTCTACGGCGACGCCGACGGCGAAAGCGAAGACGGTGACCCGGGCGACGACGACCAGCCGGACCTCGAGATCGACGTCGACGCGCACGAGCCAGAGATCGACGCGCCGGATCTCGATTGGGAAGCCGATGCCGCGGCGGAGGCTGGGGACGCATCGAGCGACGATGTCTCGGAAGTGGCCGAGCTGTTGCTCGCTGTCGACACCCGTCTCGGAGCGGCGATCGATCGGGTTTCCGGACGCGGAGCGACGGAGGGCAGCGAAGCGGTCCGATGCGTGAAGTGCACTGGCGCGATTCAGGCCACTGCCAACTTCTGCGGGCTTTGCGGCGCGCGTCAGGACGAACCCGAATGAGTCGGTGAGCATTCCGTGCCGACTCACATTGACGTTGGCGTCGGCCTGAACCTCAACCTGAACGTCAACGCCACCGTGGGCGATCACGTGCGATCACGTCCACGGTGGTGTTGAGGTTGAGGTTGATGTTCACGTCAATGTTGAAGTCGATGTCCACACGGAGAGACGTCGATCAAATGGGGGACCGTGTTCTCCGCACGGAGAGCACCGCGAGCGCTTCGACGTGCGGCGTCTGGGGGAACATCTCGAACAGCGTCAGCGATTCGAGTGCGAAGCGCGGCGCGAGGATGCCAAGGTCGCGGCCGAGCGTCGCCGCGTCGCAGGAAACGTAGACGACGCGTTTCGACTTGGATTTCGCGAGAAGCTCGCACACCTCGCGCGCTCCCGTTCGCGGCGGGTCGAGCACGACGACGTCGGCGCGGCGCGAGCGGACGATCTCCACGGCATCCGCGGCAACTACACGCACGTTCGAGAGCCCGCGCTCGCGCACGTTGGATTCCAACGACGCCACCGAGCGCGGGTCGGACTCGACCGCCGTCACTTGCTTCGCTCCCGGTGCGAGCGCCACGGTGAAGTTCCCGCCGCCCGCGAACAATTCGAGCACGTCTTTGCCCTCGGACGCGGCCGCGGCGCGAACCGCGCGCACCAGTTCGTCGTTGAGTGTCGCATGAGCCTGGGCGAACGCATCGATGTCGAGGGTGAGCGTCGCGTCGCCGTGCGGCACCGACACGCGCGGGTCGCCCGCAGTCGCCGGCACGGTCGCGCCGCCGGCCCACCAGCGCGCACCCTCGAAACCCCGGGCGACGAGGCGATCGGGTATGCCGAACGTCCGCGGATCATTCATCGCTCCATCGGGATGAATGGATGCCACCGCCCCCGAGGAACCGAGTGCCAGCAGCACTTCGCCCGAACCTCCAATCGACGCGAGTTCGTCACGGAGCGCACCGAGCGAGGCCGACAGCCGCTCATCGAGCACGGGACACTGCGGCGCATCGACGACGTCGTGACTGCGTTTCGCGCGATACCCGACGCGCGTCGAGCCACCCGCCGACGCCCACGCGAGTCGTGTGCGCGTCCGGTACCCGTATCGCAACGATGACGTGACCGTGTCGATGTGCACGTCGCGCACGTCCTGCGGCAGTGCACGCACGACACGTTCCGCCCGCTCCGCGCGCTGGCGTTCGGCGCTCACGTGTTGCCACGCGCATCCGCCGCACGCGTCGACCAGCGGGCACTCGGGCACCACGCGATCGGGGCCCGGTTCCAAGCACTCGACTCGCTCGGCGACGTTGCCGCGATTCGAAACTCGCAATCGCCATCGCTCGCCGGGCAGCGTGCCGTCGACTTGAATCGGCGGTGATCCCTCACGCCGGACCATTCCGCATCCGTCGCTCCCGAACGCGTCGATGGTGGCGTCGAGCGTTCGAGCGGTTCGCGCAGGGTCGTCGCGTGACAGAGGCTCCGTCACGGAAACGTCTGCGCGGGAGTTCCGCGGCGCCACGGGAAGTGAAACCACCCGTGCAGTTCGCCGTCGCCGACGGGGTCGCTCGCCGACACGCCGCTGGGCGCAGGGTTTCCCCAGGGACGAGGGTCGTGAACGCGAATCCGCAAGTCGGTGACCTCGGTCTCGCCACCCGGCGGCGCTCCCGGGCCCGCGTCTTCGTTGTCGCCGCGATCGATGCCGCGAAACGTGACCGTTCCGTCGTACGCCCAAAGTCCTACGTTGATGCCAAGTCGCGACGCTTTCGTGCGACCGCAACTGCGTGTGGGCTCGAACAGCGCGTGAACGATCACCCCGTCCGCACGTTGGCCCACTGGCATCGTGACGAGCGCTCGGCCCTCGGCGTCCCGCGTCGTCGACGCGGCAAGACGACGTGCGACTTCGACCGTGTCGTCGATCTGAAGGTACAAGTGGTCCGTGTACTCCGGCGTGCCGCCGCCGTCCTGGATGCGGATCGTGATCGACCGCCCCGTGCGCTCGTTCACGAAGAACGTCGCGTGGAGGTCGTACACGCCGGCGAGCCGGCAGGCCGGGACGTTGGCGGTGCCCGTGATCGAGCCTTCGCCCCCGAGCACACACGCGAGAAACGCCGTCACGCTCGCGACGCCGAGCGCGAGGTACGTGAAGCGGCCGCGGGGGGCGGGAGTGCGCACTGGAGCGGAGTGTACGCTAGTGCCGGGGGTGCGGGCGAAGCATGGCGCTCTCGTTTCCGGAACGGTTCGCGGCCAGCCCTCGCGAAGCGGGTCCTAGTGATCCCACCCACAGACATCGGGCTGAGCGCAATCACCGCATCGGAACTCGCTTTCGGCGCGCGGAAAAGTAACAAGCCCGACGAGGCACGCGAGAGGCTTGAGACACTCCTCCGCGCGTACGCTCTCGTACCGTTCGATGCGCCTGCGATCGACGTGTATGCGGACGTACGCGCGAGCCTCGAGAAGCGCGGGACGCCCATCGGTCCGCTGGATACGCTCATCGCGGCGCACGCGCTCTCGCTCGGCGTCACGCTGGTGTCGGGAAATGTTCGAGAGTTCCGACGTGTCTCGGGTCTGACGGTGGCCGACTGGACGAAGTGAGCGAATTCAAACACTCACACTCACCCGCACGCTCGTCCCGACGCTCACGCCACTCGCCGCTTCCCTCCGCGCAAGTTCCATCCGCCCCGACGATCCGAAGACCGCGACACCCTCCCCCAGTTGCACCGCCGCGTAACTTCCATTCACCGCGCCCGCGAACTCCGTAGGCGCCCGCACCGCGTATCGCTCCCCGCCGCTGCCCGTGCCCGTTCCCGTTCCCGTTGCCTCTTCCTCCCCCTCCCCGCGCCGCCGCACGTTCGTCACCGCGTTCCCAAACCCGTCGATCGCGACCACGCGTCCCTCCGCAACCCACTCGCCACTCACTTCGCGCCACTCCGCATCTTCGCCGAGCACGCACGGCGTCCAGTGCGCGAGTGCCGTGCCGACCATCGGCGGCTCGACTCCGCGCGCCAGCCGCACGGCGACAGGAACGAACACATCGCGACCGTCGAACGTCGTCGGCGCGTTCGCAGCGCGCGAATCGTTCGCGGCAATCTCCCACACACGATCGACGTTGCGAATCGGCAGCACGCCGTTGTCCGGAGCGACGAGGCAGACGTTCCCGCGGCGAGCGACGATTCGTTTGCGGTCGCTGCCCACACCGGGATCGACGACGACCACCAACACGCTCCCGGCCGGCAATCGGTCGGCGATTCGCTCCGCCGCGAGGGCGCCGCGCGCTCGATCGAAGGGTGGGATGTCGTGCGTGACGTCGAGAATTCGTGCCTCCGGCCACGCCGCGTGGATCGCGAGGTGCATTTCCGCGACGTACGAGTCCACGCGGCCGAAGTCCGTGACGAGCGCGATGAACTTCACGGCGGCGAACCGCTCGCGTGCGCAACTCGATTCGCGGGCTGTCCCACGATGAACCCGCCACCGACCACGCGATCGCCGACGTAGAGCACCGCGGCCTGCCCCGGTGCGACCCCGCGCTGCGGTTCGTCCAACTGCAGTTCAACCACGCCCGGCGCGACGCACCGCACGTCGGCCTCCACGCCCGCGTGCCGATATCGCAACTTCGCATTGACGCGTGTCGGCGGGTTCGCGACGAACCACCGGACCTCACCGACGTGCACCGTGGCGGATCGCGACTCGACGTCGGTTCCGACGACCACGGCGTTGCGCTCGGGCACGACGCTCAACACGTACCGTGCGCGACCATCGACGCCCGGCACCGCGCGACGCTGACCAACGGTGTAGCGATGAATCCCGTCGTGCGTGCCGATCGTGCGCCCGTCCGTCGTCTCGATGGAACCCGGCGGCGGCAGGGGCTGCGTCGCGTGACCGGCGACCCACTCGGCGTAGTCCTGTCCCTCGACGAAGCACAGATCGGTCGAGTCGGGCTTGCGCGCGACGGAAAGCCCCAGGTGTTCGAGGTACGAGCGAACGTCAGGCTTCTCGCGCGAGCCGAGCGGGAGCACGAGGGAGCGGAGCGCATCGAGCGGCGCGGCGAATAGAAAGTACGACTGGTCGCGATCGGCATCGTGCGCGCGCTCGAGAACCACTTCGCCGTCACGCACTTCGATATGTGCATAGTGACCTGTCGCAACCTGCGTCGCCCCGAGCCGACGCGCGATCTCCCACAGCGGGCCGAGCTTCACGCTCTCGTTGCAACGCACACAGGGACTCGGCGTGAGGCCCCGGAGGTAGCCGTCGATGAACGGCTCGACGACGCGCTCGCGAAACAGCCACCGGCGGTCGAACGTGAAGTGGGGGATGCCGAGGGCGTCGCATACACGGCGGGCGTCGTGCTGGTCCTCGGGCGCGCAACATCGTCCTTTGGCCCGGTGGGCGTCGTAGTCCCACAGGTGCAGTGTCACGCCGACGACGTCGTGGCCCTCGTCACGCAGGATCGCCGCTGCCGCAGACGAGTCCGCGCCCCCGCTCATTCCGACGACGATCCGCGCCATGGCCGCGGACTGTAGCGCGGCGGACGCGCGGCGCACACGGCCCGGCGCGTTCGACGCGAAGGAGTGCAACGGCCCGGCGCGTTCGACGCGGAGGAGTGCAACGGCCCGGCGCGTTCGACGCGGAGGAGTGCAACGGCCCGGCGCGCTCGACGCGAAGGAGTGCAACGGCCCGGCGCGCTCGACGCGAAGCGCGTCTTCGGGCCGGGCTGTAGTTTGGAGTGCGGCCTCGCTTCGCGAGGGCGCCACCCCTTAACACAGTGTGGCGTCCGCCGCTTCGGCGGCCGCACTCCCAACGAGGAGCCCGACCCGGAGCCGCTGCGAAGCGGCGAACGCGTCGGGCGCGCGCGCCGTGCCGCCGTCGGGCGCGCTTCGGGCGCGATTCGGGCGCGCCGCCGCCTCAGTGTCGGCGGGTCGGATCGAGGGATTCGAGTTGGGGCTCCCAGCTCGGGATCGTCGTTCCGTTCGCGTGGTGATCGCGCTGGTTGTCGATGTACTCGCGTAGACCGGCGGTCTCGTGCGGGTCCACGCTGAGAACTCCGTATCCCGCCTGCCATCGGAATGGCGGATGCCGGGCATCGATGCGCTCGATCTCGATGGTCGTCGCGCTCTTGAACCAGCGCACCAACGCTGCGACGTCCTGGCTCGGGTGCAACGAGAGCAGAACGTGCACGTGATCATCGCTGGCCCCGAACGCGAGGAGTTCGCACCCACGACGCCGGGCACGGAGAGCGATCATTCGTGCCACGAGGTCTTCGCGCGCCGCGTCCAGCGTCGCCAACCGCTCGAACGTCCCCCACACCAAGTGAACGAAGTGTCTGCGCCACGTACTCGACATTGCGAACAGGTGATCGCTGCGGCGGCGCGACGGTTGCGCGCGCCCCGGCGCGTTCGACGCCACCGCCCGGCGCGTTCGACGTCACCGCCGGGCGCGTTCGACGTCACCGCCCGGCGCGTTCGACGCGAAGCGCGTCTTCGGGCCGGGCTGTAGTTTGGAGTGCGGCCTCGCTTCGCGAGGGCGCCACCCCTTGACACTGTATGGCGTCCGCCGCTTCGGCGGCCGCACTCCCGACGCGGAGCCCGACCCGGAGCCGCTGCGAAGCGGCGAACGCGTCGGGCGCGCACCGTGCCGCCGTCGGGCGCGCGCCGCACCGTGCCGCCGTCGGGCGCGCGCACCGGACCACTGAACGCGCACGCAGGGCACACGCTCGCCAAAATCTATTCGAGCGAACGCTCGAACGTGCCCTTTGCACGACATGAAAATCCACGGGCGGCGAGCACTTGGCACTGAGCCTTTCGTGGATCATGCCGACGACGCGTCGCAGGGTTCACGGACTACACGCAGAAACCCAGACCCTCCGCCGGCACGCGAAAGATGGCCCGGAACGCGTTGATCTCACACGACTCTCGCGAATCGTCGCAATCGCCGCTCCCGAGCGCCCCTACGAGCTGCGCACGCACCGCATTCCGAGATGCACGGCCCGCCGGTTGATCGCATCGGCCGTCCGGTGCGCGCCCCGAAGGTACGCGCTCATCGCGAGCGGCGTGATCCAGGCACCACCCCGCGTGACGCGGCACCCGTCCTGGCATACCAGCGGATCGCGGTGGTGCGACCGGGCGGCATCGATGGTCGCACCCGGCGGGTCGCGCGTCGGGCTCACCGAGTAATAGTCCTCCGCGTACCAGTCCGCCGTCCACTCTGCGACGGAGCCCGCGAGGTCGTAGACGCCATCGGGCGTCGCGCCGGCGCGGGCCGACCCAACCGGTGGAACCTCCGCGAGGCCGCAGCCGCCGCCGTACCCGTAGGCCGCGTGGTTGCAGTCGGGCGACTCGTCCCCCCACGGGAACGCCCTGGGAGTGTTTCCTGCCCCGCGCGCGGTGCGTTCCCACTCGGCTTCGCTCGGCAACCGTCGACCCTCGAATCGGCACAGTTGCTCGGCTTGGACGAACGAGAGACAGTTGATGGGCCGAGATTCGTTTCCGGACGCTTCGTCGCGATACGTGCAGCGCGGCGAGTTTCGGTAGTGCGTCCCGCGCGCTGCGTAGTCGCCGTGGTCGTCGTAGGGACCCTCGGTGCCAAGGCCGCGGGCGTCGCACGCGCCGGACTGCACGCAGCGTCGATAGCGTGCGAGCGTGACTTCGTACCGGTCGACGAAGAACGGAGCCAGTCGCACCCGGTGAACGGGATGCTCGTCGTGATCGCCCTCGCCCGCCGAGCTGCCCATGCGAAACGTCCCGCCCGGGATGCACACTTCGTCGTCGTACAGACCGGGCGTTGGTTCGCGCGCGCGTCCCGGGCACGGCACGACGTCGACGGTTCTCGCAGGCACCGGTCTCGGGCGCTGCTGGTGGACTCGATAGCGCCAGTAGGCCGCCACCGTTGCACCCGAGAGCAGTGCCGCGACGACGACGACCATCATGCCCGACAAGCGGCGTCGCTCGGGCGGGGCGTTCGTGGCGCCAGTCGATGCGCGCGCGCGATTCGTGCTGGGAATGAACGTTCGATCGTACGCACCGGGATTCGCGCTGGGAGCCGCGCCGGGATTCGTCGGCGCCGTGCGCACGCGAGCACTCGCGTCCGCCGCGGCCTGCGCGGGGTTCGGACCCGTGCGACCGGGCACGGACACCGGGCCGGTCGTCAGCAGCGGACCGAACGCTTCAGCGAGCGCCGTCACGAACTCGGCTGCCGTCGCGTAGCGCTGCGCGGGATCTTTGTGGCACGCGCGGAGCAGCACGTCGTCGACGGACTCGGGGAGGTCGGGACGCTCGGCGCACGCGCTCGGAATCGGATCGAGCAGGATCTTGCAGATCGTCGCGGCCGCGTTCGCCCCGTCGAACGGTCGCAGACCCATGAGCAGCTCCCACGCCATCGAGCCGAGCGTGAACCGATCGCTCGCGGCGCCGGCTTGTCGGAGATCCCGACACTGCTCCGGCGACATGTACGAAACCGTCCCCGCGACCTCGCTCGTCTTGGTGATCGTGTCGGCCGGACGTCCGTCGGGATGGAAGATCTTCGCGATGCCGAAATCCAGTACCTTGACCATCACGGCGCGTCCCGCTTCCGTGATCAGCACGTTTTCCGGCTTGAGATCGCGATGCACGATGCCGCGGGAATGCGCGTGGTCGAGCGCGTCGGAAATGCCGTCGAGGACCGCCACGACGAACGCGAGCGGCAGTTTTCGACCGGCCTTGGTCGCCTCTTGCACGTGCGCGCGCAGCGAACGGCCGCGGACGAGTTCCATCACCAGGTACGGCTCGCCCTCGGACGTCACGTCGACGTGAATTGGTCGAACGATCGCGGGATGATCCAGCGCCGCAAGCGCCTGCGCCTCGCGCCGAAAGCGCTGCAGTTCTTCCTCGGTCGGCTGACCCGTGTCGACCCGCAATACCTTGATCGCGTATCGAATGCCCGGCGTCTTGGAGTTGTGGGCGCTGTACACGATCCCCATGCCGCCCTCGCCGATGGGCTCGTCGACGACGAACGTCTCGTGCAGCACGCGACCCTGGAACGTGGCCACGGCAGGAACATACACGTTGCGCGCCGGAACCGGGTAGACTGCGGCGATGGCTGCGAAGGCCAAGACCGTCGCGCGCACGGCGAAGAAGCCGGCGGCGAAGAAGTCGGCGACGAAACGTCCCGCCGGAAAGTCGCTGCCGTACGCCGAGGGCAAGTGGGCCGCGGCGTTCGACCGGAAGCCGGGCGAACTTCGGCATTGGTTGGTCAAGACGGAGCCCGAGACGTTCTCGCTCGACGATCTGCTCGCGTCGCCCGGTCGCACGACGTGTTGGGACGGCGTTCGCAACTACGCTGCGCGCAATTTCCTGCGCGACGGAATGAAACTCGGCGATCGCGTGTACTTCTATCTTTCGTCGATCGATCCGCAGGTCATCGTCGCGATCTGCGAAGTCGTGCGCGAGGGCTATCCGGACACCACCGCGTTCGATCGAAAACACCACGGCTACGATCCCGAGTCCGATCCCGCATCCCCGACCTGGTACGTGGTCGACCTGAAATTCGTCGAGCGGCTTCCGCAACCTGTCGCGCTGGAAGCTCTGAAAGCGCGCCCCGAACTCGCCCGCATGGCGCTGCTCCGCATCGGACGAATGTCCGTGACGCCGGTGACGACCGCGGAGTGGGACACGATTCTCGCGATGAGCAGGCGATGAGCCAGCCCGGAACGACCGAGCAGGCCCACGCACTGCGCCACATCGGGCGATACGAACTCATCGCGGAAATCGCGAAGGGCGGCATGGCCACGGTGCTGCTCGGACGACTGGCCGGGGCGGGCGGATTTCAGCGGCTGTGCGCGATCAAGGTGCTTCACCGTCGCTACGCGCAGGACGCGTCGTTCATCGACATGCTGCTCGACGAAGCGCGCATCGCCGCGATGATTCATCACCCAAACGTCGTGCCGATCTTGGAGGTCGGCGCGAACGACGAGCACGGCCACTACCTCGTCATGGACTACGTCGAGGGCGTGTCGCTGTGGGAACTGCTCGGGACGTTCGGCGAACCTGAGGCGACGCGATGGCGTATCTGCAGTCGAGTGATCCTCGACGCACTCAACGGGCTGGACGCCGCGCACACGCAAACCGACGATTCGGGACAGCCCCTCGGAGTCGTCCATCGCGACATCTCGCCGCAGAACATCCTCGTCAGTGTCGATGGCATCGCACGCGTGACGGATTTCGGAATCGCGAAAGCCGCCGCACGGATGAGCACAACGCGGGCGGGGCAGGTCAAGGGCAAGCTCGCGTACATGTCCCCGGAACAGGCGCGGGGAGGCAAGGTCGACGCGCGGACGGACGTGTTCGCGCTGGGAATCGTGATGTGGGAGTCGATGACCGGGCGCCGGCTGTTTCGCCGCGACACGGATTCTGAGACGTATGCGCGGCTGCTTCAGGCGCCGATTCCGAGCCTCGAACGCTTCGCGCCGGGCATTCCGGAGTCCATCGACGCGATCTGCCAGCACGCACTCACGCGCGATGTGCCGAACCGCTTTCGTTCCGCCGGTGCGATGGCCGAGGCGCTGGAAAACGCGGCGCGAGCGCATGGAATGTTGGCGGACGCGCGGGAAGTGTCGTCGTGGATCCGCGATCAATTCGCGCCAGAACTCGCGGCCCGACGCGACGCGATTCGCGCGGTTTCGAGCGGCAGCCGACCGGCGCACATGCGCGTGGCCGTGTTCGACAGCGTGGAAATCCCGGTGTTACCGGAGCGAACGAGTTCGGGACAGGTCGCACCGCCGCCCGGCACCGAGCAACAGTCCGGAGTCACGGACATGCCCGCGAACATCCCCGACGACGAGATGTTCAACGAGGACGGCGCGGAGACGGCGAAGCTCGCGAACAGCGGCGAAGAGTTCCCCACGCACATGGTGCGCGCGCCCGACGCCGATCGAGAACTGTCGGCCGGCGAGACACCCGCCACCGATCCCATTCGCCCGAACGATCTCGCGGAGTCCCCGCCCGGCCCGGACGACGCCGAGGCCGATGGCCCGCCGACGACGCTCGTCGAGACGGAACGCTCGGCCGACGTTGCGACACCCGCGATTTCCCATTCAGCGCCGGCTGCGAGCGCGTGGGTTGCGCCCGGGCCGGCGATGGCGATGCAACCCGTTCGGTCCGCGGGGCGAGGCGCCGTCATGATCTTGGTCGCGATCTTCGCGATTTCCATCGGCACCGCCGCAGCGCTCCTCGTTTCGCGATCGCGCCGCGCTCCCAGTGCGGCCCAACAAGCTCCGTCGTCGGTTCGGACAGCACCCGAGGTCGACCCCGCGGCCGATTCGCGCGCTGGGCTTGCGGGCGGTGCCGCAGCAGCGCCCGTGGTCGCAACAGGCAGTCCCGCGCAGGCCGAGCCGCCTGTGGCGCCCATCGACCCGCTGGCCACCGAACGAGCCGCCCGAGCGTTCGCCCCCGCCTCGCCTGCCGCCGTGATCACACCGGTCCCGTCCGTCGCTCCGGTCGATGCTTCCGCCGTGAACGCTACCGCCGACGACGCGCGTCGCGCCGCGCTGCGAGAGTGGCAACGGCGCTGGCGACATCGACAGGGAGCAGAAGTCCTGGAGCCCGCGCCGGCCAGCGCACCGCGCACCGCGCACGACGACTGAGCCGCGGGCGATTGAGCCCCTACGCCTGACCGCGTCGCGTGCTGGTGAACGCGATCGGAGTGACACCGGCGGACTGGAAGTACGCCTGATCCCACAAGCGCTCCGACTCGGTGTCCAGCACGAGCGAATCGCTGACGGACACCGGCAGCCACGCGCCCGACGCGACTTCGTTCTCGAGTTGTCCCGGCCCCCAACCCGCGTAGCCGAGCAGCAGCCGGAAGTCCGCGGGCTGGCCGCCGCGCATCACGGTCTGCAACGCGTTGAGGTCCCCGGTGACGCCGAGGCTCGAACCGACGTTCATCTCGCCCGGCAATTCCGTGTCGCCGCGAACGTACAGAAGCCATCCGGTCGCAGGCGCCACGGGACCGCCCTTGCGCGCAATGCGGTCAAACGCCCCGCCCGCGGGCAGCGTGACGTCGCCCGGGACCAGGCCGCTGTCCCGCAACAGATCCTTTACGGGTGCGAGCGCGCGGCCGTTGAGCACCCAGCCGAGCGATCCATCGGCACTGTGCCGGCCGAGCAGCACGACCGACCGTTCGAAGTTCGGATCGCCGAGACGCGGAGCCGCGAGGAGCAATCCCGGAACGAGCGACGATCGCGACACACGCCGAGCATAACGCATTCGACCCGGGCGCGCCCGCGCGTTGCACCGCGCCCTCGCGTTCCACCGCGGCCTCGGGTTCCGCGCGGCGGTCGGGTGTGATAGCTGGGCGTTCATGGCGCACGAGTTCGTTTTCACGATGCATCGGGTGCGGAAGGTCGTTCCGCCCAATCGCGAGATTCTCAAGGGCATCACGCTGGCGTTCCTGCCCGGCGCGAAGATCGGAGTGCTCGGGGCGAATGGCTCGGGCAAGAGCACGCTGCTCAAGATCATGGCCGGCGTGGAGAAGGACTTCGCTGGCGACATTGCGCCCGCACCGGGAATTCGGATCGGCTACCTCGCGCAGGAACCGCAGCTCGATCCGACGCTCGACGTGCGCGGAAACGTCGAACAGGCAGTCGCCGGGACGCGGGCGCTTCTGAAGCGCTTCGAAGACCTCGGGGTGAAACTCGGCGAGTCGATGTCGGACAAAGAGTCCGAGAAGGTCATGGCCGAGTACTCGCGCGTGCAGGAAGAAATCGACCGGCTGAACGCGTGGGAGATCGACCGCGCAATCGAGATCGCGATGGACGCGCTGCGATTGCCGCCCGCGGAAGCAAACGTGACGACCCTGTCCGGCGGGGAGCGACGACGCGTGGCGCTCTGTCGCCTGCTGCTCGAGCGTCCCGACATGCTGTTGCTCGACGAACCGACGAACCATCTCGATGCGGAGTCGGTCGGGTGGCTCGAACGATTCCTGCACGACTTTCCCGGCACCGTCGTCGCCGTCACCCACGATCGATACTTCCTCGACAACGTCGCGGGGTGGATCCTCGAACTCGATCGCGGGGAAGGCCGACCGTTCGAGGGCAATTACAGCGCGTGGCTCGAAGCGAAGCGCGCACGCCTGGCCGTCGAAGAAAAGCAGGCGTCTGCAAAGCAGCGGACGCTCGATCGCGAACTCGAATGGGTGCGGCTGTCCCCGCGCGCGCGACATGCGAAAAGCAAGGCCCGCATCGAGCGGTACGAGAGTTTGCTGGCCGAAAAAGGGCCGGAGAAAGTCCAACTGTCCGACATCCAGATTCCCCCGGGGCCGCGGTTGGGCGATCTGGTGGTCGAGGCCAAGGATGTGTCGAAGGGATTCGGCGACCGCGTCTTGTTCGAGCACATGACGTTCGACTTGCCGCGCGGCGGAATCGTCGGGGTGATCGGGGGCAACGGCGCCGGCAAGACGACGTTGTTCCAGATGATCGCGGGATTCCTGAAACCCGACGAGGGTTCGTTGCGCGTCGGGGACACCGTGGTGCTCGCGTATGTCGACCAGAGTCGCGACGCGCTCGACGCCAACAAGAACGTGTGGGACGAGATTTCGCAGGGGCAGGACACGGTCTCCGTCGGCAAGCGCGAAGTGAATTCGCGCGCGTACGTCGCGGGATTCGGTTTCCGCGGGAGCGACCAGCAGAAGCGCGTGGGCGACCTGTCGGGCGGCGAGCGAAACCGCGTGCACCTCGCGAAACTGCTCAAGAGCGGCGGAAACGTGCTGCTGCTCGACGAACCGACGAACGACCTCGACGTCGACACCTTGCGCGCGCTCGAGGATGCACTGCAGGACTTCGGCGGATGCGCGGTGGTGATCTCGCACGATCGCTGGTTTCTCGATCGCATCGCGACGCACATGCTCGCGTTCGAGGGCGACAGCCGCGTCGTGTGGTTTGAGGGAAATTACCAGGAGTACGAAGCGGACCGTGTGAAGCGCATCGGCGCCGACGCGGCGAATCCGCATCGGATGAAGTTCCGCAAACTCGTGCACGACTGAGCGCATGTGAGCGCCGTCTTGCAGAATCGAGTGCAGCATCGAACGTTCGTTGCGCGGTTTCCCGTCGATTCGCACGCGACGCGGAGCGAACGGGAGATGCCCCTCGATTCGCTGTTCGCTCGCTGTCCGAGCGATCGCATCAGGCGGCTGGGAGGGACGGGCTTGCGATTCCACGCCGAAACGCCGTGGTTTCTGATCATCGCGTTCGGGGCAACGCTCGGCCTGGGGATTCTCGGATGGCTCACGTCGACGCGCTCGGTGGACGTTGGGACGATGAGCAAGTCGTTGGTCATCGGTGCGGGAGGCAAATCGCCCGCGGTTCGCGTGGTGCTTCGCGTGTTCGCGTGGACGATGTTCGCAGGGGCCGTCGCGTGCGTCGTGGGATTCGCGGCGGCGCGAGAGCGCAACGTCGAAATTGCAGTCGAAGGATTCGCCGTGAGACGCGCTCGCACCGTCGGCGGATGGCGATTGGCGATCAACACGGTGGAATGCGAAGACGTCGCCGCGCTACTCGTCGTGGAGAACACCGGGCGAAGGCGCCTCGTGCTCGCGGGAGCGAGAAACGTCGAGCTGATGGAAGTGGTCGCGGAGCGGTGGAGTGACCCGCCGGGGATGCTGGACTGGACGGCGACGTGGCTCGTCGCGGCGCTGGGAGGGCGCACGGGAAGCGCTTGAGCAAGTGTCTCACCCCGCGTCGCCGAGCCACCACGCCTTCACGTCGAACGCCACTCCCTCGAACGGAGGCACGCGCGCCGCGGTTTCATCGGCAAACGCTCCCACGTCGACCCAGTGCCCATTTTCGAGATGATACACCGTGAGTGTCTGGTCGTCGGAGTTCAGTTCCCACAGGTACGCCACGCCGACGCGCGCGTAGAACGGGCGCTTCACGAGATAGTGATGGCGACGTGTCGTTGGCGACATCACTTCGCACACCCAGTCGGGCACGACGTTGATCGATCGGTCGCGTGGAAGCGTGAGCAAGCGCTCCCGGCGCCAGCCCGCGACGTCGGGCGACACTTCGGGTGAGCCGGGCAACTCGATGCCTGGCTCCGGAAGGATCCACCAACCGCCTGGCCCTCCGTGCGCACGATCGAATGGGACCGAAACGTCGGTCGCAACTTGCCGCGCGAGATACTGATGCGCAGCTCTCGGCCGCGTCATCGCGTAGAGGACGCCGTCGATGATCTCGCCCTTCTGGTCGGCGGGCAGTGCGTCGATGTCTGCCATCGTCGCGGGCCGCGACGCGGTCACTGCGGGCACCGCCATCCGGCGAGTCTACCACGGCGTGGCGAAGGCGCCGACGCTCGGTCGTACGCGTCCCACGCTCTCACTCGACGATTGCGCCGAGCCCGTCCGTGTACACATCGTCGAGCGCCAATTCGACATCGAGCGCGTCGAGTCTGACAGCGTCGCCCGGACCACTCTCGTCCAGCGTCCAACGGCGACCGTCGCGGCGGTAGACGTCGACGCGGCGTTCGCGTTGCGAGACGAGGACGTATTCCCGCAAGCTTCGCAATCGGCGATAGTCCGCAAACTTGTCCCCAAGGTCCGACTCCGCCGTCGAATCCGAGAGCACTTCCACGATGACGACGGGATTGGCGATCGCATCGGGATCTTCGTCGTCGCGCTCGATCTCGCCGCACACGATGTGCAGGTCGGGATACGTGGCCCTCTCGGCGGCGCGTATTCGGACGCGCACATCGGAGGGCAGAACCACGCACGGGCGGCCTTCGAGGCAGCGGGCGAGAAGCGTCGACAGCCGCGCGATGAGCCGGCCATGTTCCACGGTGCCACCCGACATCGCAACAACCCGCCCCGAGAGGTACTCGAGTCGAACATCACTTGCTGCCGCGCGGGCGAGGTACTCGGAGTACGCGAGACGCGGCGCCGCGGCGAGCCCCATGCATCTGCGTATATCACGTGCGTGCCGCGGGCGTCGTGTGGGTCGCGGGCTGCACGCGGGAGGCCGGCGATTTGACGCGGCGCCGCGCGCGTGGTGCGTTGCGCGCCATGGATCGAGCAGAAAGACGTGGAGCGTTCGCGAACGTTGCGAGGTTGATCGTCGAACGTGACGGCCGTCTCGACTCGAGTGTCCGTCGCTCCGCGATCGACGGGGGGCCGGTGCCAGCGGAGGTCACTGCGTTGGTCTCCAAGATTCGCGCGCGCGCGAGCGACGTGACCGATGCGGACATCGACCATGCGCGGGCCGCCGGCTACGACGAAGACCAACTGTTCGAGTTGACGGTCGCGACCGCCGTCGGCGAGAGCCAACGCCGGCTGAATCGCGTGCTCGACTTGCTCGGGCGGAAACGCTGATGCGCCTCGCGAACGTCACCTCGGGCCACCGCGGGGCGCCGCGCTTCATGCTCGGCGTGATGCGACGCGTGGCCAAACGCGAGCCGCCGGACATTCTCAAAACCCTCTACTACCGCCCGGACTTCTTCGGGATGCGCTTCTCGGATCTCACGCAAGCAGTGATGCGTGGACCCAGCGAGTGGTCCGTCGGCGAGCGCGAATTGTTCGCGGCGTTCACGTCGTCGCTCAACCAGTGTGTGTTTTGAACGCGCGCGCACGGCGCGGTCGCGTCGAGGGTGCTGGGTGAGTCGGTGCGCGACGCGGTCCTTTGCGATTGGCGCACCGCGGCGATCGACGAGCGCCTCCGCGCGATGCTTGGGTTCATCGAAACGCTGTCTCTGCGCCCCGACGAAATCGGCGCGGACGACGTTGCGGTGCTGCGAGCCGCGGGAATCTCCGACGATGCGATCGAAGACGCGTCGTTCGTGTGTGTGCTCTTCACGACGTACGTCCGGCTCGCGGATACGTTTCGTTTCGCTGTGCCGCCCGAGGAGAGTTTCCGGACGAGCGCAACGATGCTGCTGAAAATGGGCTATGGTTTTCCGTCGCCGGTGAAGTGGTTCATTCGATGAACGAGGTTGCCCACGACGACGACTGGCTGCGTCGTTTCACGCCCCGCGAGTGGATTCGCGCGGGACTCGCGGACGTGTCTCGCGCCGAGCGCGCACTTGCGCAGCGCGACCGCCGGGCGGGGCTCGCCGGCTGCCGTCGCGCGGCGGGAATGGGGATCAACGCAATTCTCGCGACACAGAGCGCGCCCGACGTGCGTTACGGCCGAACGTACATGGAGCACTTGCTGGCGCTCGCCGACGAACCGAATGCGCCGAGCGCGGTCCGCGAAGCCGCAACGGTCCTGCATCAGACGGCGTTGCCTGGAGGCCAGATCGTGCTGCTCGGCACGCCCGCGACGTCGGAAAACTGGCTCGAGGCAGCGAAGACGATTCTGGCGCACGGACTGGCCATGGTGATGAAAGCCGAGGGGCCGAGCGAAGGGTGAGGAATCGCAGCGCGTGGGTGGTGAGCAATTGCCGGTTGCACGTACGCCCGTGTAGGTGTATGGAGCCGGTCACCTACCCAGTCTGACGCACCGCGTCCCCGATGGAGTTTGTGCACATGGATCGACTCGGCCGACATATTTTGAGTGTTCTCGCGGTGGTTGCATTGGCGATCACCGGCTGCAGCCCCGCCGCGGACGTCGCCGATGAGCCATCGTCGCAGGGCGCGCAGATTGATTGCACGGTCGTTCGCTGCGGCCTGCCGCAGTGTGTCGAAGGTCAGCACCTCCTCCAGCGCGGAAACGAATGTTGCCCGACGTGCGTCGGTACGCCGTCGCGTTGCGCGACGATCTTGTGCCTTGCGGTGGAGTGCCCCGAGGGCGAGATTCGAGTTCATCGCGGGGTCAACGATTGCTGCGGTCACTGCGTCCGCGCCCCGCGGGTTGCCGAGTGCAACGACGATGCGGATTGTCCGCAGTACGCGTGCTTCGCGTGTCCGTGCCCGACGTCGTCGTGTCAGGGGCACCAGTGCGTCACGAGCACGCCGCCCGCATCGACCTGCGGCGGCGGGCTGTAGCGACGAGGCAGCGAGCGCGCCGCTTTGACCCTCGTTTCGCGCGGTGGTACCCAGCGTTGTCATGGCGAAACGACGCACGCCCGCCAACGGTGACGAATCCGAGCAACTCGTCGTCCTCCGCGCGATCTGGAACGAGATGAAAGCGCTCGGGAAGAATCTCGGCGACCGAATCGACCAGACAAACAGCCGACTCGACCAGACGAATAGCCGACTCGACGACGCGATCAATCGCCTCGGCCGCGTCGAAGGTGCCGTTCACGAACTGAAGGACGGCACCAACGAACTCCGACGGCGGCTCGTCGAGTCGGAAATGCGCCTCGCGACGTCGACGACGCAGCTGCACGGCGACGTTCAGGAACTGAGCGCCCTGATTCGCGACTGGCGCGCGGAGAACGCAAGCGAACGCGGTGAACTCCGCGGACGCGTCGACCGAATCGAGCGCCATCTCGGGATGGATTCGAAGAGCTGAACTCTTGCTCATCGCCGTCTCGGTCACGCTCCGTCGAGGCGCGCAAGGAGCCCGCAGCCTGCAGCCTGAGGCCTGAAGCCTCTTGCCCGCGTCCCCTCACGCCTTCAGCGTGGCACTCGCGATCACGATCCGCTGGATCTCACTCGTGCCTTCGTAGATCTCCGTGATCCGCGCGTCGCGGTAGTGCCGCTCCATGTCGAATTCCGTGCTGTACCCGTATCCGCCGTACACCTGCAGCGCCTGGTGCGTCACGCGCGTGGACATCTCGCTGGCGAACAGCTTCGCGATCGCGCTCTCGGCCGTGTGCCGTTGCCCGCGGTCCTTCATCGACGCCGCGCGCCAGATGAGCAACCGCGCCGCGTCGATCTCCGTCGACATGTCCGCGAGCTTGAACTGAATCGCCTGGTGCTGGCTGATCGGCACACCGAACGACTTGCGTTCCTTGCTGTAGGCGACGGCCTTCTCGTACGCACTGCGGGCGATGCCCAGGGCCTGCGCCGCGATGCCGATGCGTCCGCCGTCGAGCGTCGACATCGCGATCTTGAATCCCGCGCCCTGTTCGCCGAGCCGATGCGCCGTGGGGACGCGAACGTTCTCGAAGAAGATCGTGCACGAGTGCGCGCCGCGGATGCCGAGTTTGTCGTCGTGATGATTTCGCGTCACGCCGGGCGAGTCCAACGGAACGATGAACGCGCTCGTACCCTTCGACCCGATCCCTCGTTGCGTCGTCGCAAACACGAGGATCGTGTCGGCGAATGGCCCGTTCGTGATCCAGTTCTTCGACCCGCTGAGCACGTAGCCGTCCGCGGACGCCTCGGCGAACGTCGCCATGTTCGACGCGTCGCTGCCGGACATCGGCTCGGTGAGCCCAAAACAGCCAAGCTTGGTTCCGCTGGCATACGGCTCGAGAAATTCCTTCTTCTGCGCGTCGGTGCCGTATTTCAGCAGCGGATCGCAGTACAGCGAGTTGCTGACCGACATGATCACGCCGGTGCTCGCACACGCCGCGCTCACTTCCTCCATCGCGATGGCGTACGAGATCGCGTCGAGCCCGCCGCCGCCGCACTCCGTGGGGACCGCCATTCCCATGAAGCCGAGTTCGCCAAGCCGTCGAACGAGATCGCGCGGCCACTCGCCCGTCTTGTCGATGGACTTCGCGCGCGGCGCCACTTCTCGCGTGGCAAAATCGCGCGCGGTCTGCTGCACCAGCTTCTGCTCGTCGCTCAGCGTCAGATCCATTGAGGGTTCCTCGCGGCCTTCGTCGTGATTTGAGCGTGCGATCCTGCGGGCGACTATTTGCCCTGAAAAACGCGCGGCGTCTTGGGATTCGCGAGAAACGCCGCCATCCCGCTCTTCTGGTCCTCGGTACTGAAGCACATCGCAAACGCCTGAATCTCCATCTGGTTCGCGACGGCGAGCGGCACGTCCTGGCCGGCCTGGATCGCGCGCTTGGCTTGCGAGATCGCGATGGGCGCATGCGACGCGATGCCTTCGGCGATCTTGGTGACCTCCGCCGCGAGCGTGTCGTGCGGGAACACTTGCTCGACCAATCCGATCTGTCCCGCCGTTGCCGCGTCGATGATGTGACCCCGCAGAACCAGTTCGCGACACTTCCCGATCCCCACGCGACGCTGGAGCCGCTGCGTCCCACCGAATCCCGGAATCACGCCGAGTCCCACCTCGGGTTGACCGAATTTCGCGCGCTCGCCGGCGTAGACCAGGTCGCAGCCACACGCGAGTTCGCAGCCGCCTCCCAGCGCGAATCCCTGCACCTGCGCGATCACCGGAAAGTGCACGCTCTCGAGCAGGTCTCCCAGCATGTGACCCGTCTGCGCAAACGCACGCGCCTGGTCCGACGTCATCGTCGCCATCTCGCCGATGTCCGCGCCCGCCACGAATGCCTTGTCCCCGGCACCGGACAGAATCGCGACGCGCACGTGACGGTCGGCGTCCAACTGCGAAAGCACGCGCGTGAGTTCGGTGATCACGGCGGCGGTGAGCGCGTTCAGCTTCTCCGGCCGGTTGATCGTGATTCGCGCGATTCCACGCTCGACCGAAACCTCAAGCGACGGATGTTCCATGGCGGCGCTGGCGAATAGCACGACCGCGTTCCCTTCGGAAGCGACCGTCCAGCCGCACCCATCGATTCCGCACGGGACAGACGCCTATTTCCCGTATTCGTAGAAGCCGCGCCCCGTCTTGCGGCCGAGCCAGCCAGCCGCGACGGAATTGCGCAGGACGATCGCCGGGCGATACTTGTCGTCGCCGATCTCCCGGTGAAGGACTTCCGCGATCGCGAGCACGGTGTCCAGCCCGATCAAGTCTGCCAGTTCGAACGGGCCCATCGGATGGTTGAGACCCAGCTTGATGCCATTGTCGATGTCGCGCGTGGTTCCGACGCCTTCTTGCAACGCGAAGCACGCCTCGTTCAGCATCGGGATCAAGATCCGGTTGACGATGAATCCCGGCGAGTCCATCGCGGTCACGACGGTCTTTCCGAACTTCGTCGCCATGGCGACGGTCGCGTCGTACGTGTCGTCGCTGGTCTGCAGCGCGCGAATCACTTCGACGAGTTTCATCACGGGAACGGGATTCATGAAGTGCATTCCGATGACTTGCGTAGGCCGCTGGGTCGCCGCGGCGATCCGGGTGATCGAGATGGAACTGGTATTGCTGGCGAGAAGCGCCGACGGCTTCGCGGCAGCATCGAGCTTCGAGAAGAGCGACAGTTTCAGTTCAACGTTCTCGGTCACCGCCTCCACGATGATGTCGCAGTCCCGCAATTCGTCGGAGCTGCCCACGGGTGTGATCCGCGCGAGCGCCGCCGCCGCGTCGGATTGCACGAGCTTTCCTTTCTCGACCAACTTCGAAAGCGTTCCCCCGAGGCGCGACTTCGCTTTGACCGCAAGGTCCTTGGATGCATCCGCGATCGTCACGTCGTAGCCCGATTGCGCGGCAACTTGCGCAATTCCACTGCCCATCTGCCCGCCGCCGAGCACGCCGATTCGCTTGATCTCCAGCGCCATCGTCAGACCCGCTCCACGACGACCGCCACCGCTTCGCCGCCGCCGATGCAGAGCGTGGCCAACCCAGTTGTCTTCCCGCGCTGTTCGAGAGCCGAAAGCAGCGTCGTGAGAATCCGCGCCCCCGACGCACCGATCGGGTGACCCAACGCGACCGCGCCACCGTTGACGTTTACCTTCGACCGATCGAGTCCAGCTTTCTGCTCCACGGCGATCGCGACGACTGCAAATGCCTCGTTGACTTCGAATAGGTCGATGTCCGCGACCTTCTTTCCCATGCGAGTCAGCGTCGACTCGATCGCCTTCGCAGGCGCCGTCGTGAACCACTCGGGCGCTTGCGCCGCGGAGCCGTAGCCGGCAATGCGCGCAATCGGTTTCAGTCCGTGTCGTTTCACCGCGTCCGCCGTCGCGAGAACAATCGCTGCTGCGCCGTCGTTGATCTTCGAGGCGTTTGCCGCAGTGATCGTGCCGTCCTTCGCGAACGCGGGGCGCAACGTCGACATCTTGTCGGGATTGCCTCGTTTGGGTTCTTCGTCTTCGCTCACGACGACGTCGCCCTTCTTGCTCGCGATGGTCACCGGCGTGATCTCGTTGGCAAACCGCCCTTCCGCCTGTGCTGCGAGCGCCCGGCGGTAACTCTCCCGCGCGAAGTCGTCCTGCGCGTCGCGGGGGATTCCGCACTCCTTCGCGCACAGCTCTCCGGCACTCCCCATGTGATAATTGTTGTACGGGTCCCACAAACCGTCGAAGACCATTCCGTCGACGATTTCCCCGTTCCCCATGCGGTACCCGGTCCGTGCCTTCGTCAGGTAGTACGGGACGTTCGACATGCTCTCCATGCCGCCGGCGACGACGATGTCTGCGTCGCCGAGCTGCAGGCTCTTGGTCCCGAGCATCACGGCCATCAGCCCCGAGCCACAGACTTTGCCCACCGTCGTGCACGGGACGACATTCGGAATTCCTGCGTAGATCGACGCCTGGCGCGCGGGGGCCTGGCCTTCGGCCGCCGTCAAGACGTTGCCCATGTACACTTCGCCGACGGCATCCGCGGGAACCTTCGCGCGTTCCAACGCAGCGCGTATCGCAACGGCGCCCAGCCGAACGGCGGGCACGTCCGCGAGCGCTCCCTGGAACGCACCGATGGGCGTGCGGGCGGCGGCGACGATGAAGACCTCGGGCTTGCTCATGACAGCCTCCAGAAACGGGGAGATTGGAGAAAGTTTGTCGCCGCACGGGCGGCTTGGCCAGCGTCGGCCGCGCGGATTGTCTGCGCGCGCGCGGGGTTGTCAAGCGACCGCTCTTGCCCGGTGCGACGGGATCTCGTACTCCAGAAGCCCCGTGAGCACGTTTCCGACACGCGGCGTGGTCTTCGGTCTGGTTCCGCAGTGCGACGACACCGCGACGCGCCAGCGGCTGAACGATGTGTGCACGCGGCTCGGAGAGCGCACGGGACTCGCGGTGATCCCCCACCGCGCGCCGTCGCCCGACGCGCTGGCAAACGCATGGCGGGCGGGACGAATCCAAGTCGCGTGGATCGGCGCGGCGCAGTTGGTTCTCAGCGATGCGTTGCAGTCAGCGATTCCGATTCTGTGCTCAGTGCGCGAGGGGGCGGCCTGGTACCACGCCGTGCTCTTCACGGTGCCGACGAGCGGGATCAAGACGCTGGACGATGTGCGACACAAACGCGTCGCATGGGTCGCTGCGTCGAGCGCGTCGGGGTGCATCGTCCCGCGGTTGTCGCTCGCGCGGCGTGGGGTCGCGCTCGGTGCTGCGTTCGCGGAGGAGATGTTCGTCGGCTCGCATTCGGCCGTCGCGCGAGCGGTGTTCGATGGACGCGCAGATGTCGGCGGGACCTACGCCATCTTCGAAAACGCCGACGCGCGCGGAAAACTCGTGCGTTCCGGGTTTCTCGAGTCGGACCCCGCACGCAGGGTCGTCACACTCGACGTCGCGGGGCCGATCCCCGGCGACCTCATCATCGTGGCCGCTTCGGTTCCAAACGACGTCCGTCGAAGCATCACGCGCGCGCTGCACCTGATGGGGCAAGTGCCAGCCGACCGGCAAATCGTGCGCTCGCTCATTGGCGCGGACAGCTTCACGGACATCACCTCGGCCGCGCGCGAAGAGTTGCACGCTCTGGTCGACGAAGGCCGGCGCAGGGGCCTGTTGGGGTAGCGAAGCCGACAGTTCGCAGTCGAATTCATTGCCGCACGCCTCCCCTCTCTCAACTCTCGACTCTCAACTCTCGACTGTCGACTTCTCCTTCCCCTTTCTGCTCTCCGCGAACGCCGCTCGCAGTTCGCCCGGTGATTTTCGCTTGCTGCGCTTCTCGAGTCGCGTCGGGTCGACCGCGCTCGCAATGACGAACTGCCTCACGTCTTCGTGCTCGCTCAAAAGGACGGCTTCCGGCGGACCCTCGACCGCGATGCGCCCGCGCACCAGCATCGCGACGCGATCCGCGATGTCAAACGCGCTGGTCATGTCGTGCGTGATCACGATGGACGTGATGCCGAACGTCTCGCGCATTTCTTCGATCAACTCGTCGACGGTGCGGGACGTCACGGGGTCGAGGCCCGAGGTCGGCTCGTCGTAGATGAGAATTTCCGGCTCCATGACGAGCGCTCGCGCGATGCCCACGCGCTTGGACATTCCACCGGAAATTTCTGACGGCATTCGCGCCGCGGCGTGTTCGACGCGTAGTTCCTTGAGCTTCGTCATCACGCGTTCGCGAATCGCGCGCTCACCGAGTTTCGTCTGTTCGCGAAGCGGGAACGCTACGTTGTCGAAGACACTCATCGAGTCGAACAGCGCGTATCGCTGGAACACCATGCCGAATTTGCGGCGCAATTTCGACATTTCGTAGTCGCTCAAGCTCGCAATGTCGATGCCCTCGACGAGGATGCGTCCCGCCGTCGGGCGCTCGAGGCCGATGAGATGACGCACGAGCGTGCTCTTGCCGGCGCCGGATCCGCCGATCACCACAACGGTTTCCGCGCGCTCGATGTGAAGCGTGATTCCGTCGAGGACGAGTTTGTCCCCGTACCGCTTCACCAGTGCATCGACAACGACGGGCGTGTCCACGGGTGGAGAGACCGAATGGCTCGGCCCGCTCTTCGTGACCTCGACGGCGGTGTCGGTTGCGACGGTCATCGCGTTACACCGTCGTGAGGAGTGCTGTGATCACGTAGTCCAGCATGAACACGCCGACGACCGACCATACGACTGCGCGAGTGGTAGCGAGTCCGACGCCTTCGGCGCCGCCCTTTGCATAAAAACCGTGGCGGCACGAAATCAACGTCACGGCGTATCCGAAGACGAGCGACTTCACGAGGCCCTGCACGAGGTCACTCTTGTCCATGAGCGCTTGGATGCGATCGAAGAAAAACCCTGGATCGAGCCGAAGCCACACGACGCCGACGAGGTAGGCGCCGCCGATGCCGACGCCGAAGAAGAACAGCGCGAGGACCGGCACCATGATCACACCCGCGAGAACGCGCGGCACGACGAGGTACTGAATCGGGGAAACGGCCATCGTCTCGAGCGCGTCGATCTGTTCGGTGGCTCGCATGTTTCCGAGCGCCGCGGCCATGCCGCTTCCCGCGCGGGCCGCCACCATGATCGCTGTGAGCACCGGAGCCATCTCGCGCGAGAGTGACAGTGCGACGACGCCACCCATGAGATTTTCCGCGCTGAATCGTCGAAATCCGTAAACCGTCTGGATCGCGAACACCATGCCGGTGAACAAGCCCACCAGGCCGACGAGGAACAGCGATTGCACGCCAACGAACTCGAGCTGCGCGACGAAGACTTTGACGCGAAATGGCCTCCGAAACGTCCATGCCAGCGTTCGCATGGCCATCTGCACGAGAATCCCGAGTTCCTCGATGGCCTCTTCGGCCGGCGCAAAGATCCTCCGCGCGAGGCCCCGACTGTCCGTTGGCGGTCCCCCCCCCCCCCCCGCGTCGCCTCCATCGCTCACGGCGCGTTCCCCTCGCCCGCCTGCTCCGTTGCATTTCGGAAGGACCGGGGCACGCGGCGTGATACCGCGCACAGGACCTCGTACGGGATGGTCCCGACGCGCGACGCGATTTCCTCCGCGCGAACCGTGTCGCTTCCTGCCGGCCCGCGCTGCGAGCCGATCAACACCACTTCATCGCCGACGGTCACGCCCGTGGACTTCGCGATGCGCGTGACGTCGAGCATGGCCATGTCCATCGACACGTTTCCCACCACGCGAGCGCGCGCGCCGCGAACCAGCACTTCGGCGTCCGACGACAGGCGACGAAAGTACCCATCCGCATACCCGACCGGGATCGTCGCGACGACCGTCGGTTGCCCGCAGCGATACGCGCCGCCGTACCCGACGGTGGCTCCACTCGGGACCTCGCGCAGCGCAGTGATCTCCGTTCGAAACCGAAACGCCGGAAGCAGCGCCGGGCCGTCGTGGGGAAACGGTGCGACGCCGTAAAGAACGATGCCCGTCCGCACGAAGTCGAACCGACCCGCGGAAAACCGAAATGCGCCGGCACTGTTCGCCGCGTGTTGCACGCGCCACGAGAGACCGGCCGTTCGCAACACGGTCGCGGCGTCGGAAAACCGCCGGAGCTGCTCGTGTGTGAACGACGGATCGTCGAGATCGGCCGACGCGAAATGCGTCATGAGACCGTCGATTTGCACGTGCGCCATCCCCCGCAGTCGCCGCGCAGTCGCCTCGAGTTCGGCGGGCACGATTCCGAGGCGCGCCATGCCGGTGTCGACCTTGAGATGGATCGGCGTGGCCGCGGTGCGCGCAGCGAGGCGCTCGATCTGGCTCGGGTCGTAGATCACCGGTGTGAGACCCGCGGCGAGAGCGTCGTCGAGCGCATCGCGGTAGATCCCGGACATGACGAGAATCGGCGCAAGAATTCCTGCGCGTCGCAGCTCCAACCCCTCTTCGACCAGCGCAACGCACAACCCCTCCGCGCCGGCTGCGACCATTGCGTGCGCGACCGGCCCCGCTCCGTGCCCATACGCGTCGGCCTTCACGACGCCCCACACGGGTGCGCGCACGTAGGCCCGCACTGCGCGCACGTTGTGACGGATTGCACCGAGGTCGATTTCCGCCACCGTGGGGCGCACGGCATCGCCGAGCATCGCGCGCGGCGGAACCGTCACGACGCGCGGCGCGGGTTCGTCGGTCACCACGACGGGGTAGCGGCGCGGCTCGGGGGGTGTCAAGCTTCGGCCCGCGGTGGCGACGCTCGGGATCGAAGTCAACGGCGAGGCGCGCACGGTCGAGTCGGGGACGACGGTGTCCCAACTCGTGGCGCAGCTCGGCATCGTCGGGCTTGTCGCAGTAGAACGCAACAAGCTCCTCGTGCCGCGCGCGCAGCATGCGAACACGGTGATTCACGAGGGCGACGTGCTGGAGATCGTGCACTTCGTTGGCGGCGGCTGACGCGCGCGTGGAGATCGCAATGACTGAGCAGACCGACACGTGGACATTGGCGGGACGGACGCTCCGTTCGCGCTTGATCGTTGGCACGGGCAAATACGCCTCCGTCGAGCAGACGCGCGACGCGCTGCGTGCGTCGGGCGCCGAGATGGTCACCGTGGCCGTGCGTCGAGTGAACCTCGGCGAGTCAGGGCAAGAGTCGCTTGCGGGCATGTTGCGCGCGGAGAAATTCACGCTGCTGCCCAACACGGCCGGCTGCTACACAGCCGACGACGCCGTGCGGACGGCCCGCCTCGGTCGCGAGTTGACGGGGACCGAGTGGGTCAAGCTCGAGGTCATCGGCGATCCCAAGACGCTCTTCCCGGACACCGAGGGCCTGCTCGACGCGACGCGGATTCTCGTGAAGGAAGGCTTCGTCGTGTTGCCATACACGAACGACGATCCCATCGTCGCGCGAAAACTCGTCGACGCCGGCTGTCCGGCGGTAATGCCGCTCGCGGCGCCGATCGGGTCGGGTCTCGGGATTCGCAACCCGTACAACATTCGCATTCTCATGGAGACCGTGGACGTTCCGGTCATCGTCGATGCAGGGGTTGGCACGGCCAGCGACGCAGCGATCGCGCTCGAACTCGGCGTTGCGGGCGTCCTGATGAACACTGCCATCGCGGCCGCGCGCGATCCAGTGCAGATGGCGCACGCCATGCGGCTTGCGGTCGACGCCGGCCGACGCGCGTTTCTTGCGGGGCGAATGGAAAAACGATTGTACGCCAACGCATCGAGCCCGATCGAGGGCAGCATCGCCGCGTCGAATCGCGGGCGCGACAAGCTCGGGCTGGAGTAGATTTCGCCGTCGTGCGCGCCGCCGTCATGTTCGTGCTCGCGCTCGGCTTCACACGCGCGCCGATGCAGTGCGCGAGTCGGCGCCATCCGGACCTCGCGCACGAGGAGACTCCGGGCCAAGCCCTCTGGAATCTCGCTGAACAGTTCGGCGCCGATGGCGACGCGCCCGCGCGGGAACGAACATTGCGATTTCTCCTCGCGCGCTACCCGACGTCGCACTACGCCGAACGCGCGCGAGATGCGCTTGGTTCCTCGGGATCCACCGCGGCGACCGATTCGCCGCGCGGCGACGGCGGCGGCCGGTGACTCGCGAACGCGTCCCCCCGCTTTGGCTCTGCGTGGATTGGGCCTCGCTCGCCGAATCCCCCGGGCCGGACATCGTCGCGCGAATCGGGGCGATTTCAGCGCGCATCGCGACGGTGGTGTGGCTCCGGCCGTCGGCCGCGACGCCGGCGCGTTCGCTGTGGGAATTCGGCCGCATGTTGCAACCGGGGCTTCACGAACACGGCGCGCTTCTCGCGATCGGAGATCGACTCGACGTCGCAGCAGCCTTGTGCGCCGACATCGTGCACTTGACCTCGCGAAGCGTGACGATCGCCGACGCCCGCGCGTGGTGGGTCAAGACGCTGTCTGCGCGGCTCGGCCGAATCACCGCAGCGGTCCACGACGCCGCTCAAGTTCACGCATCCCGTGCAGCCGACGCACTGATTCTCAGCCCGTTCGGGAGTGTCGACGACAAGGGCACCGCACTCGGCATCGCGGGATTCTCTGTGGCGCGCTCGTCCGCGCCCGCACGTCCCGTCGTCGCGCTCGGTGGGATCCTCTCCGACGCCGACGCACGCGCGGCGGCGCGTGCGGGCGCAAACTCGATTGCACTTCGACGCGTGTTTCTCGCTCGCGACGGCGCCGAACGAAGCGTCAGCCTCGCGTCGGCTTTCACGGCGGCGACCGACCAAACGCTTGACCCCGCGGCGTCGTGGTGACAACCCTCGCGCCACCCATGCCGTCTGCCCTCACGTCCCGCACCCCCACTCAGTCGGCGGAACGCTCGTCGCGTCTCGCGCGCCGGCTCCACCCTCCCCGCGTTTCGGGGGAGGGTCGCTCCGCGAAGCGGAGCGGCGTGGGGGCCAACGCAAGCTGCGAGCGCAATCGAATCTCGCTTGTCTCACTCGCATTCGCATCGTGCGTCGTGCTTGCCCCCGGTCTGGCGGTGGCGCAGGGCGTGACAGCGCCGCGACCCGCAACGCCGCCCGCCGCGGGCAGCGGCCAGCCGCGGTATTTTCTTCAGATGCAAGCCGAGCTGCAGGCGATGGGCCTCTCGCCGCAGTGCGCGGCGACCAACGCAACGGCCGGTTCGTGCACAGTTCGCGCGACGACGCCGGAACCCGTGCCCGCGGGTGCCGCGGGTGCGCTGCCAGCGGCGAGACAGCGACGGACGTTCGTGGTATCGCTTCGCTACGACGACGCGAGCGACACGATCTACGCGCACGTTGAACACTATGCGCTGTTGCGGGCGGACGCTGCGAATGCGCTGCAGGCGTTCCGACGGCTCATGGAGCTGAACTGGGAAATGCTCGTCGGCAAGTTCGAATGGTCTCCCGCCTCGAACGAAGTGCGGCTGTCGGCCACGATGAACACCGACTCGAACTTCGATCGCCGCGCGTTCCGCAGCGTCGTGCGCGCGCTCGTGCGGCTCGCGGATCGCTACGCGGACGAAGTGTCTCGGCTGACCGGCGGTCCCGTCGGGCAGAGTGCAGACACGGCGCCGGCAACGCGCGCGCCGTGACGCGGGCGCCGTGACGCGGGCGCGGTGACGCGCGTGATGTGACACTGGTGGCCCCTACGCCGACGCGCTCTCGGCACCGCCGCGATCAACCGGTACACTCCCGCAGGATGGACGGGGAGGAAAGCCCAGCGCGACGCTCGATTCCGCCGGGCGCTGAGCCGATGATCAAAGGCTCGGTGCTGCGTGCGTTCGTGCACTACTACACCGTGCAGCAGGGCAGCGACGCACTCGACGACGTGCTGCGCCGCGTCCCGGCCGAGGTACGCCGCGCGTTCGATGGCTCGCGTCCGGCGTTCGGCGTTCTGCCCTGGCGCTGGTATCCCGCGCGCTACGTCCACGCGATGCTCGACGCCGTCGGCGAGGGCTTGTCCGACGAGGAGCGACTCGCGATGGCCCGCGCGAGCGCACGACATGCGATCGACGCGATGATCCGCGGCGTGTTCAAGTGGGTGCTCGAGAGCGTGACGAGCCCGCACATGTATGCTCGACACATCCAGCGCATCTGGCGTGGGCTGCACGATACGGGACGCCGACAGATCACGTTCAAGTCGCCGAGGGAGGCCGAGTCCGTCGTCGAAGACTGGGGCGGCCACCATCCGATTCTCTGCGAAGTCGTTGGCGAGACGACCGTCGCCGTTTTCGAAGCGATGGGTTGTCGCGAGGTGCGCAGCGAACGGCTTTCGTGCGTGTCCCGCGGCGACCCACGGTGCGCGACGCGGATCACGTGGGCCAGCTACTGAGTATCGCGCTGCAGGCCGCCGCGGAGAGCCCGAAAGTTAAAAAGTTAAAAAGTTAACTCCCGGACGTGTTCAACGCGCGTCCGGTTCGCTCCGAAAGATCAACACGTTCGTTCCCTCGAGCGCGTCGAGCGTCCCCATTCCCGCGCCCCACGGACGCGTTTCGCCCTCGATGAAGTTCCAGGTGAACAGACCGTTCCCGCGCGTGAGCCGCGCCGCGGCATCCCGCGGAATCTGCGCGATCAGCGGCTGCGGCACGAGCCACCGCGGAGGAACATCTCGGTCGCGTCCGGACGGCAGGACGCGTCCATTGCGGACCAACGAGACCCACAGCACGGGCCGCGTGCCGACGCGCGCGCGAATCGCTTGTTCGAGCGCGCGAGACAAGTCGCCATACCGAATCCCCGCGCACAGCGTGCCCACGACTGCGCCTCCCTCGGCGCGGATTGGCGAAGCTGCGACCATGAGCACACGCGCCGGCTGGTCCGCCGTCGCAGCGAGTTCTCCCACGCTGATTGCCGAGTGACCGTCGAGCGCGTGACGAACCGACGTGAACATCGTGGCCATCGGCAGCGCCCGCATGAAGTCGTCGTCTCGGGCGATGTCACGCGCAATTGCAGTTCCCGCGACGCTTACCGCAGCAATGAATGCGGTCGGGAACAGGGTCATCGAGCCGCCTTGCACTTGCCTTGTCCGCGCCTCGATGAGCTGAAACCGCACACGATCTTCCACGCCAGACTGCACGGACGGTGCCATGCCCGTCGCGAGCTGATCGAGGATCGGCGTGAAGCTTCGCGTGAGCTGATCGAGCCCTTCGCGCGCCACGCGAATGTTCGCGGGCACCTCGCGTTCCGATCGCCGCGCGAATTCTGGCCGCGTGTCCTTGCACGCCGCGCCCACGACGGTGACGACCAGCAGGCCCAGAACGACTCGCAACGTGGTTCGCATCAACGTTTCTCCTCCGGCGGCGCTTGTACCACGCCCGCCCGTGCGCTCGCGGGCGTCGCGCCCACTCAGCGCGTGCGCAAACGCATCGACACCTCGAAGCGCGCGAGGTTCTCGAGTTCGACCCATTCCGTCGTGATTCGAATGTGGTCCGTGAAGCGGAACGTCGCCGATCGCTCGCACCGAGACTCGCCGTGACCGCGAACGACGGGTTCCAGCGCCAGGCCCGGCTGACCGTCCCACGTCGATCCCTCGATGCGAACGGCACATCGGGTTCCGTCCGCTCCCTCGACTCGGGTACGAACTCGGAGCGTTTCGCCCGAACGAACGAGCACGGTCCACTGGCGTGCGAACCGATTTCGGTAGCCCGACGGCATCACACGCCCGTCGAACTGGTGGGGTCCGAACGCGACGAGCACCGGCGATTCGACGGTCAGCGCGGGTTCTCCGGCCGCACGCCTCGGTGTGCGGTGCCGTTCACTCCACGCTCCCCCCGCGCCGGCCCCCGGTGCGAGCGCCGCGACGAATACGGGAACGAACAGCGCCAGCCCTGACGCGAACACCGTGACCGCCGCACCGATCCACGGGACGGCCGCGAGGTCATCCAGCGCGCGTTCGATCGTCGGGACGCGCCGCGCCGCGTTCGAATCGGCACCGTCCCGCCGCGCAGACGTCGGCGAACTCCACGCGGACGAGCCGACGAACGCGTGTTCGCAGTCGCACGACGTGCAGGCAACGATGAGCGCACCGTCCGTCGGCGCCGATAAGTCGCCTCCGCATGCGCGGCACGCGAACGTCGACGGCGCAGCGGCGTCGATTCCGTCGCGCTCCACGGGACGAACCGACGCGAGTGCCGAACGGATGGCAGCGAGTCGTCGCTCCCGCTGCCACAGCACGGAGAGAAACAGCACACCGGCGACGACCGTCGGCGTGGCAAACATCGCCATCTGAACGCGTGGAAAGCCGCCGGGGTTCAATCGCGTGAACGTTCGGACGAACGTCGCCAGCGAGCGCCCGATTGCGACGTATGACAGCACGCCGACCACCGCAACGACCACCACCGGGCCGACCAGCGTCGTGAGTCGATCGAGAAAGTCCGAACGCCGCCATCGCTCACCGATCGACGGACGCATCGCGCGCGAGAGCCACGATCGAATTCGATCTTCGCGGTTGTCGGCGTCGTCCGGCGTCGAGCGCCCTTCGGGATCGTGGGCCATGCGAATTCGCGGATGATCGTCGGCGACCGCAGCGATGTCTAGCGCGGTCACGCGCCGTGGGTTCGCCGAAAGTCGAGCGCTCCGAGCGGCCGACCGAAGTATTCCGCAACCCCGGTTGCGCGCGTGGCGAGCACCCGGGTGACAGCCGCCGAGAGGCGGCCGAACGGTGCGATCGCAACGTCGACGCCGCGGTCATTGCGAGCGTACCGCCACGTCGCCGCCGCACGACCCGCGACGAGCGCGATGCCCTCGATGTGCCCGGCCGGCCGCCAGACGCGCGGGTAGTGCTTCGCGTCGACGATCCAGGTCTTGTCGCGGTGCGCGAGGAGCATCGGCTCGAACCGCGACAGCAATCGCACCGGCCAATCGGCCCGCGCGGGCGGTTGGTCGCGAAGAAACTCGACGTCCTCCGAAAGAACGAACCGCGCGTCGCTGGACGAAGGGTCGATCACCTGCTCGGTCTCCAGCGCAGCAAACCAACGCGCCGCATCGCCCACGCGGGCGCCGCGCCAGTAGCCGAAGTCCCGCACGCTCGCAGGTCCGTACGCCGCGAGATAACGCCGCGCGAGTTCGACATTGGCGTGCTCTGCATCCGGCGGGTCCCACGCAAGGTCCGGCAGCCAGTGTGCGCGATGCGCGAACCGGCCGTCCCCGCCCTCGGGTTCTGCGTGACACGCCTGCCCGCGTCGGCACAGTTCGCTGAACACGCCGCCCCACGACGACACGTACTCCGCGTCGAGGGACGGATCGAACGCGCGTACATCGTCGCGCGTCATCGTTCCGCGCTCGCGCAGTTTCTTCTCGATGCGCCGCACGATGCGTCGATGCACCGCCGGATCCGCGCCGCGCTGGACCAGCTGCCGCTGGAACCACGTCTCCCGCTGCGCCAGTGCACCAAACACCAGCGGCCATTCACGGCTGGGATACAGATGCAGCGTGTGCCGCTGGCCCCACAGTCGAATCAGGGTTCGATCACGGTAGAGCGCGCGCTCCAACTCGGCGTGCGTGAACCCCGACGTTCGATTCCACAGTGCGAGCCCGGCCGCCGGAAGAATCTGCGCCTGCACGCCGGCGATGCCAACGCACGCCAGCTCCGCCGTCGCGAAGGGAGTCACCAGCCCGGAACGCCGCAACCGAAACCACGCCACCTGATCTTCGGTGACCTTCAATGGCACGCGCGCACCGACACCGCGGCCTAATGCGCCGCAGCCGACTCGAGTCCCGGCATCGCACAGAAACCCTCGTAATCGATGTAGCCCTTGATGCTCGGGTGGGTCCCGCACATTGGGCAATTCGGGTCCTTGCGCAACTTCAGCACCCGGAAGCTCATGTTCATCGAATCGTACGTCAGCAACCGCCCGATGAGCGGCTGCCCCTTGCCGAGAATGAGCTTCACGGCCTCGGTCGCCTGGATCACTCCGATCATTCCCGGCAGCACGCCGAGCACCCCGGCCTCTTGACACGACGGAGCGAGATGTGGCGGAGGCGGCTCGGGATACAGGCAGCGATAACAGGGCCCTTCGTGCGGAACGAACGTCGTGACCTGGCCGTCGAATCGAAAGATGCTCCCGTGAATCACCGGCTTTCGGTGCATGACGGACGCGTCGTTGACGAGGTAACGCGTCGGGAAATTGTCGCACCCGTCGACGATGATCTCGAAGTCCTTGAAAATCCGATCGACGTTTTCGCTCGTCAGCCGCTCCTGAAACTTCACGACCTTGACGTCGGGATTGAGCGCCGTGATCGTCTCGGCCGCGCTGTCCACTTTGGGCACACCGATGCGCTTCGTGTTGTGCAGAACCTGCCGCTGGAGGTTCGACGCGTCGACGACGTCCGGATCGACAATTCCCATCGTGCCGACGCCCGCGGCCGCGAGGTAGAGCGCCGCTGGGGAACCGAGCCCGCCAGCCCCCAGAAGCAGCACGCGTGCGTCGAGAAGCTTGGCCTGTCCCTTGTCGCCCACTTCGGGCAGCAGCAAGTGCCGCGAGTAGCGCTCGCGCTGCTCCGGCGTGAGTGCGCGCGGCACGACCACTGGGTACGCCATTTCCTTCCACCGATTGAATCCGGGACTGGCGCTCTCGACATCGCGATAGCCCAACTCCGCGAGCGTCCGCGCCGCCAGCGCCGAGCGAACACCTCCGGCGCAGTACACGATCACCTTGTGCGTGCGGTCGGGCACGAGCTGCTCGATCTTCGACTCGAGAAATCCTCGCGGCGCGCTCATGGCTCCGGGGATGAACCCCGCGCGGTACTCCTCGCCCTCGCGAACGTCGACCAGATGAAACGGCTCACGAGCTTCGAGGCGACGCTTCAGATCGTCGAGTGAAACCTCCTTGATCAGCGTGCGCGTCTCGGCCAGCAGCTCGGAATAGGACTTGGTCATCTCGGACTCCAGTAAAGTGGATGAATCTCTAGTGTAATGAAGATCGCCGTCAAGTTCCGGGGTTGCCGTACCGCGCTCCGGTGCATTATGGAACCCACCGCGATGACCGGAAGCCTCACGTACCGCGACGCAGGCGTGGACATCGACGCCGGGGACACACTCGTCGAACGAATCAAGCCATTCGCGCGTGCGACGCGACGCGCGGAAGTGCTCGCGGACGTCGGCGGCTTCTCCGGGCTGATGCGGCTGCCGTCCGGACTGAAGGACCCGGTACTGGTCTCGGGCACCGACGGCGTCGGCACGAAATTGAAGATCGCTTTTCTCACCGGGCGCCACGACACGATCGGCGAAGACCTCGTGGCGATGAGCGTGAACGACATCGTCACGTGCGGAGCCGAGCCGCTGTTCTTTCTCGACTACTTCGCGACGTCGAAGCTCGACGTTCCAGTGGCCGAGTCTGTGATTCGTGGGATCGCGACGGGGTGCACCAAGGCCGGATGCGCGCTTCTCGGCGGAGAGACTGCGGAAATGCCGGGGCTGTATGCACCGGGCGAGTACGACCTCGCGGGGTTCTGCGTCGGGGTCGTCGAGCGCGACAAGATCTTGGACGGCCGGAGCGTTTCGGCAGGCGACGTTGTGATCGGCGTGCATTCGTCGGGTTTGCACTCGAATGGGTACTCGCTCGTCCGTCGCGTGCTGATCGACGACGCCAAGCTTCCGCTCGACCGCGTTCCGGACGGCTGTGATGCGTCGCTCGCGGATCTCCTGCTCGCGCCTACGCGGATCTACGCACGCGCGGCGCGGGCGGCCGTGGCGACCGAACACGTGAAGGCCATGTCGCACATCACGGGCGGCGGACTTCCCGGCAACGTACCGCGCGTGCTTCCGGACGGTCTCGGCGTGCAATTGGATTCGCGCGCGTGGCCATGCCCACCGGTGTTTGCGTTGATCGCGGCCCTCGGCAACGTGGCCCGCGCGGAGATGCGGCGGGCGTTCAACATGGGCGTGGGGCTCGTGGTGATTGCAACAAGCGCGCACGCGGATGAGGTCATTGCGGCGCTGACCGCCGCCGGCGAGCGCGCGGGAGTAATCGGCTCGGTCGTCGAGACTCCGGCCGACACCGAGTTCGAGGCGCGCGTCGCGTTCGCGGACTGAGGCGCGGATGTTGCGACTCGGCGTGCTGGTCTCGGGGAGCGGGTCGAACCTCCAAGCCATTCTGGACGCGATCGCGGCGGGACGACTCGACGCGCGGGTCGCGGTGGTTCTCTCGAACAAGCCCGGCGTCATGGCACTCGAGCGTGCCACCCGAGCGGGCGTACCGACGGAAGTCGTCTCGCATCGCGACTACGCCTCGCGTGAAGCGTTCGACGAAGAAGTGGTGCGGCGGCTCGGCGCGCATGGCGTCGAGTTGATCGTGCTGGCAGGATTCATGCGGATCGTCACGCAGGTCGTGCTGGGAACGTTTCCCGGCAGAGTCGTGAATGTGCACCCTTCCCTCTTGCCGGCATTCCCCGGCGTCGACGCGCAGGCGCAGGCGCACGCGTACGGAGCCAAGATCAGTGGCTGCACCGTGCACTTCGTCGACGGCGGGCTCGATTCCGGCCCGATCATCGCCCAGAGCGCGGTCCCCGTGAGAGACGACGACTCGGTCGAGTCGCTCCGCGATCGCATTCTAGCCGAGGAGCACGCGTTGTTGCCCGCGGTGCTCCAGTGGATCGTGGAGGGCCGCGTTCGGATCGACGGACGACACGTTCGCGTGTCCGACCCCGCGACGCGCGCATAGCGGCGACAACCTCAGAGACAGACGAACGCCCATGGACCTCGCGCCACGCAGCTACTACGACATCGCGGTCATCGGCGGAACGTTTGGCGCGCTCGTGTCGGGTGCGCTGCTTGCCCGCCGCGGTTCCCGTGTGGTCGGGGTTCGGCCCGACGAGCCCCCCGCCACCAGCGGGCGGTTATCCCCCGGCCGCCGCCACGGATTTTCGCTGGAGCCGTAATAGCCTGTCGTGGTCGATGACCCCATCGCGAACTCGTCGAGATTGGTCTTGCCGAGCATGACC
>Ga0080064_1001340_pt1 | contig 50712 bp, 45 predicted proteins | sample Subgrocontami54m_FD_69260 | JGI IMG/M metagenome (GOLD analysis project Ga0080064, IMG submission 69260) | Subsurface groundwater microbial communities from S. Glens Falls, New York, USA - GMW46 contaminated, 5.4 m (SPADES assembly) (version 2) ...
CCGTCAAACGGCGCGGTTTCCTGCGCCCGTGCTGCGACAAAGGCCTGCTCTACAAACACCAAACCGGACAAGAAGATGACGGATGCCACGTCGAGGCGGCCGTAAAACGCCCACGAAAGCGTCACGACCACGACAATCCAAAACACGGCAAAGCCGGCATGACGGTAATGCATGGACGGCTTACGAATCCGGCATTTTAAGGGGTTTGCCCACATGGCGTTTTGAGGCAATCAACTTCCGTCCGTTGCTAATAGGTATGCTTGCATCGTTAACCTATTCACCATCGCAGCACAATTTCGATTTGACGAAATTGTGCGGCATCACGCGTCCAATCGATTTGTGTGGCCTTGCAATTTTGCATGAATTGCAAGATATCCGGTAAGGTCGATGGCTTTGCTCAAAGTCACCGGCCAGCAACCCTCCCGTTCTTTATAAACCGCCGACCAATGACTATTGCCATCGGTGAAGAAAACACGCCGAATTCAAAAAATCCAGGTGGTCTTGACGATGGCAAAACACGCGGCAAAAGAAGTGACGGAAACCATGGTGAATGAAAACGAAAACAATTTCCAAACCGGCGCGCAAGCAATGGAATCCCCCGTGATGGAAATCGGCACCGCGGCTGCCAAAGAAACCACTCAGGTAAAAGGCAAGAAATCCGTCATCACCTCTATTGACGAGCTGCCGGGCATAGGCCCCTCGATTGCCGCCAAACTGCGGGAAGCCGGATACGACAAATTGGATACCCTCGCGTACTGCCTGCCGTCCGAACTGCAGGAAATCTCGGGCGTGGGTGAAGGCTCGGCCGTCAAGGTCATCAACGCGGCCCGCGACGCGCTCGAACTGGGGTTTGAAACCGGTGCCGATGTCCTGGAGCGCCGCAAACTCATTGACAAAGCCACGACCGGTTCCCTGGAACTGGACAACCTCATCGGTGGCGGCATCGAGACGCAGGCCATTACGGAAATATTCGGCAAATTTGGTAGCGGAAAAAGTCAGATCGGATTCCAACTCTGCGTCAACGCCCAATTGCCGAAAGAACAAGGCGGTCTTGGCGGCTCGGTGGCGTTCATCGATACGGAATCCACGTTCCGGCCGGAACGCATTTCACAAATGATTGAAGCAAAAGGGCTGGATCCCGCAACGGTCCTGCAGAACATCCATGTGGCTAAAGCGCTCAATTCCGACCACCAAATGCTTTTGGTCGAAAAACTGGAGCCTATGATCAAGGAAAAAAACATCCGCCTCATCGTGGTGGACTCGCTGACGGCCGCTTTCCGAGCCGACTACATCGGCCGCGGGGAGCTTGCCGAACGCCAGCAGAAACTCAACAAACACATCCACTTGCTTTTACGTTATGCCGACCAGTACAACCTGGCGGTGTACGTGACGAACCAAGTCATGGACCGCCCGGACATACTGTTCGGCGATCCCACCACGCCCATCGGCGGCCACGTCCTGGCCCACACGTCGACGTACCGGCTCTACGTGCGGCGCAGCAAGGAAGACCGCCGCATCGTGAAATTAGTCGACTCGCCCAACATGCCGGACGGCGAAGTCGTATTCCGCGTCACCCCGGAAGGCATCACGGATTGAAAAGCGGCGGATTCAGGCGTTTGGAAGTTGGAACGAACAAGACCGGTCTGGTTTGTGCACACGCGCCGATTTAGGTTTTGATGCTGTTTCGTCCAGTGGCCCCGCCCCCATGGCCTCTCACGGGGATTCCCTTTTCTTTTTTCCATTTTTTTGGTTTTGGTAACCGCCTGTAAGGTATTTATGTGTAAACACATAAACTCCTATTGGTGGTTTCAGATGGTTAACATGACATTATCCATTCCAGCCGACTTGCACAAATCCATGCGCAAGCACTCGCAAATCAAGTGGAGCGAAGTGGCACGCAAAGCTTTCGAACGCGAAGTCCGCGCTTTGGACATCTTAGACGAAATGTTGTCCAAAAGCGAATTGACGGAAGACGATGCCGAACGCATCGGCCATAAGCTCAAAGCAAACATACGGAAGCGGTTTTAGATGAAACTCGTCGTGGACACGAACCGCATCATCGCCGCGTTGGTCAAGGATTCGTATTCACGACGCATTCTTTCATCCGATCTTTTTGACTTCCATGCCGTTGCCTTGAGTCGGAAGGAAATCGGCAAATACGAGGAAGAACTTCTGCAAAAAACGCATTTATCCGCCGATCAATTCAGCGACTTGCTTGACGCCTTGCTCGGGCGCGTGGTTTTTATTGATGATGCCCGCATCCAACCGTTCATGCCGCAAGCCCGTGACGTCATGGATTCCGTTGATCCAAACGACACGCCCTTTCTTGCAGCGGCTTTGGCCATTGACGCCGATGGCATTTGGACGCACGATCCGCATTTCGACCACCAAATGCTCGTCAAGGTCATCCGCACAAATGACTTGGTTGCCTTATCGTGATCTTGCGTTATCTGTTTGCCCGGACTTTGGCGACTGGCCCTTCTTTGCTGTATCAATGCTGAATGATTGCCCTTTATGGACTAATGATCCTGCACTGCTTCGGCAGAATCACGTTCCAACTTACAAGACCGTCGACTTAGTTGACCTGTTGTAATGGAGTTTAGGGCCCGTTTTCTTTGAGGCGTCTTCCTCGGCCTGCCGTCCTTTGCGAATGAGGCGGGTCAGTTCTTCGACATCTTCCTCAGTTGCCGCGCTTTTGCCCGTCAATCGGTCCAACTCCTCCAGTCGGTCCAGCAACTCCAGCTGTCGTTTCCACGCTTTCCGTGCCACTTCGGACCAATTCATTTCCGGCCGCTTGTCCATAAGGGCTTTCAGTTGGTCGGGAACTGCAATCGTCACATTCACCATTCCGCTTCACCGTGTAAATATGTGTGAAACCTTATTATAAGTGTTTTTGCTTTTTTTAACACCTGACTTTTTTTGCTCGGCTCCAAACCCTTTAAATCCCTCTTAAACCCAAAACCGTTATGGTCGAAAAACCACTGCTCTTCACTGGTAACGCCAACCGCCCTCTTGCGGACGCCGTTTCCAAAATCCTCAAAGCCCCCATCCTGCCTGCCAACGTGACGCGCTTCAACGACGGCGAGACGCGCGTGCAAATCCAACACACGGTGCGCGGCAAACCCGTCTTTATCATCCAATCCACCTGCGCGCCCGTGAACGATTCGCTCATGGAGCTTTTGTTCATGGCGGATGCCATGCGCCGCTCGTCGGCCGAAAAAATCGTCGCCGTCATCCCCTACTACGGTTACAGCCGCCAGGACTACCAGATGGCCCCTCGCGAGCCGGTGTCCGCCCGCGTGGTGGCCGATTTGCTGCAAGCCGTCGGCGTCACCAACGTGGTCACCATCGACATCCATTCTGTCAAGGCACAAGGCTTCTTCGGAATTCCTTTTGACAATTTGAACACCACGCGCATAGCGTCGGAATTCATCCAAAAAAACCTCGACTTGGACCCGTCCAACACCGTCGTGGTCTCCCCCGACGCCGGCGGGGTGAAGCGCGCGCAAGACTTTGCCGCCAAACTTAACACTCCTTTGGCTATCATCCACAAGCGCCGTCCCGCGCCGGGCCAAGTCCAAATCACCCACGTGGTCGGCGACGTGGCCGGCAAGACGTGTCTTATGATTGACGACATGGTCGACACTGGTGGCTCGCTTTTGAACGGCGCCCAAGCGCTCAAAGATGCCGGCGCAAAAAGTGTCTACGCCTACGCCACCCACGCCGTACTCTCCGGCAGCGCCGTTGAAAACATCGAAAAATCCCAGGCACTTGAGCGCCTTTTTACCACCGATACCATCCCCCAAAAGAAAAGCAAAAAAATCACGGTCTGCCCCATCGCCCCCGTCTTGGCGAAAGTCATCCACGCCATCCAAACCAACGAATCCATCTCGCCGTTCGTCGACTGAAAATCAGTCCGAAAAGCAAGCGATTACCGTCTTGGAAAAAAGGAAAAAATGGCCGTTGGTTTTAAAAAAGAAAAGAAAAGTTGCCACCGGCTTGAAAAATAAAAAAAAAGAGAAAGAGGAAAAATCACCAAACCCCGGCATTGCGCTTTCTTTTTTTTTGCCAGCGCATCGGTTTCCTTTTTTTTTCCCTTTCCGGGCTTTTCCGTCCCCCTTATTCCGTTCGAGTTGATTCTGTCCACATGGTCCTGCCTTTCATCCTCTCCGCGTTATCCGGCTTCCTGACTAAAACCGCCGACCAGCTCAATTCCCGCTTGGGCTTGGCCGCCGGCGCCGCCTACGGTTTGGCTTTGGCTGTCGCCGCGTCCTTGGACCCCCTCGTGGCCACTATCTTTCTGCCCGCGGTTTTAGCCAATTTGTTGGCCGGCAAAATCGACTCCAAAAACCACTGGTTGGGTCTTGCCGGCTTTGCGTTGGGCCTTTTGGCGTTTGGCTTACCATCTATCGCTCTGCCTTTCGCCTTGTTGGCTTTTGTCGCCGCCTTGCTGGACGAAAAAATCGTCCTCAAACTGCCCTACCCGCGGCCCTTCCTCCCCGCTGCCGCCGCCCTCATCGCCGTCGTAACCCACTCCGCCACGCCGTTGCTAGCCGTATTGCTCTTTGACGCGGGATACTGGGTAAGCGAATACGTGTGGAAAAAACAAGCGGAAAAAGAAGATCCGGTCAAGGTTGTTTCCGTGGTCAGAATGAAAAAACGTACGATGCCTGGGCGACGTGCTTCCGAGAAAAGAAGTTCACGCTAACTACCTTCTCTTTACTTTCCGGGATTGCTATAAACTGAAGGGGGAACCGGGCGGGCTCCCCTGCGGTCCGGGTTGATTTCTGTTCTACCCAACATCTAAAACCACCCGCCCAAACTTTTATCCTGGAACGGCGCGAAAAGTTCCCGGTGTTTTTGGGTTGGATTGCTTTTTGGAACGGGTTTGCCTTCCTCCTCACTTTCCAACCCAACTGACCCCCCCGGCTTTTTGCGCCGTTTCCTTCCTCACTTCAAGCAAAACGCCACCGCAACCTTTAAGCGACCCATTTACGTAGTAAACGCCGTATGGTAGAGCGCGCCACCACTGGCATCCATGGACTTGACGACCTCATCGAAGGCGGCTTCCCCCGCAACCGCACCATCCTGGTCTCCGGCGCCTGCGGCACCGGTAAATCCATTTTCTCCATGCAGTACCTTTTCCACGGCATCACGCAGTGCAACGAGCCTGGCGTCTTCGTCACCTTCGATGAAGCTCCCGATAACATCCGCTCCGACATGCTGCGCTTCGGATGGAACTTGCAGGAACTCGAAGCCCACAACCTCTTCGCCATGGTCGACGGCGCCTCCGCCCGCGCCGGAACGCCGTCTACTGAACAGAACGCCTTGCAAACCCACCAGTTGGACATCAACCGCGTCTTGACGGAAGTCCTCACGGTTTGCCGACGCATTGGCGCCAAACGCCTCGTCATCGACTCCATTCCCGCCCTCGGGTTCCAACTGGATAACGAAAACGAAATCCGAAAAACCATCCTCCGTCTCAGCCAAGTCTTGAACAAATCGGGTATGACGTCCATCATCACCACCGAACTGCCTGAACAAACCACCGGACAAGGCCGACTCACGTTCAGCAAATACGGGGTGGAAGAATACATCGCCGACGGCGTCCTCCTCCTCAACTTTTTGAGCCTGGGCGAAAAATCCACCCGCACGGCCTACATCCGTAAGATGCGTGGCACTAAACACTCCCTTGAAACCCACCCATTCGACATCACGGAAAACGGGATAATCATAAAGAAAATCGCCGGATTTGGATGAGTTTAGGTCTGATTAGCAAGTGACGCCAAATCGTCTGATAACTTGCGTCACTTGCTATAGCTATCCCGGACTATTTTGTCGGGTTGCTTTCCAGGATTGTTCTATTGGTTTCTGGCCGACGATGCGGCGCTTGGGTTAATCCGCCCGTGTTTTTGAGACCGTTTTAAACTTGGTAAAATCTGGCCGCAAATCATTGATTTTTTAATCCGTGATGGCGTGTTTTTTCTTTCCAACCGGGCATTGTTGAACATCTTTGAAATGGAAGAAAACAACGCTTTCCGGAAACAAAAAAAAAGGGCAATGCGACGCGGGCGGCAAAGAAAACGGGTTTTTTAAAAAAAGAAGGAAAGGTGACGGGGACAGGCGGCAGAGGAAAAACGCCGTCTTTTTTTTCTTGACCTGGCTTTCTTTTTTTTTTCCCTGCCTTTTTCCTTTTTCGTTTTTTCCCCGTTTTTTTTTGTTATTGTTTTTCCCGTCGCGTCCGTTTCTTTTTTTCGACGAGGCGTTCTGACGTTTCAACACCGCCGGAGTCTTTTTCCGGGTCACTCCGGGGTTGCTATAGTGCGGGGTAATTCGTGAGTCGCCAATGCCGTGCACGCTTTGGCGGGCTGACCCGCTTCAAAGGCGGGCCGCCTCTAGGTCGCGCAGGATGTCACTTTGTTGGCTTGGCTTGTTGGATTCCATCGGAAAATCAACCGTTTGGTTGGTTGGTTTTCTACCGTGGCTTTTTATCGGATTGGTGTCGATGAGTTTATAGCGACACGCAAAACTACCACGACGAGAGAGTTGCGCGTCCTCACAATTCTTGCGGAATTGTGGGGCCACACAAATTCTCAAAGAATTTGTGCTGTGCTATCCAGTCGAAGGCGCAAAATTTTCGGGTTACTTTTGCGTTCGACTATAACGTATGCGGGGAAGGCGTTTGCAATCCGGGTTTTCTCGGGGTTGCGGATGTTCCGAGTGGTTTTTGGCCCGTTTGGCTGCAATCCCAGGACGGGTTAATCGCGGAGGGGGGGGGTCATGGCGGTTGGCAAGAATAGGAAGCGCAAGCGCAAAATCAGGCCGGATTCAAGTGGGGCGGCGTTTGTCGCAGAGCGGGAGGCTGCGGCGCTGTCGTGTTTGCCTGCGTGAGCGTTCACGGCATAGCAAACCGCGAACGTTTCACAAGACTTTCGCGCCGTTTCTTGCAAGTCATGCGGACTTGCAAGGTCTTGCGGAAATCGCTCCGCAAGGCCACACAAGTTCAGTGGAACTTGTGATGCCGCACAAATCGAACGACGATTTGTGCTGTGCTATAGTAAGCGACACAAATTTTTAGACGAATAGGTGTCGCTTACCAGATAGCAAATCCGGACTATTTCGTCGGGTTACTTTCCAGGAATGCTTTATGCAGTTGGGTGGGGTGATTGAAGCGTGTTTTCAGCGATTTGTTCGGGGGATGCGGATGTCAAGACGGCGTTGATCGGTTTTCTGGCGCGGAAGCCGCAGTCAAGCGCCAGGGAGCTTCACCGGTGGATGGTGAAGGATTACGCGTACGACGTGACGTACCAGTACGTGCACAAGGCGTTGTCGCAGTTGCGGCGGCAGGACGTGTTGGAGAAGGCGGGAAAGAAGTACGCCGTTTCGGGCGAGTGGTTGGATAAAGCATCCGAGTTTCTAGGCGAGGTGGGCCAGGCGCGGGAGCATGGTTGGCCGGTGTCGGTGTTGGAGTTGCCGGCGTTCGGCTCGGTAGAACTCAAGTCGACCGGAGCGCTGTGCGAGCCGCAGGGGTGGTTGTTGCGGCAGGCGGCCAAAATCCGCAAAGCGAAAGGTTCGTTGGATGCCGTGGTGTTGCAGCGGCGGGCGTGGCCTTTGTTGGCGTTGGATTCGCCGATGATGGATTTGTTTTCGTCGGTTTTCAAGGATTCCGACCAGTACGCGTTGGTGTCTGAAACAAGCCGGATGGATCGATACTTTTTAGGCTTGTGGCAGGAAAACGGCTTCAAGACGAAAGTGGGTGTGGAAGGCATCCGGCCGCATGCGGACGTGGTGGCGTTTGGGGATTTCGTCTTCCACTTGGTGCATTCGCGTTCGACCAACGAGGTCTGGGACCGTTTTTACGACGTGTTGTCGCAAGAGGATTCGAACGGTTTGTGGTTGGCGTACAAGTTGGCGTGTCGGACGCCGACTTCGTGCCGCATGGTCGTGACGCGCAACGCGGATTTTGCCGACCAGTTGCGGCTCAAGGCGCGGCTCTTGTATGATGCAAGGGTGGAGGCGGCGTGAGGTGCAAAGAGATGAATATTGACGAGGGTAGCGCTTTGTGTCCGAGTGATTTAGTTTGGTTTGGAGCCGGCCGATCTTGTCCGGAACGATACTGTCGGGTTGGTCCAGCGGCGGCTCAACGGTCAGGCGTGTTTTGTCGGATTGGTCCGATTCGTTTCGCCCCGGCGTTGGTTGGATTTGTTGAATCCGTTCGTCCACGTGGGGGGGATGCGGAAGGAAACCGGTATTTCGTGCGGGGTTTGTCGGGCCACGTAATCGCAATTGAGTCGGCTAAGCGCCAGAAACCGGCGGGCGTGGTTTGCAAAAAACGGGGCAAAAAGAGTCCGGGATCGTGCGGTGGTTTTGATGGTGGAGCGTTCCGGTGTCCGTTACGTGTCGGCGGATGCCGTGTGTCCGGGTTGTCGTGAAAAGCACGATTTTTGTGCGTGCGCGTTGAGGACTGCGGTCGGGCGTCCCGGTGGCAAAGACCGTTTCGCCTTGTATTGATTTTTTGACCGGTGTGCTTTTTTTTTGTTTCGACCGCTTTTTTTTTCCAAGCTTTACGCTGGACCTTTTAATTTTTTCGTTCGGTTTTGGTTGCCGTTTATACTTTCTTGTGTCCGTGCCCGTCGTGGATTTGTTGGGGTCCGGCTTCGAAGACGGTTTCTTCGATGACGACGGCGTAAGCGGGGCGGGTGATGACGATGCCGACCACGACGCTAAGCAGGGCGGCGACGGCGAAACCCGTGATTTCGACGATGCCGGAAAACAGTAAGGGCAGCATGGACGCGAAGGCTAAGCCGGCGGTGGTGAAGACGATGTAGAATGCGTCTTGGAATCTTCGTTTGGTGGTGACGTCGTGGCCGCGTTTCTTGATGAGTTCGTCCGTGATGACGATTTGGCTGTCGACCGAGGCGCCGATTAAGGCGATGACGCCGGCCATGGCGGCCAAATCCAACGTACCCAACGCGCCTAAGATGGCGACCGTGACGAAGATTTCGATGATCAAGGTGAACATGATGGGTAACACCAATTCAAAGCGGCGGTAAAAGAGCGTGACGACGAGGGCGACTAAGAGGACGGCCGCTCCGATGGCGTAAAAGCTGTAGGTGAGGAATTGGTTGCCTAAGCTTGGGGAGATATTGTAGTAGCTGCCGACGGATGCGGACACCGGGAGGCGGCCGCCGGCGAGGACGGATTTGAGTTGGCGGACTTCGACCGCGGCGTTTTGCTTCAGCTCGGCTTGGTCCGCGCCTTGCGCGCTGCCCGTGATGGAGTATTGGGTGATGGTTTCCTTGCGAAGTGGTTCGACTTGGAGGACGGGGGCGGATTGCAGTCCGATGGCGTCCCAGCTGGATAACGGGGCGCCGACGCCGAAGCCCAGGAATTGCGGGCGCAGTTCTTCATCGGGAATCAGTTTGAGTCTTTTGGGTGCGGATGCGTTGAGCGAGTAGCCCGCGTTTTTTAGCGATTGGTAGATGGCGGAATGGGTGGTGGACAGGTTTTGAGGTGCGATAAGGGTGGTGACCGTCAGGGTCGTAGCGGCGTCGGGGGTGAACGTATCCAAGTAGATGAGTTGGATGTCGTCGCCTTCTTTGACCAAGGCGTCTTGGATGTCGGCGCCGATGGGGACAAAGTCGCGGGCAACCAAGACGGCGGCATTTTGGGGCCGGTCGAGGAACATGTAGACGTTGTCGCCTTTGTGTCCGGCCGCCACGTTGGCAAAGTGCAGTTCGCCCTCGCCCGTGACGGAAAAGGTGAGTTGCCAGGAGCCGTCGGGGTTGATTTGTTCGCCATTGGCGCCGCCGATGCCGGTGGGGATGATGTGCGAGCCGTTGAGGGCGGTTTTGCCGCCGACGATGGCTTCAAATTTGCCTTGTTCGCGGAGGATGGATTCGACTGATTTGATGGCGCTGGCCTGCGCTTGCGGCAGCTCGACTAGGATTTCTTTGTTTCCCAAGGGCCGGACGATGGCTTGGGTGAGGCCGAATTTGTTGATGCGGGCCTTGATGGTGTCGACCATGATGGTCATCTGCGCCGGGTCCAGTGGTTTTTCCAGCGAGATGGGGATGCGGACGCCGCCTTCGAATTCGATGCCGAGGTTCAGATCGATGGTGGATGGGTTGCCGTCACGAAGGAAAATCAGGAAAGTGCAGACGAACAGTAGGACGATGAGGACTTGGATTTTGCGGTTGGCCAGCAGGCGTCGGAAATTCATTGGGTCTTCCTCTGTTTGCGTTCGTTCATCCACAGCAAAAGCGGCGCGTTGCCGAACCACGTGGTGAGAAAGTCAGCCAAACCGCCGATGGTCGCCACCACGCCGATTTGGTAGTAGGTGGGTACTTGCAGCACGACGGCGACAGCCGCCAAAACACCAAAACCGGTGACTTGGGCGGCGTTCATCAGGAAAGCGGTTTGCGTGGCTTCAAACGCGCGCACGGCAGGGGCGTCTTCCGAGCGCTTGAGGATGCGCACTGTCAGCATGGTGTAGGAGTCCAGCGAGAAGCCCAACAGCATGAGCATGGCGGCGATGGATGCTAGGTTCCACGGGATTTGGAGGAGGCTCATGGCGCCGGCGGCCAGGATGATGTCGACCAGGGGTCCGATCATGACGGCTAAAGCGGGTCCGATGTCGCGGAACATGATGAATACGATGATGGCCAATAAGAGCAGTGACAAAAGGACGACGTTTTGCAGTTTGGAAAAGAAGAACACGCTCAACGACGAGCCGACTTCGCGCACCAAGACGGAGTCGGCTTTGACCGCACTGTTGACGGCGTCCAGTAACGCTTCGCGGTACAGGGAGCGGGCGTCGGCGACGGCTTGTTCGCTTTCGGTGACTGCGGCGGTGGGGTCAGTGGCTTTCAGGCTGGCGCCGGTGGCGGTTTGCACCGTTTGGCTCGCCACGTCCAGCAATTGGCGTCCGAGGGCGTCAACCGCGCTTTGGCTGCCTTGGTCTTGGGATAAGGCGATTCGGGCGCGGTCGTATTCTTCCTGGAGCGAGTGGACTTTGGCTAAATACGCGTCGGCTTGGTCAAGCGAGGTTTTGAGGGGCAGCTCGATTTCGACGCCGGTGCCCGCCGGGCTTTCGAAAAAACGGAGTTCGGGTTTCAATCCGGCGACGTTCTCGATCGCGGACGATAAGGCGGCCTGGTCGATGGCCGAGTCGGACTGGATGGTGATCAGCAAGCCGCCTTTGAAGTCGATGCCGGGTTTGATGCCCGGGCCGAAGAAAATCAACCCCAACGAGATGGCGATGAGTATGATGGGGACGATGAGGTATTTTTTGTAGTGGGGGTTGTCGTAAGGATTGGGAATGTTCATGTGTGAAAACCTGAGGATATCTACCGAAGCTTTGAGAGACAAAGCAGCTTAGCGTAAGCCGGGATTGTCTTGGGAAAGGCCGGGTTAAAAACCCTTTTTGCGGGGGGCAACGTTTGGCTTAAAAAACTCCGTGTCCACCGAATTAATCGCTTACGCGACTACCGTCGGTTTTTGGGTTTCTTGCGTGCGTTGCCTTCTTGGGGCTTTTTCGCGTCCAAATGGAGGGGTAGCAAAGCTTGGCCAAATGTGCAGCGTTCAGGGCGCTGTCCCTTTGTGGGTTCGTGGGTTCAAATCCCACCCCCTCCATTATCTTTTACTTATAGGATTTGTACCATTTTTCGTATTCTTTGTGCGTGGCAAAGCAGTGGACGACGTATATTCTGTCTTCGTACATGTCGTAAACCAGACAAGTCTGCTTGGTCACGTTTTCAACGTGGTGAGGGAGACCGAACTTGAGGTGCCGGCGTGGGGGCACGTTTTTGAGCTTTTCTAGGTGTGTCTTGAAAAACAATTGCAGCTGCTGCTCCATGTTTTTGAATTCTTCTTTCGCCTCTTCGGAAAATTCGACGTTCACTCCAGACCCGCTTCCTTGAACACGTCTTTCATCGAGTACGTTTTGGCTTTGCCTTCCTTTATGGGTTTCATCTCGATTTCGACGGCTTTATGGACCAAGCGGGCTTCTTCCTCTTCCAAGTCCCGGTCCATGCGAGCCAACGCTTGTCGAATCAACTCCGTCTGGTTTCCAGCGTATCCACGTTCAATGAGCCGCTGCATCAAGGCCTCGTAAGGCGGTCCCAAATTGACATTCATTGCATTCACCTATGCTTATTTGTTAATCATCTAATATATACCTTGCAACTTCCATCTCGGCGTTTTCCACCGTTCATGCCGTATCCATAGTCTTAAAAACGGGTTTCGGAACAAGTATTCCAGTAACTAGGTTAAATCGGGCTCCTTGAGGGTCTGGAACGAAGCGGATAGAAATTGAAGCAATGTCTCGGATTTTTCGGAAATCGTTTTGCCTAGTGTAGAGTAGGTGAAGTAAAGTATGAGCGACCAAGATAAATTTGGAAGAACCCTGTTCGATGCGACGTGCAGCGACTGTGGTCAGGCTACGAAAGTGCCTTTCGAGCCGAAAGCAGACCGGCCCGTCTATTGCCAGAACTGTTTTCCCAAGCACCGCAAACCTAAGCGCGACTTCCACGGTGGTGGTGGCGGTTACGGTGGCGGTGGTGGCGGCGGACGCGGTGGCGGACGCGGCTACGACGACGGCCAGTAAGCTGTTTTTCTAGCTTCAACCGTAAAAGGGCCTGCAAAGGCCCTTTTTTCCTTTTTCTTTTTCAATTCTTTTTTCCAGAATTTTCGGATTTTCCAATCGCTTTTTTCTTTTGTTTAGCCTCGGCTCTTTGCTTTTCGTTCGATTCCGTTTGCGTGATTTTTGACCGCTAGTCTTAAATCGGCCTGCGGCTCCAAATCGTCCATGCGCCTCGTTGTTTTTTCCGTGTTACTGCTAGCATTGTTTTCCGGCTCGGTTTGGGCCCACGAGAAAGACGCTTCGGAAGTGCAAAGCTGTTCCGCGCCCGTGTTGAGCGAGGCCACGATTCCGCTTTGGCAGTTCGCCGGCCTGGTGGCTCTGTTCGTGACCGGAGCTGCCGCGATCGGCATGGGCATCGCGATTAAGCGCCTGGAATTCGCCGCTGTGGGCGTGCTTTTGGTGCTCGTGGCCGCCGGCGTGTATACGTTTGGTCCTGGTTTCAATTTGAAAACCGGGTTTTTTGAAAAGAACCAGCACGTGCATGCCGACATTCAAGTGTACGTCCAAGGCCAGGCGGTGAATTTTTCGGAAAGTCGGTTCCAAAGTTCTAGCGAGCGGCCTTTGACCGAATACATCCATTTCCACGACGGCCGCGGAAACGTGGTGCATCTGCATGCCTCCGGCGTGCCGTTGAGTTACCTGTTCGGTACCTTTGGCGGTTTTCTGAACGCAACGTGCATCCAAGTGGCGGCCGGTGAGCCGCCGTATTGTTCGGACGGCTCGGCTAGCTTGAATTTCTTCGTCAACGGCAAGGTTGCAACCGATGCCGGCGCGTATGTGTTCAAGGATTTGGATGAATTGTTGATTTCGTATGGTTCGTCTGGTCAGGCCGTTTCTTCCCAACTGGCGTCGGTGACATCCGAGGCGTGCATCATTTCCGGAAAGTGCCCGGTGCCAGCCGGATATGATTTGCACAAGGAAAGCTGCGCCAGCTGATTTGCTAGCGGTTCATCTTGTGGCCCGTCAACAGGCAAGAAGGAAAAGCCATAGTGGAAGATAAAGGATTTTTCCGTTTTCCATTTTCAGCGTGTTTTTCGTCAGGACGATTGCCAGCATATCGGGGTTTTCTTCCTTGAGCTTCCTCAACTCCTCTATTTTTTCGACGTGCGAATCGCGGTACTTCACTTCGATGGCCATGACGGTTTGGTCGTGCTGATTCCTGATTACGAAATCCACTTCCTTGTCCTGGTCACCGTTTTGGTGGAAATAGATGTTGTTGGCGTGTCCCCGGACCTTGAACAAGAACCGGAGAAGATGATCCAAGGCTACGGTTTCCGCAAGCAAACCCATTTCTTCACTGGACAGTTCGCCGTCAAGATACCCTAACATGGAATTGCGAAGCCCGGTATCGGCAAAATATATTTTTGGCTTTCTCTGGCGGATGTTTTTGTTGCTTTTGTTCTTGTAAATGCGCCGTATGATGGCCAATTGTTCCAGGTAATCCAGGTACGTTTGGATCGTGTTCGGGCTCCCGGTGAGTCCTCCGTATGTTTGCTCCCGGATTTCACTTTCGACCATTTTGTTGGCGTTGTATTTTGCCAGGTTGATGAGCAGTTTCCGGGCAAGTTCAGGTTTCCTGGAATGTTCGAGGTCTTTTGACGCGATGTCTGAGATGTATGTTTTGAAGGTATCGTATTTTGATGCCGTATCTTTTGATACGACGATTTGAGGATATCCGCCTTCTTGGAGATGACGGTCCAGTTCCCGGCCTATCGTCTCCTGGGTGCCCGTATCAATGGCGAGGACGATCCGTGCCGCTTGGTCGTATGCCGGTTGGATGTTTCCCGTTTTCAAGCCTTCAGTGAGCGCTTCCCTCAGTCCATTTTGCCCCAATAACAAGGCGCGTAGGTCGGGTATTTCCGGGTGGTTGAATTCCAACCTATCTCCGAACTTGAGGGGTAGAAGAACGTAGGGCAGATGCCGTCCCGGAAGGCGTTCCGCGCTGTTTTCAATCAAGCTCAACCGTGAAGATCCGGTCACGACGAATTTGAGTTTTTCGGGGTTTGAATCCAGGTACGGTTTTATCGTTTCGGCCCAGTCCTGTTCTTTTTGGATTTCATCGAGGAAAATAATCGTGTTTTTGGACACGGCGTTAAGGCTTTCTTTGAGAATCAGGGATTCGTAAGTCGACAGGATTCCCGGGAGCGCTTTGTTCTGGCCGGTAATGTTTGACACGATTTCAGGCGTCACATACATGATCCGGTTCGGCTCGTATTTGGCCGTTCCGTCTTCGGCTTTTTTTTTCAGGGCCCATTGGATGAGTTGCCTTACGATCGTCGTTTTTCCCACTTGTCGTGGCCCGGAAATGACGATGGTCTTGTGTTCCGGGCTTTCCAATACTTTTCTCAGATGGAAGTAGTCTCGTCTATGGTGGTCCGGCAGGGAAGCGGATGGCTTTCCGGACCACCACGGATTGTAGGATTGCAATATTCTTGCAATTTCGAGCGGTTCCATATTTTCGCCTTTTTTATCTTTACTTGTAATTAAATTTGTCTTTATTTATTTCGTATAGTAATTGTTTACGCTATTTCTTATATTTAATTGTAATTGTTTGGTTAAGCCTGGATGTGACATACGCCCGGAACGCTGTTCAAGTTAAAAAAATCAGTCCAATTGGAACAGTCGGGGGTCAAAGCCAATTTTTCTTATCTCGCAGTATCTCTTGTAAATCCTCTTCAGGTGTTCAATGTCATGGAAATCGCTTTCTCTTGCTAGGTCGGCCATTTCTTTTAGGTGGCTTAGGGTGATTCCCCTTGGTTTGCTCTGGGTTTAAGGAAATCGCGCGTTCAAGCCCATCGACGAATCGATCGCGACTTTCGTTCAAATTGACTTTTGGAACCGGACTTCGGGTTTTTTTTGCTTGGTGGATTCGCTTGAGTATTGCCAGGCTTCCGCTGACGTCGTTTGCGTAATGGTGTGCGAGTTCGAATTCGGTCGTGTGGGGAATTTCCGGTTTCATGGTTTTTTTCAGGGGGGGCGGAACCTTTTAAAGAGGCGTTCGGCACTAGATTGTTTGTTGAATTATCAAATCAATGCCCGAGCGCTGTTTTTGCGAGTTTTTGGGCCCATCCGCCTTTTCCAACCCCTTTTTCCGATGTTGGCATGCAGGCGTTTTCGGGCTTTGAGGACTCAACTAAACGGTGCTCCCTCAACTCTTTTGTTGAGCGCCGCTTGATTTTTTGAGGAGTGAGAACCAAGTATGCGTTTTGAAGAATTGCGCCTTGCGCCCGAGCTGATGAAAGCCATCCACGATGCCGGCTTCGTCAACCCGACCCCCATCCAAGAACACGCCATCCCTTTGCTTTTGCAAGGCAGCGACTTGATTGGACAAGCCCAGACCGGCACCGGCAAGACGGCCGCCTTTGCCTTGAGTATTTTGCAATCGTTGCCAGCAGAAAGAAAGATCCAGGCCTTGATTTTGGTGCCCACACGCGAGTTGGCCCTCCAGGTCGTTGACGAATTCCGCGAGTTGGGCAAATACTGCCCGCACCGGGTTCTTGCTGTATACGGCGGCGAGGACATCCAACGCCAAATCGGCCCCTTGCGCGAAGGCGTGGACATCGTTGTGGCCACTCCGGGCCGCATCATGGACCACTTGGAACGCCATACCATCAAACTGGATCACGTGAAAATGGTGGTGTTGGACGAGGCGGACCGCATGTTGGACATGGGTTTCATCGACGACGTCAAGGACATCTTGAAGCACACGCCCAAGCACAAGCAGACGGCGTTGTTTTCCGCGACAATGCCTTCGACCATCATCGATTTGGCGCGCACCAACATGGTACAGCCGGAAGTAATCAAGACGTCGGAGGACAAGACGACGGCCGAAAACATCCGCCAGCACTACGTGGCGGTGGACGGCAAAGACAAATTGGCGGCCATTTGTACGCTTCTGACCGAACGCAAGCCGAATTTGACGATTATCTTCGCCCGCACAAAGCGCGGCGCGGATAACTTGCATTTCGCGTTGCGGGACAAGGGGTTTGACAATGTTTGCCTGCACGGCGACTTGACGCAGGCTCGCCGCGAAAAGTCGATGGACGCCTTCCGTAACGCCCACAAGAACATTTTGGTGGCAACCGACATCGCGGCCCGCGGCCTCGACGTGGACGACGTTGAACTGATCGTCAACTACAACTTGCCGGACGAGCCGGAAGTGTACGTGCACCGCATCGGCCGCACGGCGCGCGCCGGAAAGAAAGGCGACGCGATTTCTTTCATCACCAACGTGATGGAAAAGCGGGAATTGATGCAGATGGTGCAACGCAGCCAGTCCACTATCGAAGAACTCGTGTTGCACATCAATCCGGAGTTCCGCAAGTTCACGCCCCGCCAAGCCCAGGATCGCAGCGAAGACCGCTTGGTCCGCGGAGGCGGACATGGCGGCGGACGCCGACCCTTCGGCGGCGGTAACCGTAGTGGGTATCGCGGCGGTGGAGGCGGCGGTCGTCCGCACCAAGGCGGGCCTCGCCGATCTCACGGCGCTCCCGGCGGACGCGGCTTTTCGCGCAACGGCTTCGGTCACGGCCAAAGCACGCGTTGATTTTTAAAACGTTTTTTTTCTTTTTTGAACCGGGCGGTTGTGCCGCCTTGTTTTTTTCTTTTTAGGTTTTTGCGATGGATTTTCCGCGTTTGTTCGTTGTTTTGGTCGTCTTAGCCGCTGGTTTGGGCCTTTTGTTGGCCAGCCGCCCGGCGTCGTTGGATTTGGGTGACTTGCCTTCTCTGGCATTTCCGCAGTCCGTGGAGGACTATCCCGTCCACTGGCATGCCCATGTACTGATCTTGGATGGCAACGAAGAGGTGAGCATACCCGCGGACGTGGGGTTGTACCCGGATCGGCTTCACTCGCCGGTCCACACGCACGACGATTCAGGCTTGCTGCACGTCGAGGCGCAATCGTTGGAAGAATTGCCGCCCCATACGCTTTCGTTTTTCTTCTCGGTCTGGGGCCAGCCGTTGACGGCGTCGTGCGTGGTGGATATTTGTACGGATTCGTCACGCCAGCTGCGGTTTTTCGTCAACGGCAAAGAGCGGCTGGATTGGTTGATGTATGATTTGGCGGATGGCGATGAAATCGAGTTCGAATTTGTGCCCAATCGCGTAATTGACCTGGTCTAGCGGTTTTAGCCTGCGTCTGCGTCCCACCGCCTTGTTTTTCCTCCCATTGGTTCTATGATTGCTCTTTTGGCTTCATTCGATTGCAGGGTTTAGGGGAATGACGGGGGCTGGTTTTCGCCCAACACCTTGATGTCGCAGAACGGATTCTTGACTTCAATCCAATACGCGTATCCGGGCTTGAGGACGGAGTCTCGCATGTATTCCTTCTTCTCATTGTCGTACCGCCAGGGTCCGCCGGTGATGGTGCATTCGTTTTTCAGGTTGAATCCGTACCCCGAGCCGCTGAACGCGCTGGTCTGCACGCTGATAAGGTTCCATCCCTTGAACAGCGTGAGGAATTGGTCCTGCGTCAGCCGAGGTTGCCCGATGGAGTAATCGCAGTCGACCGCCGCGTACGCCACAATTCCCGTACCTCTCAGATTATTCGGGTTGAGGGAAGTGACGGATTCATAGGATTGGCTGGCTTTGTTGTACGAATAATACCGAAGTTGGCTGGGTCCGTTGGAACATCCATAGCTGCCGTCCCCGTAGGACCATGGCAGCCCGAAGGTGTTCCACCCTTTTCGGAATTTGTATACGTACCTCGCTTCATCCCCGTTGATGGGTGGTTGGGTTTGCGCTGAAACGCTTGGTCCGGGTGGTGTCGGGTTAGGCGTGACCACGGGGACTATGGATGGAGCGGGCGTTGGTGCCGCCGTGGGCCGGGCCGTCGGAACCGGTGTGGCGGCTGGTGGCGTTGGTTTGCCGTAATCAATCACGCAGCGTCCGCCGTCGTATCTGGTTCCGGGGCTGCAGGCGACGCAGCGGGCTTTTTCCCGCGGGTATTCGCCGTTGTTGGCGTACGGCGCGTTGCAGACGTAGATGACGGGGAACATCCAGTTGTTGGTTTTCTTTTCGCACGGGATTTGGTTCAAATCGCCGCAGGTGGAGACCGGAGCAGGAAGCGCGGCTTGGACGGTTTCGGGCGTGCCGATTATGCCATATCTGCCCGTCGAGGGGACGGCCGGGTTCGTGATGGCGTTGCTTGCCGAAGCGGGACTCGTTTTGGCCGAAGTGCCACTGGCGCGGATGGTGACCGCGTTGGAGCCTATGGAGGTACACGCAATGTTTTGCGGCATCAGAGTCGCGCTGACTTCGTAAATCGTGTCTTGTCCCACGGCGAGGTATCCGCATCGGGCTCTGAACGGGTAATAGGACGCGGTGTAAGCCGAAGTGGTGGCGGTGGTGGGCAGGCCGATGTAGGGCTCGGCGTTGGCCGCGTTGCAGTTGACTTCCACTTTCGTGTCGGAGTCGAAACCGGTTCCGGTGGCCTCGCCGGTGACGCTGATGCCTTCGTGCAGTCCCACGCTGTTTGAACTCAGTTGGAATTGGCATTGGACCTCCGCGGCGGCCAAACCGTTTACTAGCAACAGCGCCGTAAGCATGATGTAAATTCTTTTCATGGTGTGCGCCCCCGGGGTTTTCATGCAAGAGTCACTCCGAACGGGTTATTATAGATTTTTTTTCCAACCTTTCAAGCCAATGGCGTTGGACGATGTTTCGACGTCGTAAAATCTATGTTTCAAGGCGGTTTTCGTTATTTTTTGGCCGCATGGTTTTTCTGGTTCTTGCTACAATGTTTTTGTTTCGGTGATCGTGAATGATTTTCTCGGTGGATGCCGCCTGCCCGCGCGTTCAGTTCTAGTTTTTTTTTCTTTTGGTTTCGGCGGATACGCTTTTAGGCCGCTTGAACCAACATTATGTTTATGGGTGTGGAACTTGCGCTGGTTGCGTTGTTGGCACTGGTTACCGCGAACGCGCTTTTTTCGGCGTGCGAAGTGGCGTTCCTGACCGTGTCGCGCATCCGGCTGCACCGCTTGTTGGACCGCAAAGCCGCAGGCTCGGAGAGTTTGGCGCGGCTCAAGGCGCATCCCGAACGCACGATTATCGCCATCTTGATCGGTAGCAATGTGGCCGGTGTCGCGGCATCCGTTTTGGCGGCGGACATCGCGGTGCAGCTTTTCGGGGACATCGGTTTAGGCATCGCCACAGGCGTGATGACGCTTTTGTTGTTGACGCTGGGCGAAGTGACGCCCAAGACTTTGGCAAGCGCCCACGCGGACGACATCGCGTTGACGGTCAGCCCGTTTTTGGAAGTTTTCCAAACCTTCTTGTCACCCCTGATTTCAACGTTCGACGCGTTCAACCGCGCCGTGGCAGGAACACACGCTAAAAACGTGGTCAAACTGACGGAGGACGAAGTCCGAGCCGTCATCCAGCTGGGCCACCAAGACGCGGCCATCACGGCGACGGAGCGCCACTACATTGAGAACGTGCTGCACTTCAACGATAAGACGGTGGCGCAATGCATGACGCCCAAAAGCCGGGCTGTAGCGTTCGACCCGGATTGGTTGGCGTCCGACGCGTTGGAGCGCGTGTTGTCCACGGCCTATTCGCGTTTTCCGGTTGTGCAAGGCACGACGGCGTTGGGCGTCGTGACAGTCAAGCGCTTGGCTGCTGCGGCGCGAAAGAACCCGGGCCAAACGGTGAATGATTGCATGCGGAGTCCGGCGCTTTTGTTGCCGCGGACCATGTTGGCGAACGTCGCGTTTTCGCGCATGCAGGCCGAACCTGCCAATTTAGCCGTGGTGGTCGATTCGGAAAACCGGTACGTGGGCATCATCGCCTTGGAAGACTTATTGGAAGAATTGGTCGGCGAAATCGCCTGAAGAATGCCACTGGCGCATGTCGATTTTTTCAAAGTCTTACCAAGTGGCCGTCATTTTCATTCCTCCTTCTTGTTTTTCTTGTATGCGGCGTCCAAACCGTCCGCCACGACGCGGTCAAAACCGTTTTCGTCCCATTTTTTCAACGCGGCTTCCGTCGTGCCCCCCGACGTGGCCACTTGGCCTACCCATTCCCCCATCGTTTTTCCAGGCTTTTTTTCCATGAGTGAAGCGGCACCTTGGATGATGCCTTGGGCCATTTTTTCTGCGTGTATTTCTTCCAAGCCCATTGTCTTTCCGGCCTTCGCTAGGGCCTGCACGAAACGGAACGCGTAAGCCGGCCCGCATCCGGACAGCGCCGTAGCAGCGACCAACTGATTTTCTTGGACGGCGATGCCCTGGCCGCACGCGTCCCACAGCGCCTGGAGTTGGATTTGTTGTTTCGCGGAAACGTTTCGACCCGTCGTGTAGGCCGTGACGCTTTTTCCCACGGCGCAGGCGATGTTAGGCATGGCGCGCGCCACCGCCGCACCTTCTGGCAAATGGCCCTGAAGCGTCTGCAAGTCGGGTTGCACGGCCACGGAGACGGTTAGCGGGCCCGGATTTCGCCAGTGGACGGATATTTCTTGCAATACGCTTGGAACGTCCTTGGGTTTGACGGCCACCACGACGACATCTGCTTGGACGGCTTCTGCGGGAGTGGCTTGTTTTACGCCGTCGGGTACGCCGTGCTTGCTGACGGCGGAAAGCTTCCATCCTGTGTCTTTCCATCCTTCCAACAAGGCAGAGCCGAGCCGGCCCACGCCGACGACGCATAGTTTCATGTCCTCACCTGTCCGTTTCCAATGATGTGATATTGGTATGTGTAAAGCGCGTCGAGGCCTATGGGTCCGCGCACGTGCGTTTTTTGCGTGCTGATGCCCAGTTCTCCGCCGAATCCGAATTGTCCGCCGTCGGTAAAACGCGTGGAGGCGTTCCAGTAGACGGCTGCCGAATCCACTTCGTCCATGAACGTGGCCGCGGCCGTTTCGTCGCGTGTGATGATGGCATCCGAATGGTGGGTTCCGTACCGGTTGATGTGGTCCGCCGCTTCTTCCAACCCGGCTACGATTTTGATGGCCAGCGTCAACTCGAGGTATTCCGTATGCCAGTCCGGTTCTTCTATGTTTTGGATGGCGTCGCCTAGGATTGTTCGGCTTTCCGCGTCGCCGTTGAGCTTGACTCCCGCGTTTTGGAGTGCGGCCGCTAATTTGGGTAGCGCATCGTTGGCAATCTCGCGGTGGACCAAAAGCGTCTCGCACGCGTTGCAGGCGGATGGTTTCTGCGTTTTGGCGTTCAGCAGTATCCGCATGGCCATGTCCAAATCGGCGTCGGAGTGGAGGTAGACGTGGCAGGTGCCGCCGCCGGCGAACACGACGGGCATGAGCGCGTCTTTTCGCACTTTGGCAACCATTTCGGCGCCTCCGCGGGGAATGACTAGGTCGACTCCACGATTTTTGAGCAATGCGTCGGTGGCGTCGCGCGATTCGGGCATCAATTGGATGCATTCTTTATGTAAATCGGCCCGTTCCAGTGCTTCCTGCAACGCACGGACGATGGCGGTGTTTGTCGCATGCGCGTGTCGGCTGCCTTTCAGCAGCAATGCGTTTGCGGATTTGATGCATAACGCCGCGGCTTCCACAATCACATCCGGGCGCGCCTCGAAGACCAATGCGACGAGCCCGATGGGTACGCGGACCTGACGGATTTTTACGTTGTTCGGTAGCGTCCATTCGCGCATCAATGCGTCAGGCGGGGTCAAGGCGGCCACGTCGGCCAGCGTGCTTTTGAGCGCGTCCAGTTTGGATCCGTCCAGCGCCAAGCGTGCGATGAACGCTTCGGGCCGGCCATCTTTTTTTGCTTTTTGGATATCCTGTGCGTTGGCTTCCAGGATGTGTTGCCGGTGGGTATCCAGCGCGTCGGCCATTTTCTGTAAGGCGTCGTTGCGTTGGGTGTCCGTCGTACGCGCCAAATCTTTGCAGACCTGTCGGCTTTTTTGGACGGCGTCTTGGACGTGCTGTTCCACGTTACTGGTTGTCAGCGCAGCTGGGACAAAAAAGGTGCCCGCGTTTTGGCCGTCCAACACGCGTTCAAGCAACGTGGAATGCCGATTTATCCAGTATACGCCGATGCCGGCATGCGTTGCGGAGCGGGCGGCTTGGAGTTTGGTTTTGAGCCCGCCGCGGCCGTTTCCGTTTTTTAAGTCCAGGTGTTCCAACGACTCGCTGACGTCGGTAACTTTCGGAATCAGTGCGCCGTCCGGACCCAAAAGGCCGTCAACGTTGGACATCAAGACGAGCGTTTGCGCGCCGATGGCTTTGGCGACCAGGCACGAAAGCGCGTCGTTGTCCCCGAAAGCGCCGGCAGACTTGCCGTTGGAAAAATCCAACTCGCTGGTGGTCACGACGTCGTTTTCATTGATGACCGGCACGATGCCGCGCGTCAAAAGGCCATCCAGCGTCCCCACGAGGTTTTTCCGCCGGTTTTCATCATCGAAGTCGTCGTTGGTCAGGAGCACTTGGGCCACGGCGATGCCTTTGCGTCCGAATAGCGCGTTGTATTGCTCCATGAGGAGGCTTTGGCCCACGGCGGCGGCGATTTGCTGTTGCAACACATCGAGGCCTTGGCGTTGCAACCCGATTGAAGATGCGCCAGCTCCAATGGCGCCTGACGTCACGATAGCCACGTGGATTCCGTTCATTCGGTGCCGGGCAATGACGTCCACCAAGTCGCGCAAGGCGTTCAAATCCAAGCTGCCACTATCCGTTGTGAGCACTTGGGTTCCGAACTTGACGACGACGCGTCGAAAATCAGTTGGATTCGGTGACTGGCGTGGCGTATGCGGGAAGGCGTTCACCGCGCGGAAGAGAATCACTTTTGCCGTTCATTCCAGTCACCTCGTTACGGCTATCCTGGGCCGGCGGCAATAAATGGGTTGCGGTGGTTTTTCACCAATCCAACACGTACGCGAAGATGAGGGGTGCGACGATGGTGGCGTCCGACTCGATGATGAAGCGCGGCGTGTCTTTGCCGAGTTTTCCCCATGTGATTTTTTCATTTGGGCTGGCACCACTGTAAGAACCGTATGACGTGGTGGAATCACTGATTTGGCAGAAATAACCCCACAATTTTACGTCACGCTCCAGGTCCTGATGGAGCAAGGGAACGACGCAGATGGGAAAATCGCCGGCAATGCCCCCCCCGATTTGGAAGAAGCCGATTTCGTTCTTCTTGCTGTTTTCCGTGTACCAGTCAATCAGGGCACGCATGTAGTGGAGGCCGCCTTTGGTCGTGTCCAGGCTTTTGAGTCCGCCTTTCATCGTCTGCGAGACGAACATGTTGCCCATGGTGGAGTCTTCCCAACCCGGCACGAAGATGGGCAGGTTTTTTTGTGCGGCGGCGACCAACCAGCTGTCTTTCGGATCGATTTGGTAGTACTTTTCCAAATCGCCGTCCCGGATCAGTTGGTACATGTATTCGTGCGGGAAGTAACGCTTGCCCGCTTTTTCGGCGGCTTGCCACTTTTGCAACATGCCTTTTTCCAATCGGCGCATGGCTTCGTCTTCCGGAATGCACGTGTCCGTGACGCGGTTAAGGCCCTTTTCGTGGAGTTTGACTTCGTCTTGTGCGCTGAGTTGGCGGTAGTTGGGCACGCGTACGTAGTGGTCGTGCGCCACCAAGTTGAACAAGTCTTCTTCCAAGTTGGCACCGGTGCACGTGATGGCGTGGACTTTGCCTTTTCGGATCATTTCCGCAAGCGAAAGCCCTAGTTCGGCCGTGCTCATGGCGCCGGCAAGCGTCACCATCATCTGGTTGCCGGAACCGACGAATTTTTTGTAGCCGACGGCTGCGTCAACCAAGCTTGCCGCGTTGAAGTGCCGGTAGTGGTATTTGACGAATTTTGAAATGGGACCCATATGCATCTCCTCGTGTGGGTCAGGGAAGTGGAGAATAAATTTGTACTGCTTTGTCCGGCTTCGTTTTCCGGTTCTTTTTTTTCCATTTATGCCTTTTGCGACTTTCGTTTCTGCCGGAGGCGTTTTGCGTTTCAACCGGTTTTTTATGCTCTCTTCGTCACGATTTGTTTTCAGATGATGACTCATCCAAAATGCCTGTAGGGCACTCGGCGGTGTTACGACCGCGTTTGTCCCATGATGACTGACGGACGGTCTGATGAATCTTCTTCGTCTTCGCCCAAGAAACAAACGGTGTGCTAACGAAGGCCATTGACGCCCGGCACCGCGTTTGACCCGTTCAACAGACGCCTTTGAATTTGACGTTGCGTTTGAGGAAGAATTTCTGGTGGTATTCTTCCGCCGGGTAGAATGGCATGGCCTTTTGGATGTCCGTCGCGATGGGCCGCTCGAACCTGGCCTGCGCCTTTTTCTTGGACGCCTCGGCTTTTCGTTTTTGTTCGGCCGAGTGGTAGAAAATGATGGAGCGGTATTGGCTGCCGTAGTTGAGGCCTTGGCGGTTGGGCGTGGTGGGGTCGTGCAAGGTCCAGAATAACTCGACCAAGGTTTCGTAATCGATTATTTTAGGATCGAAGACGATTTGCACGGCTTCGGCGTGTCCGGATTCGTCGCTGCAGACATCTTGATACGTCGGATTCCTCATTTTTCCGCCGCAATATCCTGCCGCGGTTTCCAAGACTCCGGGCAACTGGCGGTAGCTTTCTTCCACGCCCCAGAAGCACCCGGCGGCAAACGTGGCCGTTTCGGTCTTGCCGGATTTAGCGATGGTTTGATAACCGGTCTTTTGGTCTTTTTCGGCTGTTTTGGACCCAAGCTTCGTTTTCGGGCGGGTCAGTTGGAGCGTTGCGGTGGTCATGAATATATTTCGGTTTGCCGATTAATTATTTGTTCGCTTGAGGCGATTGGTTTTATGGGTTCTTACGATGGCAGCGGTTCGGGCGCGCATGACCGGCCGTTGCGGGGTCCGAAGTGGTGGGCGGCGATTTGCGTCAAGTGCGGGGATAAGTGCCGCGTGCCGTTCGACCCCATCGGACAAGTCCCTCGGTGCAAGGAGTGCTTCGAGGCCGAGAAAACCAAGCGCAGCCGGTAATTTTTCCCTCCGCCAACTTGCTTGACTTGTTGTGTCTTTTCTTTTACTGGGCCAGTCTGCAGCCGTTTTCCGTGGGGCTGCAGGCGTACGGGATGCCGGTGGAGTCTGAAGCCGGGTCAAACGGTTCGAAGCCGGGTTCCGGCGTGGTGCAAACGGTGCCAGCGCATCCAACGCATGCGATTTCTCTGGAAATTATATTGCGGTATAGCTGGCAACTGTTCACGGCTTCAGCCGTGGGTTTGGTGTTATCCGGTGGCGCTGACGCGCAGCGGTCCATGCACGTTTGGTCGTCTTCGTTTAACGTTTTGCATTTTTCCACGCATTGCGTGCACTGCTGGAATTGGAAGTTGGCGTGTTGGCAGACGCCGTTGACGACTTGGCAGCGGACGTATTGGAGGCACGCGTCGTCGGGAATGCGGAACTCCCTGGTGCATGCCTGGGGGCCGTTGGGTCCGCAAGTGATGTCCAAACCGTGGCATTGCTGCGGCCCGCAGGTTTCGATTCCATTAGTGGGCGTCGGTGTGGCTGTGGGGTCTGTCGGTTGCGTGCAGCCGTACAATGCGATGGAGGCCAACAGGACGAATGCGAGTGCCGCCTTCATTTCGGAATCACCGTTATCTTCGTGGCTTTTGGGGCTTTAGGCCGTTGCGGTTTGTTCAGGCATTCCGTTGAACCAGTTCGTCCAACAACGCGTGGGCGAATTCCAGTTTCGTTTTTTTGGCGAGTTGTTTTTGACTCTGGGGCCACACCAGCGTGCCGGCCGCTTTTTCTGAGGCGATGTTTTCCGGGCCGTTGAGCAGAACGGCATCCGCGCGTTTGGCCGCGAGTTTTTGGCGGGCTTTGGACAGCGAGGGCGGCGTTTCGAGGGCAAAGCCGATGATTTTTTGGCCTTGTTTTTTGTGTTTTCCGGCCCAGGAAAGGACGTCGGGAGTGGGTTTGACGTCGATGCGGTTGACGTTTGTTTTTGGCATTTTGGTTTTGGCTTTTTTTGTGGGGGCAAAGTCGGCCGGAGCAGCGGCTGCGATGAAAAGAATCGCTTTTTTGAAGTGGGTTTGCACGGACGTTTTCATTTGTCCGGTGGTTTCCACGAAGATTGTTTTGACGCCGGCGGGGGGCTGCAGTGCCGTAGGGCCGCTGATTAAGATTACCTTGGCTCCTCGGCTTGCTGCGGCTTCCGCGATGGCGTAACCCATTTTTCCGCTGGAGGCGTTGCTGATGAATCGGATCGGATCGAGGTATTCGCGCGTGGGGCCGGCCGTGACGAGGATGGTTTGGCTTTTGAGGTCTTGCGGCTGCAGGAGGGTTTCAAGACGGGCCAAGATTTTTCCGCTTGATGCAAGGCGGCCTAGGCCTTTGCGTCCGCACGCCAAGTCTCCTGCATCCGGTTCGACCACGGCGTAACCCAATTCTTGCAAGCGGCGGATATTGCGGTGTTGGACTTGGTGGACGTACATGACATCGTTCATCGCCGGCGCGACCAAGACCGGCCCGGAAAAGGCCTGCAAGGTGGTGGTGAGCAGGTCGTCGGCCAATCCGGCAGCGGCTTTGGCCACTAAGTTGGCCGTTGCTGGCGCGATGATCAACGCATCTGCCGAGCTTAGGTCGATGTGTTTCATTTTGCGGTCGGCGTGCTTCATGCGGCCGCCACTGTCGGGCTTTCTTTTCCCTCCGCCGTGGTTTTTTTCCTTCCGCGCTTCGTGGTTTTCGTTTTTGTGACTTTCGAATTGTGCTTCCAAGACTGGGTTTCCGCTGATGGTTTGGAATGAAAGGGGCGAGACGAAATTCTTGGCGCCTTCGCTGAGGATGACGTGGACGTTCGCGCCTTCCTTGCGGAGTTGTCGGCAGAGTTCCAAGGCCTTGTAGGCGGCGATGGAGCCGGTGACGCCCAATAGAATGGTTTTTCCGGAAAAACGCATGGTTTGATTTTGATTGGGATTCTTTAAGGCGTTTGAGGCAGGTGTTGTTTTTGGTTTACGTTTTTTTCTTGTTGTTTTTTCGTACTGCCTTTCGGATGGCTCTCAGGGCTTTTTGGACTGTCCAGTAGCGGGTTTGAAAAAAAGAGAAAAAGAAGGAGGGGGCGTTTGCCTCCTTGTATGTTTGGTTTTATTCGTACTTGCCGCGGACGAATCCACCGGCGTCGGTGTGGGCGATGCCGGATCGCGCGTCGGTGTACGTGAGACTCACCGTCGTTTGGTCAAAATTGTTGCCCGAGGTTCCGGCGGGTAAGAATCCGGCGGATGTGCATGTAGTGTTGCCATTGGAGGCCACGGTGGTGGGCGTGCAGGTGCCAGCGCCCGCAATATCGACGGCGCTCATGCTGCCTCCAATTTTGTTGTTTACCACCAGGGTCAGCGTGCCGTCCGGCGCGACGCGGAAGTCTTGGCAGATAAACGCGCCGAATCCGCTGCATTGTTTTTCTCCGGCGAAGCGGGCCGGGTTGAAGATGCCGAAATACCATAATACTCCGGCGATGATGACGATGGCTAAGATGGCCCAACCGTATGTGACAAGGTACTCTAGACCGCTTTGTCCTTTCTTCATGAATACACCACATCCTTTTTTTGTTATTTTTAGGTATGCTGTTGACGTTTTTAAAGATGTCTTCCGGCGGGGCCGTGTTGAAAAAACCGGGTAAACCGGAAACAACGCGCCAGACGAAGAAAGTAAACAACGCGACGAAGCCAATGGAAGAAAACGACGTAACTTGGTCAAAGGGAAAAAAACAACAAAAACCGCGGAGAAAGCAAAAGCGAAAACCAAGCCGTTTTGCCGTTGCCCGCGGGTTACCCTGACGCGGCCTTCGCGTTGCCCTGCAGCCGCATCACGTCGCGCCCTTTTCCTTTTTTTTTGTTTTTGCCTATTGTTTTTTTCTCTTGGTTATAGTAAGCGACACAAATTTTTAGACGAATAGGTGTCGCGAACTTGATAGCAAGTGACGCCAAATGGTCTAATGCGTTGCGTCACTTGCTATATTTTGTTTCCGGCCCAACGTCCTTTTTTTATTTTCTGCCGATTTTCGGTGTGACCTTCCGGCGGTTATCGGATGAGCACGCCGAGGAGGGTTTGTAAGGTGGTGAGGGCGCCAAGATAGAGGCCGATGGATACTGCCGAGAATGGAAGGATCCAGGGGGCGCCGGAAAGAGCGGTTCCTTTACGGATCAAGCCGGAGATTACGGCGGCAAAAAAAGCGCTGATGAGCAAGACGGCGATGGAAAACCAGCGGATGTCTTGCGACGAGATGCTTTGTTTCGTGGTGGAACTGAACAGAGCGACCAGCGTGCTTACGCCGCTTTCTTGGCCTGCGGTTTGCGGGGTTTCTATCTTGGTTTGCCGGGCTAGGGCTTTTTCGTTGATTTCGGCATAGTGCGTGGTGACGGCGAACAAGAGGGGCGCGGCGATGACTGCAGCGAAAACGATGAACAAGGTGTACGCCAACGTGGACGTGGCGATTTCCCGGCGGAGTTGGTGCTGCGTGCGCACGTCGTTGGCCACCGAGTCCAAAAGGGGGGCCATCTGTCCGCCGAGGGTGATGCCTTCGCTCATGAGTTTGACGGCCCGGCGAAGCAGGGGCGAGCGGACGCGTTGGGCCATTTCGCCCAATGCAGTCTGGACGGGCGTGCCGCCGAAGGTGCGTGCGGAAAGCCGTTTGATTTCTTCGCTTAAAGGACCAAGTTCGGGTCGTGCGGCGTTCCACAACGCGTTTTCCAGCGTCATGCCGGCCCGGAGGTTGGATGACATGGTCTGCAAGGCGTCCGGCAGCATGAGTTCGATTTTTTTAGCCCGCGCGTCCGCTTGGAGCAACAGCAGCACGTAGAGTCCTAGACCGGTTGCCAAAAAAGCAAGCGGGGGTAGGATTTTTTGCAGGAGGGGGTCGGGGTGTATCCAGGGGCTGGTGAAAAAAGCCAAAAACGCCAGGCTCATGGATAGCAGTAGCATGAAGCCCAGGTACGTGCGGGCGGTGATAGTTTTCAGTCCGGCTTGTTCCAGAAGCGGTCCGAGCGTCTGGACGATGGGGCGGGGGAAGACGAACGACAGCCGTTGGTAGATTCCGATCGCCATTCCGATTCACACCGAGGGTCTTCGCGAGGAGATGAAGCTCATGAAGAACAGTTGGAACAAGATGAGCCCGCCGATGACTCCGGCCAGAACGATAATAGGGATGGAGAATTTGGCAAAGGATGCTACGACGAGCATCATGGTCACGCCCAAGGAAGGGACGACGACGGCCAGCATCATGTACAGCATGGCCCACGGAGAGAGTTCTTGGCCGTACCTTCGGATTTGGTTTTTTTGTTCGCCCATGAGTTCGTCCACCAGGCCTTCCACCACGCGGCTGACGTCGCTGCCGACTTTTAAGGCGTTGGTCAGCTGCCACAGCACGCGTCGGAATGAAAGCGACGGGTTTTGTTGCGAGGCGTCGGAAAGCGCGTCCAATTCGGATGTGCCGGCGTTGATGCGGCGTACGATTTTTCGGAACTCGACGGACACTTCTTCGTAGTCGTTAGTCAACGACGCCATGCCGTTGAATAGCGGAACGCCGGACTTGAGTTGGATCAACAGCTGGCGTAAGGCGGGGACCAGTTGCCTTTCGAGGGCTCTTGCGCGGCGGCTCGCGGTGATGCGGGGATAGGACGCGGCGGTGAAAAACGCGGCCAGTCCCACGACGAAGAACATGCCAAGCGCGAACAAAGTGATGTCCATCTTGGCAAGGAAGCCTATGGTTAACAACGCGGTGAGAATGACGGTGGCGTCAAGGAGAGCCGAGGCGAACGCTTGCGCGAGGTATTCGCGCGGCGTTTGGCTCGATTCGGCTTGTTCCAAGTCTTCCTTGAGTGAGGAAAACAGGGGCGTCAAGCTTCCAGCGAGGGTGTAGAATTGTTTTGAAAACTGTTGGAGTACTTTGGGTGGAAGCAACGAAAACGGCAACGTCATGCCCATGGTTTCAGCCCAACTCCTTGAGCGGTTTTTTGAGCGTTACAGCCTTCAGTACGGATTCGGGGTCCCGGTAATAACGGGCGACCACGCGTCCGACGTCGTTGGTGTTCTGGATGCCTTGTTCTTTCATGGCGTTGAGGATCCGCGTTTTTCCTTTCAAGTCCGATGCGATTTCTTTGGGAGTCATCCCGGTATGCAGCGAGAGTTCGTGGAACAGCCGACTACTGTTGGACACTCGCTCAAGAACGTCGGTCCGCGCGTTCCATTTGTAAAGCGGGTGCATGGTAACGCCGTCTTTTTCAGAAACGACTTCGGCGATCTCGAAAGTGCGGCGGATGCCGGTTCGGCGCGATCGGTATTGGACCGCCACCAAGTGAAGCGAGCCCAGCACGCTTTCCGGCAGGTTGATGGGCGGGGAAATCAGGCGTTGGCGTACTTGGGCGGCGCTGTCCGCGTGCAGCGTGGCGTACACGGCGTGGCCGGTGTGCATGGCTTCGAACAGCACTTCGGCTTCGCGTTGCCGGCGGATTTCCCCCAAGACGATGCGGTCGGGGCGCATGCGCAAGCTGTTCACCATCAAGTCCAACAAGGTGACTTCGCCTTTGCCTTCCGGGTTGGGCTGCCTTGTAACCATCGGGGTCCAGTGCAGGAATCCGGGCAAGAGCAATTCGGCGGTATCTTCCAGCGTGATGATGCGTTGGTTGGGTGGCGTGAACACTAAGACGGCGTTCAAAAACGAGGTTTTTCCGGAAGCGGTGCCTCCGCCGATCAGGACGTTCAACTCGTATTGCAAGGCCAGCCAGAAAAGGGCCGCGGCCTCGGCGGTGAGGGTGTGGTTGTCGATGAAGCTGACGATGGTCCAGGGGTCGCGCGCGAATTTTCGGATGGTGATGGCGTGACCTTTGGTGGAGATGGGAAACAGCGTGGCGTTCACCCGGTCGCCGGTTAGCAAGTGGGCGTCCATCAGCGGCTCCAGGGCCGTGATTTGTTTTCCCACCCGGCGTCCGATGATGGAGGCATAGTTGTGGATTTGTTCTTCCGTTGGGATCACCACGTTGGTTTTCAGCCAGCCGAATTTCTTGTGGTAGACCCAGACGGGTTCGCGCGCCGAGTTGATGACGACTTCCTCGAGTTGGTCGTCCGCTAGCACGAGTTCCAGTTCCCCTAGGCCCAACATTTCATGGATCAGCCGGCCCACCAGCATGGCTTCTTCCGTGTCGTTCATTCCGCTGAACTCGGTGTGGACCAGTTCTTCGGCTTTTTGCTTGATGCGGGCTTTCACGCGTTCGGCTTCGCGCGGATCCAAAAGTTCCGAGGTTTTCAACGTGACGCTTTCGATGATCCGCTCTTTGAGGTAGTCCAACGCGGCTTTCGTGGCTTCCTTGACGCGCGTGTGGCGCAATTCGTAGAGGCTTACGAACTCGTTTTCGTCCTGGCGGATGAGCACTTCCGCGTGGACGCCTTCGTTCAGCAGTGGATACTGCGCGAGGATCTTCATCACGTTCGCCTTTTCCTTCCGCGTCGGCGGTTTCTGATGACGAATCGGGGCTGCAGGGACGCCGTCGGTTCAAACGTGATGGGCGGCGTCGGAGGATTCGTCGGCTCAAGGGGGCGTGCCGCGACGACGCGATGCCAAACCGCCTCGAACCATTGCCTGAGCCGTTGCCAAGGAGGTGCGGGGGGCAGGCGTTGGCTGATGCCGTGGAATTTTGAGATTTTTTGCTTGAACGCGGAAAGCTTTTCGTAAAATGCGCGTTCTTTTTCGCCCAACTCCCGGATTTGGTCGGAAAAAGCGGCCAATTGGCCCAACGCCGCGTCGACTTCTTTCCGGATCATTTCCAGCTCTTCAGAGGTGTATTCGGTTTTTTTTTCCAGTTCGTCCAGCAGGGTTTCCGATTGGACGATGCGCCGCTCCAGGTCCTTTTCAAAAAACGCCATGAGGTTTTCGGTCTTCAGGATTTCCTCTTCCAACTCGCGTGCCTTTTCCACTCGGCGATTTGGATCCGTCGCGCCTTGTTTTTTTTCTGGTTGTTCTTTGGCGCACAGCGTGGCTCCCAGTAGGCCGTATCGGACTTCCATCAAGCCGTTTTCTTCAAGCAAAAGGGCCAGGCGTTCGACTTGAGACGGTTCGAGTCCCAAGGCGGCTGCCGTTTTCCGGACGGACGCGTTGCCGTTGAGCGTCACGTATTCCAGCAGGCGGTCGATGACGGTTTCAATGCGGTCTTTCAATGGCAATCTCCCAAGGCGCGTCATTGTGGTTAACGGGACCGGTCTATTTAATGCCCTTTTTCCTGGAGGATCCGATAAAGGCTCTGTCGGGCAAACCAACGGGTCGCGGTGTAAACCAAAACAAGGCAAGAAACGAAAAAAAGAATCATCGTACCAACGAAATAAAAAACCCAAAAACAAAAAGCTGCACGTGCAAAAAACGGAAAAAAGAAGGAAAAAAAGAAAACAAAACGAAAGCAAGCGAAGAAATAAAAAACGGAAACTACGCCGTGTTGCTTTTTCCTACGTTTTGTCTTTCCCGCTGCCTCCGTGTTGCCTTTTGCCTTTTCCTACGTTTTGCTTTTTGCCGCTGCCTTCGCGTTGCCTTCGTTTTGCCTTCCCTGCTGCCTTCGTTTTGCCTTGCCGTCTGCCATCGTGCTGCTCTTTTTTTTTGTTTTCGTCCAAACGCTTTTTGTTCTTTCCGCTGGATTTTCACCAATGCCTCATCGGGTCGGACAACGTTTAATAGACGCGCGCGCTTCTTAGTGTCGATGTCGAAAGCCCAAGTTGCCGTCGAGTACATGGCGGTCGTCGCGCTCAGCTTATTCGTCTTGTTTTTAGTCTGGGCGTACGTCAGCACGCTCCGGCAGTCGAGCGACCACGAGGTCCGCCTCAGTTTGGCGCAGCAGGCCGTCGAGCGGTTGGCCGAAGCGGTGCGGTTGGTTTCCGTCCAAGGGCCGCCGGCGAAAGTTTTTGTCGAAATCAACAATCCGGACGGCGTCGTGGCGGTCCGCCCCGCTTCATCGTCCGAGTGCAACACGTCGGAGGTCATGTTCGTGGTTTCGAATCTTGTGGGACAGCAAACCGAGGTGTACCGCTTCGTTTCGTCGAACGTCTCCGGCGATTTGTCTTGGCTGGTCGCAAGCGTGGGACCCAAACGTATCTCGGTCGAGGCTACGGTATTAAACGGCCGTTCGTGCGTGCTTTTGTCCGGCTAGGCGAGTGGAAAACCAGAAATGGCAAACGCAAAAGCGCAGGTGTCCGTGGAATGGATTGCGTTCACGGCTTTTTCCCTGCTTGTTTTCCTGGTGGCCACCGCGGTTTCCTTCACGTACTGGCGCGACGTGCAAAACCTGCAGGCGTCGCACGCCGGCGTCTCGTTGTGCCAGCAGCTGGCGCACGAACTCAACCCCGCCGTTTCTTTTGGATCCGGTTTTGCGCGGTCGTTCGAACTGTCGCTTCCGCTTGCGGTCGAAATGGAGTTCAACAACTTGGAGCGCCGTTTGTACGTGACGTGGAGCGCGGGAGGTTGTTCCCGTCCCCTGCTGGCCAACGTAACGGGCCGTGCGCGTGACGGGCTGAATTTTATCCGCGTGGACAACGTGACGGTGGTGTTGAATTGAGCACGGATAGCCGTGGCCAAGTGTTTTCCGCCGACCTGATCTTCAGCACGATGGTCCTGCTTTTGGTGTTTGTCCTGGTCGGGTCGGCGTGGAACAATCTCCAGACTTCTGTTGCGGCCGCGTTGGACGCGCAGGAAATCCAGTCTTCTGCCGCGTATGCGCTGGACTTCCTTTTGGCGTCCCGCGGTTATCCCGAGGACTGGCAATCAGCCCCGGTTTTCGACGGCGTGTCCAACCTGGGTTTGAAAGGCGAGCAAGGCGTTTCTTTGGAAAAGACGATTGCTTTGGCCCGTTTTGCGCGCCAGAATTATTCCGAAGTCAAGCGTCAGTTGGGCTTGGGGGCGTTTGATTTTTTTCTCTCGTTTACCGAAAATGTTTCTTCGGGCCGTCCGCTGGCATCCGGGGTCGCCCGGCCTCCGGTGGCTTATTTCGTCTCGGATTCCCGCCGGTTTTACGATGTGATCAACGCGTCCGACCTCACGTGGGACCTGTACTTCGGTTCTGGCACGTTGAGCGCTCCCGCTTCGGGCACTTCCCGTTTCCAATACTCCGGCTCAAAAGCCGCTGTTTTGGACCAGCTTTTACGGAACCAAAGCGCGTACGCAAGCGTCGTAATCGAAAGCCCGGAACTTTTGTCATCCGAGGTGAACGCAAGCTTGGCGAGGCGGTTTTTGCAGGAGGGCGGAATCATCATTTACTTGGCGGGCAATGCCGAATCGGAAATGGCGCTTTTATTTCCCGACGTGTCTTTTGTCAAGAAGACGTCTTCGGTGAACGGGGTGGTGGCGGAAAAAAACGTCTTGTTGCCGTTGGTACCGCTTGGGCAGAATGTGTCGTCTACCGGTCGCTGGATCGTCGGCGGCCCGTCCATACGCCGCTTGGTCGTCAACGTCGCCAACGGCAGCGAAGCGGTGCTCGCACACTGGATGGAAGGATTGGGGCACGTGTTTTTCGTCGGCGACTATGACGCGTCGTACGGCGGTGTTCCGGGACGCGATGCCTTGGATGTGGCCGGCCAGTCGCTAACCGCCGGCGTTTTTCCGTCTACGAACTCGTCCACGCGTTTCGTGGAGTCCCGCGTGTTTTTCCTCGAATCGATCCAGCGGATTCCCGCCGTGGTCACTTTGGTGGTTTGGCGTGACTAACGGCTTGCGGGGAATGATTTTTAGCTTGGACGCGGCCTTGGCGCTTTTGTTATTGTTCTCCATCGCCGGTGGTGCCTTGCTTTTTTCTTCTTCGGCGACGCAGACGCCGGTCGTCGAGCAGACGCTTCACACCAAGGCCGCTGACGCGGTGCTCGTGCTTTCACGCATCCGGTTGGCGGATGTCCGGCGAGAGCCGGTGGTCCGTGCGTTGTTTGACGATTCCGTTTTGTCTCCCGGTGCCGTGAACCAGACCGTGATGCAAACCCTGGCGGACTTGTGGGCGTCCGCAGACGCCCGCAACTTGTCCCTCGCCCAAAACCTTTCCGACTATTTTTTGTCCCGTTTTTTCTTGGATCGGGTGAATTACGCCGTGTTTGCGTCCAACCAGTCGCTTTCCTCGCGTACGCCGGCCGGATATTACGATGTGGCGGCGGTCAGCCGCAGCGTGGTATCCGGAGTTTCGTCGCAGCGGGCTTTGACGCAAGGGTGCGTGGCGCGCGCGTTTATCCAAAACATCCGAGGCAAGCAAGAGCAAGCCTTGGCCTATTTTGGCGGCTTTGAAGGCCAGGGAAACCTCACCGCCTTGGTCCGCGGAGTTCCAGGGGGTGCGAATATCACCGACGTATACCTGGAGGCCAATGCGGGTACTAACTTCACGTTGTACTTGAACGGAGTATCATGCGGGCTTCTGAATCGGACGGCGGGTGCGTACGACGTCAACCGGTGGCTGTATAATGCGAGCCAGAACCGTTTTTGTCTGGATGCCGCCAAAAACGGCTCGGACAACGTTTTTCACATCAATTTCACCGGCGCCAACGTATCCCAACAATACCTCGGAGGTGGACTGGTCCGGATCACGTTCCAGACCGACCAATTGGCGTCGGCTCCCAGCGGCACGTTCCGCCATTATTTCAACGGAGTCGACGGCATCATCAATTCGTACTCGTCTTTTTACGTCCCCGGACAAATCACTTACGTGACGGGCCGGTTGGGGTTGAACAATAACTATAGCACCTTTTTAATCGTCGGCAACCGGACGGTTTACCAAGACAACGGCACCGATTCGTTTCGCGAGGTCAACGTATCGAATGCAATTTTTTCCACCGCGTTTGCCAATTATTCCGAACTGAGTCTTAAGACGGTGCCTTTGCGGCTGGGTGTCCGGGGGGGCTTGTCGTCCGGCTTGGGCAACGCCGACGTCGTACTGATTACCGACGTGTCCGGCAGCATGAGTTCCCGTATGGACTCCAGTTCCACCGGGATCAGCCGCTCGTGCGCCGACCCGTTGTTATACGATCCGAGCACGCAGCGCTTGAGCGTCGCCAAGTGCATCGACAAAAATTTTGTCCAGGCCATCTTAAGCGGAACCGGAAATCGCGTGGCGTTGGTTTCATTTGACGACGACATCGCCAATTACACGTTGTTTACCACGGATGGGGCGTACTTGAACGCCACCATCGATTCGTACCGAGCCGGTTCGGGCACTTGCATTGCCTGCGCGATCAATAAGGCCCACGAATTGATTGGCCAATGGGGCGGTCCGGATCGTTTGCGTCAAGTCGTGGTCATGAGCGACGGCGTCACCAGCCTGCGGGGGGCCGCTTGGTGCGGGCTTCGGGACACGGAACGGTTGGGCGGGATTGACGTAGTCTCCGGAGACAAAGGAGGCGTTTTGCACTTGAATTCTTCACGGGCCGCGAATTGGACTGATTACGCCACCGGCCAGAGCACGGCTTTGTATTCCGTGTCCGCCAAAAACGGGTCCATCGTTTTCGCGGCCGGTCAGAGCGGCAAATTTTTCAGGTACGACGGCACCGTCTGGACGCAAACCCAGGATGCTGGCAACATGGACTTTTATGGAATCGACGTGTGGAACGCGTCGTTTGGATTTGCCGTTGGAACGTCGGGCCAGATTTATCAATACAACGGGGTTTCCTGGGCGTTGAACGCCCAGCCTGGCTCCCACACGCTTCGGGCGGTTTCCATCCACAATGGCTCCATGGCCCTTGCCGCCGGCTTTTCCGGAAGCACGGGGTATCTACACGAGTGGAACGGCAGCCGTTGGAGCACCATTTCTGTAAGCAGTGTTTCTTTTTATGATGCCAAAACGGTGAACGGTTCGTGGGGTTTTGCTGTGGGGACTTCCGGAAAAATCTACCGCTGGAATGGGCTCAATTGGGCCCAACACCAAGACACCGGTAGCCAAACGTGGTACGCTCTTTCCGTGGGCAGTCCCTCTCTCGCATTCGTGGCCGGCTCAAGCGGTGCCATCTACCGCTGGAACGGCACTACGTTTTCCTCGTTTACTTCCCCCACTACGCAGGCGATTTACGGGATTTCTTTTTCCAACAGCACCAGCGGCAGTATCGTGACTTCGAACGGCTTGGTGTACGCTTATGACGGAGCCTGGAATCTGGTTCGCGATGCGAGAAGCACCGGCACCCTTTCCAGTGGCGTGTCCTGCGGTGATTCTTCTTCTTGTTCCACACCCTTGTCTAATAATTACGCCGCGCTCAACGCGAATTCCAGTTCATGCCGTATGCGTCGGATTTTTAACTCGACCCATCACGCCGTTGGCTTCGGCCCCATTTCGACTTGCAGTTTGGCTAAACAGACGTTGTCCGCCGTTGCTCAATGCGGTAACGGCACGTTTTTTGCCAGCGTCAATGCCAGCGAACTGGCCGGCTTTTATGCCAACTTGGCGCAACGCATTGTCCAGCAAGCCAATGCCTCGCAAGCCGTCGTTGCAGGCCCCGGAATCCGGACCACGCTGTCCGCCGATTCCTATCTTGAATTCACGTACCAGCCGCAGTACGTTCCGCCGTTCCAATCGCTTTCTTTACTGCGTAGCGTCCCGTTGAGTTCTTGCCAAGACACGTTGACTGTACCGAGCATGACCATTTACGATTTCAAAGTGACGTCTTACTCGGCCGACCGCTGGACCCATAATGTCTCCATATCCAACGCCCGCGGTTGGCAAAACGCGTTTAATTTAAGCGCGTACAACGCCACGGCTTATTCAGGACTGGGAGACCCCTTCTTGGTGCAAGTCGATCCTCGCCTTTTGCAAACCGCCGCTTCAAACGTGGTGGACGTCCGAACCGCCGGCTCGCCTTTGAACCAAAGCGATTTATGCTCTTCGTCCAACCAGGTTTCGTATCGGGGCTGGATTAACGCGTCGGTCGGTTTCGGAGCGTTTTATCCCACGTGCCTGCCACGCAACGTCAGCGTCTTTTACGACCTCGACGCTGACAACGTCCCCGACGGCTCCGTTTTCGTACTCGTCGGCGGCGTCACGTCGGAGAACGCTATCTTAGCCGAACAGCTGAACCAAAACGGATCCAACGCCGTTGAGGACGCGTTCAAGCGTCTTTTGGACCAGCTGGACTTGAACAAAACCGGCGGCGCGTCAGGATCGGTGTCCAATCCCATCGACGTCGCACTGTCTCGCGAAGTTTCCTCCAATTCGGTGTCAAGCGCCCCGGTGCCGGCGCTCAACTCGACCGACGTCTCGGTGATCGTATGGAAATGACTCCCCGGTTTCGAAAAAAAGGCTTCTTTTACACCCTCTCCGTTTTGGTGCTGGCACTTCCCCTCATCGCGTTGATGTTGTTCTACACGGACCTTTCAACCCCTGCGCGTTCCACCGTGGTTTCCGCCGTCGTGTCATCCGAGTCGTTGCACGCGATCCAAGGCATTGAAACCGACTTCGAACGTGCATTGCGTTCCAGCGCCCAAAGCGCCATGGCGTCATCCGTGGGTCGCGTCGTTTCCGAAGGCCGGCCGTTGGCGGACGCACCGGTTTCGATGCAAAACCTGGTGATCAGCGGATCGTTTGTGCAAGGCGAGCCCGTTTCTCCCACCATGGGGCCGAACTACCTTTCCCTCTGGATGACGAACATGCGCACGATTTTCTCGGCGTACGGCTTGGACGTGACGTTGAACGTGACGCACGTCAACGTGTCCCCCCTGACTCCTTCAACGCTTTTATTTTCCGCCAACTTGTCCTTGTTCGTCCAGCCTCAGGCCGACCCCCAGTCGTTCAATTTCACCCAGGTGTACGTCCAGCGGGTTGTACTTTCCATTGAAGGACTTGAAGATCCCCTCGTTGCGCTTCGGACTAACGGCGTGGTCTCCCGCGTGTTCGCTTTCAACGCCTCACCCGTGGCCAACTTATCCACATTAGAGGCGTTCATTTCCGAAAAGAAGTACGCCCCCAACCCGGACGCACCTGACTTTCTCAACCGGTTGGAAGGCAAGCTTTCCCCCGCCTTACACGGAATCGAGACGATCGTGAACCCCAACGAGCTTTCAGCCCAGGAATTACCGACCCGCATTCAAAGCCACGCCGACCACGTCTACTTCAACGACACGCTTTCCAACCAAGGCACACGCGTGCTTTCCAACGCGCACCCCTGGTTACTTTTGGATTGCCCCCACGCCGCAACTTTCGGCGTGTCCGCACAAACCCAAGGCTGTTGACCGGCGTTTGCCTTGAAGGTGTTTTCAGGAGACTTGTCGTCTTGGGCAGTGTTGAAAAAGTTAGAACGCTACGTGGGAAAAAAACGAAAGCGAAGTAAAGAAAAATGAAATGCAAGGCGCTTTGCTCTGCCACCGGCCGAGTCGCTTTCCTTTTTTTTTGTTTCCGGCAAGCCTTGGTTTATCCTTTCCCAACGATTTTCAACAAGTCCGTCGTCTTGGGCAGAGGCTAAAAAGCGTCCGGCGTCTTTGTTTTTGCCGATGGATTCCAAGAGGTTGTTGGCCTGGTACGCGAAAAACCGGAGGGATTTGCCGTGGCGCCGCACGTCCGACCCGTACAACATCTGGGTGTCGGAAGTGTTGTTGCAGCAGACGCAGGTGGTCCAAGCCATTCCGTATTACCATCGCTTTTTGAAACGGTTTCCGACGCTGGAGGCGTTGGCTGATGCGCCTCTGGACGACGTGCTGAAGGTCTGGGAAGGGGCTGGGTATTACTCGCGTGCTCGGAATTTGCATGCCGCTGCGAAAATGGCGTTGGAAAAATGGGGTCGCTTGCCCTCGGCGTATGATGATTGGCTTTTGTTGCCAGGTGTGGGGCCTTACATTGCGGCCGCGGTGTCCAGCATCGCATTCGGTGAGGAAAAAGCCGTGTTGGATGGCAACGTCATCCGCGTGGCGTCGCGCTTGTTGGCGTGGAAAAAAGACGTGGCAATGCCTGAATCCAAAAAACGATTTTTGGGCTTCGTCCAACTAAACCTGCCGGCGGGCCGTGCTTCCGAGTACAACCAGGCGTTGATGGAACTGGGCGCCACCGTTTGTCTGCCGAAAAAGCCGTTGTGCGGCCAATGCCCCTTGAAAAAAGGATGCAAGGCGTTTTCCCTAAAAAAGCAAGACCAATTCCCCGTGAAAAAAAAGAAAAAACCCGTGCCGCATTTTGACATCGCTTGTGCGGTTGTCCGAAGAAAGGATGGCCGCATTTTGATTGCCCAAAGAAAGCCGCAAGGCCTGCTTGGGGGTTTATGGGAATTTCCCGGCGGCAAGCTGGAAGACGGGGAATCTTTGGAGCAGGCGGCGGCGCGGGAAGTGTTGGAAGAAACCGGCGTCAAGGTCAAAATCGGGGAAAAAATCGCGACGGTCAAGCATGCCTATTCGCATTTCAAGATTACGCTGCACGCGTTTGAGGCGGTCTTTGTTTCCGGCACGCCGAGGGCGTTGGGCTGCGATAAAGTCAAGTGGGTGCGGCGGAATGAATTGGAAAAATACGCGTTTCCGAAGGCGAACTTACTTATTGTCGCGCGTATACTTTCCGATTCTTGACTTGACATGGCGCTTGAAAGAAACCACTTCACTGTCGCAACCTTGCGTGCCCGGCTCAATCGGCTTCATCGCCGGTTTGACGGCAACGAGTCGCTGTTGCCTGCCGTTCACCAACACAATTTGCCTACCATGATTGATGTTGCCCGGACCTACCTGGAGTTGGCCCTACAGCAGACTCTTTTGAATCGGAAAGAAAGCCTGATGTCTGCCCACACCGCGCTGAACGAAGTCGAACTGGTCCTGAATACCTTCGCCCATAACAAACCCAAGCAAGACTTTGCGTTGGATGTTTTTTTTGATGGTTTCCAAAGGGCGTTGCCTCACTTTTTGCATGCCCTTGACCGTCGCCACCCGCTTGAATTTCGGGCCGAAGGTTTGGCGAACCATTCCATCCGCTTGGACCCCCATTTGGTCAGGGGTGCTTTGGCTATTCTTGTGCACAATGCCATTTTGGCTACCCGGCAAGGCAAACATCCAGGCGCCCCGGTCATCGTCAACGCCCGCGTGGCGACCCACGACGGACTTCCTCACGTTTGGTTCGAAGTCCACGACCAAGGTCCCGGTGTTCCGTCGCACTTATTCGACTCCCTTTTTTCCCAAGCCGTTCCTCCCAACCCCAAGGAATCCCGCCGCGGGTTCGGTGCCGAAGGCGTACGCCGCATGGTGGACGATCACCTTGGCCTGGTGTTGAAAGAATCCGTCAAGGGGCGAGGTTCACGACTGGGCTTTTTACTGCCGCTTTTGCACTGAAGCACTATGTTTTCCAGTTGATGGCGTTCACGATTTCCGGCTTCAATCCGCTGAACTTGTCCAACCAGGCTTTTCGCTCGGCCTTTAATGCGTTGATTTTTTCCTTGTACGCCGCCGGCGCGTAGTATTGTTGCGGGTCCAAAGCCGACATTTCCAACCCGCCGATTTTGTCCGGCACAAAATAGCCCCAATCGGCGTCGGGTTTCCACGTCGCGTTGTCGCGCACGATTTGTTCGACCAATTTGGCTGAGACGTCGGCCGTGATGTTGATTTTTTCGCCCACCCGGCCCGTGTTCAACAAATATGCTTGCGCGCCGGATTTTTGCAGGAGTTCCAGGAAGCGGTTGCCTTCGTCGGCCGGGTTGCCCACCACGAACGGGTTGAAACCCACCACGCGTTTGGTCTGGCCCGCTCGTGTGGGGTCGCCCGCCGACGTTTCGACGGATTCGCCCAACATGAAAAACGCCGCCGCTTGTTCGGACGACAATTTGGCAACGGCCGGCACGATGTCGCGCCTTCGGGTGATGAAGAAGATGACGTTGACTTTGCGGAGGTCGACCTGGTCGTCGGTGTTGGGCAAGTCGTGCCGGAAGACGATGGCGCGTCCGTTGGTGGTGCGGCTGGTGTCGGAAAAATCGGCGACGCCGTTTTTGAGCGCCACGTTTTCCAACATGGCCTTGTCGCTGACGCACGCCTTGTACAATCCCGGATGCGTCTGCGGTCCCAACCCTTCGGTCTTGACATAGAAATTTTGTTCGGTTCCCAAGGCTTGGCCGTCGGGTTGCCACAGCACGATGTCGTCTTGCCTTACAACCGATTTTTCCGGTTCGCGTAGAAACAAGTCATGCGTGGACAGCGTGGTCTTACCCGTTCCGGAGAGACCGAAAAACAAGACGCCTTTTTCCCCGGTGTTGAGGCGAACGTGCTTGCTGCCGGCGTGCAGGCCCAAACCGCCTTGTTTCTTGCAGTGGTACATGGCCAATCGCAAGAACGACATCTTGACTTCGCCCACGTAATCCGAACCCAAAATCAGCGTCACGCCGGCATCGGCTAAGACAAGTACTTTTTGTTCGGGCCACTCCGGCAGGCACAACGTAAGAAAATCAAGGTCTTTCTTTTTGGGGTCAAAAAGCGTGGCGGCTGAATACGCGGCAATCCACCCATATTTTTTGGGCAACAAAAGAGAGGTGGAAAAGGCCGTTTTGCCTAAATTGCGGTCGGCGCGCACCAAGTCTTCCTTGGATGCTTGCTCGACGGCTTTTTGGACGAGTTGGTGGTGCTCGATTTTCGGTTCGAACACGATTTCCGTACGGGCCGCCAGGCGGTGGGTCATCTGGCTTTCAACCGCGATGCCGCCGGACGCCGTCTGTTCAAGCCGGTCCAGGCTGTATTCCAGCAATTGGTCGACCGTGGGAAGCAAGGTTTTGTCGCGTAACGCCAGTACGGGGGCTAAAAACGGAAACTCCATTTCAGAATAAGGATTCAAAACCAAGAAAAACGTTTGCGCTGGGGGACCCATCCGGGATAACGCGGGGGTTGGCGGATTATCGTCGGGCAAATCGGGGTGTGGATTTAAGGGTCTGCCGATGGAGTTTCGACGCATTTTTTTTGGGGGGGGAAAAAAGTGGCTTGAACTAGGTTTGCACCCGGACTCCGCCTCGGCAGGTTTTTATATCGTTTTTTCGTTAGTTTTGAGGTTGCAGGCGTTTATTCAACACGGCTTTTTTACCGGTTTTTTTCCGGTTTGAAGCCGATTGGTCTGTGGGCCGGGCGACACGAACGATGGCGGAAGACTTTACTTTACTTTTTTTGGCCGAATTGGTCGTCGGGCTCTCGGTTTTTTGCCTGTTGTCCGCTTATGCATATCGGCGCATCAAACGGTTTAAAAAAGACGTGGCGTATTTGACAAAGCGGCTGGATGGCGTTGAAACGTCGTTGCGGACGTGTCGATCGGATTTGCACGCGGTCCACAGCGATTCGGATTCGCGCCTTTCCCAGACGGAAATGGAGCAAGCCTTGTCGCTGTTTTCCATGCACGTGTTGCATCATTTACCTGGTTCCGGTCCGGCGCACCGCTTGACGCGGCGTCGTCATCCTATTAAGTCCAAGTTGCTTAAGCGTTAGACGTGTGATTATGGCGGTCGTGTCTTTTGAATGGGTCGTAGCGGCCGGCGTCGTTATTTTGGCTCTCATGTTCTGGGTCGTGCACATTTTGTTGGATGTGCAGCGTTCCATGCGCGAATCATTGGTGGCTTTTGAGAACAAGCTGATCCAGTTGGAGGACGAGTCGCGCCGGTTGGCGCATGACGCGACCGCTTTAAAGACGGCGCTGCATACGAAAGTAGAATCCACTACGTTGAATAAGCGCTTGGAAGGCTTGGCCTCTTTATTGGGACTGTCGGCCCCCAAACGCTGAAAACGTATCCGGGCTGTTTGAACGCCATGACTGCCGCCACCTCGTACCGCCTCTTTTTCCTGGTTTTTTCACTGCTGGTTTTGTCTCACGGCGTATCGGCGTTGAACGTTTCCTTGAGCACGCCGTTTTCGTGGAAAAATACGTCCATTGCGGTATTGGCTTTTTCACTTTCCGGCAACGCCTCGTCGTGCGCGCTTTACACCAACGAGTCGGGTTTTACGGCTGTTCTGAACACGACCAGCGTCAATGCGTCGAACAACTCGTTTTCCCGCAACTTTACGTCCGGCGTGTGGCTTTGGTCGGTGTCTTGCTCTGACGCCAATGAAACGGTATTTGCTGCGACCAATGCGAGCATGGGGATCGATTTGGTGTTGCCGCCGGCTCCCGGGTTGTCCATCAGCGGCTATGCCGTTTCATGGTCTTCAAGCGGCTTCGATGCTTTGTCCGGCTTTTACCGGTTTGAACTATACCGCAACGCATCGATTGTTTTGAATACGACCAACGCTTCGGCTTCGTTTTTCATGGATTTGAATTCTTCCGCTAACGCGTCGTATGTCTACCGTTTGGACGCGGTGGATGTGGCCGGCAACCGCAATTCGTCTTCCGCCGTTTTCGAGCCGCTGATCGGCCTGTCGGCATTGTCCGTGGTGCAAGTCGCGCCGCGTATGTTCAACGTGTCTTGGCAGACCAATGTGGCAGCCAACGAGTCCATCCTCCTCGTTCCCCCCAATGCATCTGCGGTGACGCATGCATCATCGTTGTTCACGACTTCCCACAGCGTTAATGTCACGACGCCGGTTTTCGGACTCGTAAACGTGACGGTGGTCTCTTGCCTGCGTGCGTGCTTCAACCAGACCCTCGTGCAAGCGGTTCCGCCGACGATTAACACGTCCATGACGTTCTACAACGCGACGTACAACAACGCCACTGCCGTATTATCCGTGCTTTGGGAAAGCCTATTCGGCTTGACGTCGGTATCGGTTTCAACCAATAACTCAGGAACGATGTATCCCGTCGTTTCCTCCACGTTGCCCGGTTCCTTGTTCCACACGGAAAACGTGACGTTCGTCGTCAATGCCTCGGCGACCGAAGTGGTGTGGTCTAGCAAGGCCTTTGACCGCAACGGCGACTCGGTTATTCTTTCATTCGCATTGCGCCTTAACCCTACCGTATCGCGCCCCATCGAGCCTCCGGCCCCAAGCACCTCGTTTTTCACCATCAGGGTCGGCGAAGAGTTGAATGTCTCTAATGGATTCCGACTCAAGTTGGTGGGTCTTTCGGCCGTGCCGCTCGGGCCTTCCAACCAATTGTCCGTTTTGCTGGAAACGTATGCCCCGTCCGGCGAGTTGGAGTCGCGCTTTTCAGTGGAGGAAAACGGGGCCTACAACACCTCGGCGGTCGCCGTCAAGCTTTACCGGGTCTTTCTAGGCACGGGGAACGCAAGTTATGCTCAAGTGTATGCCTATCCCATCGGCTTCTTGCCCACGCCCAGCCCTACGCTTGAGCCCACGCCTTTGCCCACGCCCAGCCCTACGGCTACCCCGCCGGTTTTGGTGAATAAGACAAACGCTTCGGCAAACGTTCCAGTGTATTCCGGCCGTCTGGTCCGGGCCGAAGTCATGCTTCCGTCTTCAGCCAACGGATCGGTATTAAGCGGGTATGTGTTGTCGTCGGACGATTCGACGTCGGTATTGTTCAATTCAACGTACGAGCATGTCGGCGATGCCGCTTCTTTGTTTTTGTTGGTCCGTATCAAGGATCCGACCTCCAACAAGACCGTGTCGGTGACGCGTTCGCGCTCGCTGAACGCCTCCGATGGAAAGACGCTATTCTTTTCTACGGCGTCCGTTTCGTTGGCACCTGGAGACTACGTGGCCGACGCTTTGGTTGTTTCCGACGAAAACGACCGTGTCGTGGACTCTAAGCCTTTGGCCTTTGTCGTTACTCAACCCGGTGCATCCGATGCCATCGCGCTGGTCGGTTTATTGGGCATCCTAGTGCTGGGCGTGTTCGTGTTCACGCTCAAAGTCAACCATCACAAAAAAGGACTTTTGCCATGACGCCTTCCATGGCCGATTTGGCTCTGTTGAACAAGTCGGATGACCAAGCAACCGCGCAAGGTAGTGAGGCAAAAAAAACGAAAACAAAAAAGAAGGCAAAGGAAAAAAAACGAAAACAAAACCGTTTTGCCCTGCCGCCTGCAAGCGTTTCTTTTTTTTTGTTTCCAGCCAAACGTCCTTTTTTTCCCTTTTCCGCCAGACTTTCAACGAAGCCGGCCGATTTGCCTTCTTTTGATTTGCCATACGCCGTATCCCGCATGCCACTTGCTATTTTTTTGTTATTTTTTATATCGTCTTGCTTGGTGCCGGCGTCGTACCCCCTGCAGGCAGGATCCGTATCCCATCTGGACTTGTTTACGGTCCATGCACCCCAGTATTGGGCCGCTTTTTACGGCAACGTGTCATCGTCCGTTAAAAACAATTTTGAATCCGTTATTTCCGAGCCGTACAATCAAAACGATCCTTTGGCGGTGCCACCCCGCGTCCACGCACTCACCGCCCGCTACGGCCCTTCCTGCGTGACGACGGAGGACTGGCTTTTCATTTCCAATACGACGACTGATTTTGCCTGGTCGGCCTTGGTGGAAGCGTCGTTGTCCGACTTGAATGCCTTTAACGGAGTATCCCGCGGTTCAGTTGAAGATGCGGATCGGTTTTTTTACGCCAACGGATCTTTTTCCTTGCCCGGAGTCCGATATTCGAACACATCCTATATTTCTTTCCCGCTTCAAGACGGACGGACCATCCGTGAATATGTCTTGAAAGACCCACGAAGCGGGGTCTTGGTCTTCGCCATCCCGTTGGTCTTTCCTTCGACCGCCGGTTTCAAAAACGCCACGGTCAATTACGAGGCGTTATTGCCCCGCGGCCCCCGGTATTATTTTTTAGCGCATCCCGGTTTCTGCGTTTTGCCTAAGTACCAACCCAGCTCACCGCAGCTTGTTTCCGAACCGCTGGGCACCCTCGCAAAAGCGGTTCCTCCTTCATTGCCGTCCAAACCCGAAACCGCCCCTATACCCCCTTCTGAGTCGTCTGAACCGGCGCCTCAGACTTTTACGGTCGTCCAGTCGTCCCAGTCAGTCGTTACCGCGACGATTTCCGAGAGCCAAACCATCATTTCATCGATTTACACTTTTCCAGAAAACGGCATCCAGACGCTTCAAGTCCAGTTTCCATTTCCTTCGACTTACCTTACCGAGAACCTTGCCGAAGTTCAATTGATCAAAATGGACCCAAGCGTCCACAGCATCAACGCCATAGCCGACTCCTTGAGCCGGCTGGATTTTGCCGATCTTCCGGACTACCGTTTAATTGCAAAAGGCAACCAAACGCTGTTCGTGTGGGTGCTAAGCGCTAATGCCGGTGACGTGTATGCCGCGCGTGCGTCAATCCAAAAATCGCTTTCCAACGCGACCATCGCCCTTACCCATTCCCAAGCTTCCACCGGAGATTTAAGCTCCCAGCTCTTCCCGACGCCGCGTCCTGCCAGCCGGTTGGACGTACAGGTCCAACCGCTCGCCACCACCGGCGTCTCCCTTGCGTTGGCCGTATTGATTGCCGGCGTGTCCTTGTTGGGCGTTTGGCTTTGGCGGCATCCGTGGGTCTGGCATTACTTGTCATCGGGCAAGCATGGCTACTTGTACCATTTTTTCATTTCTTCCCGCCGCAAGGCTTTTCACAAATAGGAGTTGGCCGTGTTATAGTCGAACGCAAAAGTAACCCGAAACTTTTGCGCCTTCGACTAGATAGCAACACGCAACTCTATCGTCGTGGTATTTTTGCGTGTTGCTATATTGCCGTTGGCATGATGCCTTCCTGGGTGCATACATGCACTGGCTTTGTTGAAAAAGTCGAAAAGCCACATGGAAAAAACGGAAACGAAAACAAGAAAAATAAAAAAAGAAGGCGTTTTTCCCTTGTGCCGGGTAAGTTGCTTTTCTTTTTTTTGTTTTCGCCAATCTTGGGTTTCTCCGATTTCAAAGATTTTAAACAGAGCCACATGCACTATTTTTGATGGGTGGGTGAGCTGCACGATGGTTTTTTTACGGCGAGGATTAATCGATTAGGTGACTATTTTGCGTTGGTCTTTCATTTTGCTGTCAATCGGCCTTCTGGCAGGGCTTTCGGCCGCCGTGACCGAGATTTCGGCTTGCCAGACGCTTTCCTCCGCCAACACGGTCTATCGGCTTAACCAATCCGTCTCCATCCAAGGCGCGACGTGTTTTTCCGTCACCGCCGCCGATGTGACGCTTCAATGCCAAGGATTCCAACTTTCCAGCAACAAGACGGCCGGAACGTATGGCATCAGCTCGACGGTGTTGAATACGACCGTGGATTCCTGCCTCGTCAACGGCTTTGAATTCGGGGTGTATTATTCAGGTTCCAACTCCAGTACGGTCCAGCACAGCACACTGACGAACCAGTCTGCCAGCGCTTTTTACGGCAACAGTTTGGCCAGCATGACGTTCCAAAACATGACCTTATCCACTAGTCAGGACGGGTTGCAACTGCAAGGTGTCGACTCCGTCACGTTCAACACGTTGACCATCAGCGGAAACAGCCGTTACGGCGTTTTCTTGAATGACTCTGCCAGCAACCAAATCTACAATTCCACCATCACGTCCTCCACCACGTCCGACGTCTATTCTGATGCCGCGTCATCCAACACGTTCGTCAACACCACGTTCAACCGCTCCAAAGCCGGCTGGAACGACGGCTCGGCCTCCAACATCACCGTCAAGTGGTATTTCCAAGTCAAAACCGAGAACGCCACGGGCGGCGCCATTTCCAGCGCCGCCGTCAACATCACCAACGCTTCCAGTTCTACGCCCCAATACCAACTGACGAGCGACTCCAGCGGCAAAACGTCAATCAACGAAGTGACGGAGTATGTCCAAACCGGCAACCAAATCTACGGCACCAATGAGACGCGTCACACGCCGCACAACGTGACGGGCCGAGTTGCCGACTATTATTTCGTCGGCTCCAGCGTCCAAAACTCGACCAACCGCACCGTGGACAGCAGCCACGCCTTTACGTCGGTCTTGGCTGGGAATTGGGCGTTGATTAAAGGGACTTTCAAGGGAAACATCACCATCCAATCCAGCGACAACCAGACGTTTTTTTCCCAAAGCAACAATACGCCGTACGGCCACGTATTTGCCATACCCCAAAGCGGAAACCTCAATTTTTCAGCCCTTACCGCCCTCACCCGCAATACGAGTGCTGGCGTGGAATCCACCGATTTTGCCGATGCCGACGCCTTGTTGAACCTGACCGGTGAGCTGGACTCCATTACGCAAGTCTTCGGCGGAGGCTCAAGCACGCCTACCCAGACAAGCACTTTTACCATCGCCGGCTACGGCCGAACCAACGTGCCATCCGTCAACTCCAGTAATTCCAGCAACTTCATCACCGGCCTGCTATGGCACAGCCAAGCGGTGAGCAATTACACCCAATCGGCCAAACCAACTCTGATTTTGGTTTCGAAAGTCAACCGAGCGGCCCAAGGAAAATACGGCGTCTACGACTATGAACTCCGTGTCCCAGCCACGCTGGATTCTTACCACGGCGGAACCGTAGTCAACCTGTACGGCGAGTTGTTTTAGCCCGACGCAGCCAGTCCTGCACGACTCATCGTTTGCCTTATAGCGCAATGCCGGTCCGCTTGCTTTTTTTCATCCTTTTGCCCGCTCACGCCACGATGCGGGAATCGCCTTTTGCCCGTCGGCTTTCTCTTCGGCAAAATTAGTGGAATCGTATCAGTTTAGTTTCGTAGGCGGTTTTCCGCCAGTTCATGCATGAATTCCAAGAAGTTTTCGTCCTGTAAACGCGCCGTTTGGAAAAAACTCATGAGCACGGCCGTGTCCTGCGCGCCGTGCTCCGATTGACTTCCGAAACTCGTCTTGCGCAAAACCACGGCGGGGCGGATGCCCCGCTCCGCATGATTGTTCTCACTTTTTGCGCCCCGACGGGCGCAAAATACAAACAACTCGCTCTGATGCCGAGTCAAACGTTTCACCAACCGTTTGCAATCCTTATTCGCATACTGTTCATTCAAGAGCGCTCGTAAGCGCTCTTCGGCAAACAACCGCGTCTTGCGCCCATGATTCCGTTCGCTTTTCGCCCAGTAGTACAACCGCATCAAACGCGATGCGAATCGCGCAAACTCTGGCGCAGGTTTATACTTGAGCACTTTGTCCAGTTCTCGTTTGAGGTGCACCCAGCACCGTTGTTTCTCACACGTCAGACAATTGTACGCGTTCCAAAAATCAGCCGTAAACAAACCACGATAACCGTTCATGACTTGTGCGGGCACAGTGTGCCCGCGCGTGTGCCGAACCGTGAAATACGCCATGCGGTTGGAAATGAATTCCCATAACCACCAGTTGACGCCTTTTACGCGCCAACTGGTCTCGTCCCCGTGC
>Ga0080064_1001341_pt1 | contig 50600 bp, 64 predicted proteins | sample Subgrocontami54m_FD_69260 | JGI IMG/M metagenome (GOLD analysis project Ga0080064, IMG submission 69260) | Subsurface groundwater microbial communities from S. Glens Falls, New York, USA - GMW46 contaminated, 5.4 m (SPADES assembly) (version 2) ...
CTGCATTCATCTGAATGCGAGTGCCCCGAGCAAAGCGAGCATGCCACTGGTGTTCAAGACGCGAGAGCGTCCACCAGTGGTGGGCACTCGCGGTTGACATAATCTTTATAAATTTTTGGGTAGTTGAGGTTCTTAGAGCAGGTCACTTTGCTGACGTTTGGAAAATCACTATAGGATTTTCAGAAACTTTATAAATAACCTCTATTTTTGCTGGTTTATGGCACGATTACGTAAATTCTCTGCATACCAGAACCTCGAACGGCCTTATACCAGAATTAGTAAATATACTAAACAGAACTTTGTCCGGGGAGGATTTCCTCACAAAAAGATAGTCCGTTTTAACATGGGTACAGAGAAGAAATATGATACCATGATCAGGTTGAATGCCGGCAGAAGCATGAACATCCGCCAGGAAGCATTGGAATCTGCTCGGGTAGTCTCTAACCGTTACCTTGAAAAGACCTTAGGCAAGAACTTTCATCTGCTCTTAAAAGTATATCCATTTCACGTTTTACGAGAAAATCCTTTAGCTTCTGGAGCAGGAGCAGACCGTATGAGTACTGGTATGAAACTGTCCTATGGTAAGACCATCGGTTGCGCTGCCAGGCTCAAAGATGGACAGACCGTATTTGAGCTACGTCTTGATAAGAAAGATGTCAAAGTTGGACGAGAAGCCTTAGGGCGTTCTGCGACTAAATTGCCTTGCACTTGCAAGATTGTTGTTTCTTGAATGGATTATTTTGATTTTTAAATTAATGTATGAACTAATATATTTTTAAAGCTCATCCCCGATAAATCTCCGCCAATCTCCTCTCCACTTCTGCCAATTCTTCTTTATTCTTGACCGCTCCTTTTTTCTGGATATGTCTTTTGATCTTGGCTAGTTCCCATTCTCTGGAAGAAGGTATATAACGTTTGATAGAATAATTAGGAATATTTTGCTTTTGCTCTTCCAGTGTTTTATGTAATTTCTGCAACTCTCGTGCTAATAGCTTCTGTTCTAAAGTTCCGTCGGTTTTGGTTATCAAAGGAATCTTTTTAAGGATCTTTACTTTTTTGATCTGCATCTGATCAACATTTTCTAATTCCCATCTCACTTTCTCTAAATTCTCATTCCACTTTTTTTGTTGTCGGGGTTCTTCCAGCACCGTTATTTTCTTAGGATTTTTTTTAGTCTTAGAAAATGCTTCCTTCAACTCCCGCTGAAGCTTTTTGCTCTCATACTGTAAAGTAATATCTTTCCTAGAAGGGGCTTCTTCGCGGAATTTTGCTTTCTTGATCTTCATCGTCTCGACATTAGCAAGTTCCTGTTTGACTTCTTCTAAATGGTCATCCCATTCGGTCTTGGTAGGGGGTGCTTCTAACACTGTTGAAGTTTTGTTATAACCCTGCAGTTCCGAGTTGATTTTTCGTAAAGTATGTTCTAGATGTATCTCTTCCACATTAGGGACTTTAGTTAATTTTTTTGCTTTTTTTTTTGGAGAAACATCTTCTTTTTCCGTACGCAGATTTTTTAATTCCCTATTTACCCGCTCTAAATCATTATCTAGATCCATATCTTGATCTATGGTGATCTCCACTCCTTCTTCCTCGGCCAGTTGCGGGTACCATGTCTGTGTTTTTGGCGTTCGCAAAGCATGCACTAAATATCCTAAAAACACCATCAGCGCGGCAAAAATTACTAAACCTATAAAATAATCTTTTAATTCGACCGGTTGGACTGCGGTAACTCCACCGGTGATTGTTCCAGCAGTTCCTAAAACAAAAACCTTCAAGCTTTCCGGAAAACCAGTCAACAAGGTGGTGATGATGATGATACTTAAGAATAAGAACGCCCTTTCTCTGCTCAGCAAGGGTTTTGAATACTGCTCATCCATAGTAGAAGAAAATTAATTATCTTTATTAAAGCTTCCCAAGAGTTTCTTCTTTGAGAGGTTCTTCGGAAGCACTACGTCTGGCTTCTTTCTCTGCCTCTTCAGCTTTAAGAGCGCTTTCTTCCTTCGCCGCCTTTTTCGCCAACTTCTCCAATTCTTCTTTCAACTCTTCAAAAGTAAGATACTTGTAAAGGAAATCTTTTCCTGGCACTCCATCTGGCAGATCAGTTTTACTGACATAGATCAGCGGCTTTTTATCTTTGATCTTCTTCAGTAACTGAACCTGTTTATCTACCGGATATCCTGACGAACCGCTCACATCAAAGACGAAGATGACTACTTTTGCCAGTTCTTCTAACACTAATTCTGCCTGCATTTCGATATTATTCATCTTTTCCGGCCTGGCCAGAGTACCGGGAAGATCCAGCACTTGTATTTTATTTCCATCTACCATCATGTATCCGGCATTGATGGTTTTGGTCGTAAAAGCATACGCGGCAGTTTTTGCCTTGGTGCTGCTGAGCTTGTTCAGCAACGTAGATTTACCTACATTAGGAAAACCATAGATGCAGACCGTAAACATTTCCTTGATATCCGGATAGGTTCTCATGATCCTTCTGCTTTCTTCCAGATATTTGAGGTTTGGATCTATCTGTTTAAGCGTTGAGGAAACTCTCCCATAAAATTCCGTAGATGCTTTCCTTATCTGCGGTTGTTCCGGAGTCCGATTGATTTTGCCGATATATTCCTTGTGCAGCATCCGTATCCGGCGGCTGGCCCAATTTGCTGCGCCCAGAGATTTTTTCAACTCAGGAAATTCAAGAGTCAATTTCATCAATTTTATGTAGAACTGCGGCAGCACTTCCGTCTGTGGAAATTGAGTAAGAATTTTTTCTAATTTAGAAACAATGTCATCTTTCACTATATCTAATTTGAAACTTTCCTTTCTTTTGATGATCTGCAGCCAACTTCCTTGAAATTTCTTTTGCTGTTCCTTTTCCCGTGCTTTCCGGAAGGCTATATCTAACAAAACCTTGCTGTTTTCAACCGGTGGAAGTTTTTCAAAATTCATATCTACTGCAGAATAGGGGTTTTATTTTAAATGTTTGTCAATTAACTGGTATTTACCTCGGCACAACATTTATATAAAATAAAATTCTCTTTATGATAAAAGAGGTCAGCAAAAGATGGACACGTTTCTCGAAATAGGGCTAGTGTTAGTATTAGCTACTTTGGTGTCTTGCATAATCCGTTTTCTCAAACAGCCTCTCATACTCGGTTACATCCTGACCGGTTTGATTGTTGGTCCATCATTGCTCAATCTAATTAAATCTACAGAAACAATCACTCTTTTCTCTCACATGGGTATAGCTTTACTATTATTTTTAGTAGGTATCAACCTTAACCCTAAAGTCATTAAAGAAGTAGGTTTTGTTTCCCTGATCACCGGTATGGGTCAAGTGATTATCACCACTATTCTTGGATTTAGCGTAGCTATGCTCTTTGGATTTTCTAAAATCTCATCTTTATACTTAGGCATCGCGCTGGCGTTCAGCAGCACTATCCTGATCATGAAATTATTATCGGACAAAAACGATACCGAAAAATTATATGGTAAGATCTCCATCGGTTTTCTGATTGTCCAAGACTTAATCGCTATTTTGGCCTTGATGATGGTTTCATCGCTCGGCAAAGGCTTGACCTGGAGCTATTTTGTTCTTACTACCATCTTGAAAGGAATCGGCCTGATCAGTGCTTTATTCTTAGTGGGCGTATTTATCCTTCCTTGGCTGACCAGAATCATCGCTAAAAGTCAGGAATTGCTACTCTTGTTTTCCATGAGCTGGGCTTTTGCCTTGTCCTTATTGTTCAGCTATGCTGGTTTTTCCATCGAAATTGGCGCTCTGCTGGCAGGAGTGACTTTATCTTTCTCTCCTTACCGTTATGAAATAAGTTCCAAACTGAAACCAGTGCACGACTTTTTTTTAGTGCTTTTTTTTATCTTGCTGGGATATCAGATCGGATTGGATCATGTCGGCAATTATCTTTTTCCCATCATTGCCTTATCCACCTTAGTCTTCATCGGTAATCCCTTAATCACTATCTCTTTGATGGGCCTGCTTGGATATACTAAAAGAACCAGCTTTTTTGCCGGGCTTACCGTAGCGCAGATCAGTGAATTTTCCTTGATACTTGTCACTCTCGGCGTCAGCGTAGGACATCTGAGTCAGGATATCCTGACCATCATCACCGCCGTCGGCCTAATCACCATGGCCGGTTCAAGTTACCTCCTGTTGTATGCTGAGAAAATCTATGCTCCGCTTGCACCGTACTTAGGGATATTTGAACGAAAAGGCAAAAAGATAGATGAACGCAAGCAGCCCAGCAGTAAATATTATGATATCATTCTCTTTGGCTGTGATCGTTCCGGCCATGATCTGATTGAGATTTTCAAAAAGATGAAAAAGAAATTCTTGGTGGTTGATTATAACCCCGAGATCATCATGAATTTGACTAAAAAGAAAATTAACTGTATCTATGGTGATGCTTCTGATCTGGAATTGCTCCACGAATTAAATCTTACCGATGTGAAAATGGTGGTCTCTACTATTCCTGATTATGATATAAGTAATACTCTTATTCACACTGTGCGCGAGGCAAACAAGAAAGCTATTTTAGTGGTTGTCTCTCACCACATCGAGGAAGCAGTGCAGTTTTACAAAGAGGGAGCCAGTTATGTCATCCTGCCTAACCATCTGGGCGGCTATCATGCTTCCATGCTCATAGAGAAACATGGCCTGAACTTGAAAAAATTCTTTAAAGAAAAATCCAAGCATCTGGAACATCTTAAGAAAAGACATTTAAATTAAATATCAAGGATTGCAGGGAGACAGAGAAATGTATTTATGAAGTGGAATTGGCTGTTGTGCAGGCAGAGCGTCTAAAAATCCTTTAAATCTTTGGAATAATTTTTCCTCCCTTTGGTCAATATTTCTTTCTTTATGCTGAACAGAAATTATGTCTCCATACTGGGCAATATTCTGCGAATCTTGTTTCAATTCTTCTGCGATATACAGCAACATCTCCTCATAGAACTTTTGCGCTTCCGGGAAAGCAGCATAAATATCAAATACACCGCTTAACCCATTCGAAGCCATCTGATGAAAGCTGAAATCTTTAGCGATATAAAATGGGGAAACGTCATAAAAATAGATTGAGGTTTGAGTGTTATTTCCATTAACAATATATTTCCAATCTTGAACACTTACTTGGAGACTTCCCTTGGACAAAGGCTTACTAGAACCTAGCTCACAAACATTTGCCGGATTGAATGTATACTGCAAATCATAAAGAAGAGGCGTATTAAATTTAATATAACCACGCGCATAGGTAGCGCCAGCATGTTCAGTGATCTTTTCCTCTAACGTTTTGACAATGAAATCTGCGGCTGTTTTTGCGGACGGTTCTTTAGGCGGCAAATCTACTATTCTTGTACCTTTGTCTACAATATTACTCGAATAAGGTGGCACTTCCACTATGGGCACTTGGACCTTTAGTGGAGGAGTTGCACAGCTAAGATATGCTAACAGGGAAATCGGAATTAATGACTGTCTCATGTCCTATCTACAAAGAACAATATTTTATAAGAGTTTTCTTACAAATCACAAGGATTGTAAATCCGAGTCTTTTCCCAGGAAAGGGATTTCTGAGAAAGTAATTTTTGCAGTAAGTCCTGGTGGCGTCTGTACGCTCCCAATTTTTTATCTTTAGTCATCTTTTCCCAGGAGAAATTTTCCCAAGACGCATTTTTTGTGGAGTGCAACTCTAACTCATTATAAAGTTGCCACACCAAGCGTTCATACAATTTTTCCGCTTCTGGATTGACTTCATAAGTAGCGTAGAATGGAGCCCTTACCGCGCCATCCACAAAAAGCTCTACTTTATCAACTGAACCGAAGGGAGCGAGATCAGTCAAGGTGATTAATGTCGTTAGGTATTTGTCATCCACACTTTGCGAGGAATAATATTGAAAAGTTATCTTTCCGAAGTATGCTCTCGCTGCCTCAGGATTGCAAAACATATTGCTATCATAATTATAACCAAAAGCCTCATTGCTGTTGTTAAAAGACATGATCCCTTCCAAGGACTGCTTTTTGTGCTGGCGCAAGATCTGCTCAAAATCATGGGTGACCTTGCCCATCACTTGTTTAAATTGCAGCTCCTCCCGAGTCGGAGCAAGATTCGCTCGTATCCTGACCGCATTTGCTGATCCCACGTCTACGATTACTGTTGGAGTTATTTTCTCTGTCTGTGGAGCGGCGCAGCTGAGATAGAACGGTAAAGCAAGAGCTATAGGATATTTCATAGTCGCGAAACGCGAGAAGTGTTTTATAACTATTTGTGCGCTGGAAAATAGACATTATTCAATCAAAATACTCTACATCACGAGAAGAGATGATGGTTTCTTTTCGCTCTTCATAATCATCAACAGGTTCTTTTTTCTTTTTGTATTCGCTGAATTCAGTAGTTAAAATTTTTTTAGGCTCAATCTCTATCTTTATTGGTGTAGTCATATCTTTCATAGCCATGCCTTTGTTATAATTGATATTCCCGCACTTGACACAATTAAAATAAGGCCCAAATTTGCCGCTTCTGTTTTCCAGCCAGCTGCCGCAGGTACATCTAATCTCTTCCATCTTCTGCTGGAGATGCGCTTTGCAGACATTCAGCCCTTGCTCATTTTTGAAAGTCGCAATCTTCTCACAGAACGGGCAATGGGAAACTTTATACTCTCCATAGGTCTTTTTTCTGCGGAAGTTTTTCATGGAAGGAAGAGAAGAGAAATGGTTTAAGTAGATTTCGGAATTACACCTAAAAATTTATATAATTTGGTTAACCTCAATTAGCTATGAAAAATCCTAAAGAAAAATTTACTAATGATCTTCTTTCCCAACTTGATGCTAGTCCAAATGCCATCGAAAAAGGAAAAGTAAAGCGTGTTCTTTAATTCTATCCTCTCCATCACCGCAATCCATAAAAAGCTTTCTTTAACGAGCTTCTTATGATTCTGGAAATCTTTCTTGCGTTATTCTTAGGGGTTTTATGTGGAATTGTCACCGGCTGTAATCTGGCACGTTTGTTGATAAAATAATCAATTTCTATTTGTACTTACAAAAGCATTACAAGAAATAAAAGAGAAACGCAGAATTTGCGCATCAGACGTATTTAGTCACGATTCATATCTTCAGGAATCCTGAGGGAAGACTTAGGATTTGGGAAAGACGGGAGAGTAACGATCTCCGGATGGTTGCAAAGACATCTATTCATCTTGTAGCATCTAGTTTGGCTCTAAAGAAATCGTTTGCCAAAAATTATCAGCAAATTTTAAATACTAAGTCACCCTTTTACCGTTATGGCAAAACCAATCAGAGCAACTCCAACCTTACGGGGGGAGGAGGCACGAAGATTTATACGGGAAGTATTGGAGGAGCAAAAAAATCCTTCCAAAGCACGAATTAAATTACTTCATGATGCGATGAATGTTAAATTTAACTTTCCTCAATAAGCTTTAAGTCCGCATACATAGGCGTTGTTCCTTTTATTCTTTCTTTCAATGTTTTGAATCCCTGCTTTTTATAAAAATGAATTGAGTCTAGTTTTGGATTAGGATTCCTCTTTGCATCCAGGGTGATAAATCTACAGCCTGCTTTGGTTCTGTTAATCTCATTGGCAATCTGAATTACGGACAGCAGCATCAATCTACCTAAACCTCTTCTCAGGAATCTGTCATCAACGCAGATTCTTCCTATTTTTAAAGCGGGCAATGATTTGTAATGAATTCCTTTTTCTTTAAAGAACTCTTTCAAATCTCCCTCTAAATTGACCTTGTCATTAAGTAGAGTTATATAGGATACAAGTTGGTTTTGGTAAAACCATAAAAATGTGATTGATAACCTCTGTTTCTGATTTTCAAGTGCATCTTCTTCCAAGAAATCAACCAGCTCTTTCTCATAAGATTGAAATGAGTTTACTTTGTGCTTAGGATTGATTATTTCTATCTTGATTTCATCTGCCTTTATTTTTGATTGCTGCTCTCCCATGCTTATTCAATCGGCAAAAGAGCTTCCACTTAAAAACATTACTTCACTCCAGAGTAAGACTTAGGGTTTGGGAAAGACGAGGGGTAACGTGCCCTCGCTGACTTACTTAATTTCGCATTGCGGAATGCTTCTTATCTTTATATTTTTTATAAAGCCAACCAATAAGTATTCCTAAACAGCAATAAAAAATTGGAGTTGATAAAACACCTAGAGCTATTGCAGTTTCAACTCCATATTCATCCCGTAATCCTATTCTTAGTAAACTTAAAATTCCAACTAGTTTAAAGCCAAAGAAAATAAAAAAAGTTGGAATTGACATAATTATTAATATATATCCAAAAGGAAAGCCAGAGTAAGGATAAGATCCCGTAATGCTTGCTAATATGATTATTAATAAAGGTAAAGTAAACCCGATAATTCCTCCTCTTTTCCAATAAGCTAATCCTTTCCATAATTTTATAATCCCTTTCATTTTTAAATGTAAAGAGATTTTCTCTTACTTAAATCTTCCTCTAAGGCTTTACTAAATCCCCTAGAACCATCCCCAAAAAATAATTGTAACACCTCACACGTATATCCCTAACAATGATCCAAGTATCCACTTCATCACAGTAATCAATAAAAAGGGGTGTTTAACAAAAAATCAGAATAAAATATGGTATTTGTAAGTACAAACTCATTACAAAATATAAAAAGGATGAGGATATATAGAAAATGTTGCTAGAGATTTTAGTAGCGTTAGCTTTGGGAGTACTTAGCGGTATCATCACCGGCCTCGTCCCGGGAGTCCACGTCAATCTCGTCTCGGTCTTACTGGTCTCTTTCTCTGCAGTTCTTTTGACGTATACCTCACCGATAGTCCTGGCAGTGTTCATCATTTCTTTAGCTATCACTCATACTTTTCTTGACGCCATCCCCAGCATTTATTTAGGGGCACCTAACGAAGCGCAGGCTCTGAATGTCCTTCCCGGACATAGGCTCTTAATGAAAGGCTTAGGACACAATGCTATTATCTATACTGTCATCGGCGCTTTTGGCAGTCTATTATTAAGTTTGATCTTATTTCCTTTCTTTATACTTACCATGGATAAAATTTCTCCATTCATCAGCCAAATTATCGGTTATCTTCTTATCGCCATCATGGCTTACATGATTTTCAAAGAAAAGAAATGGCTGCAGAGTTTGGTGGTCTTTACATTGTCCGGTGCATTAGGATTATTAGTGTTCAGCATCCCTAATCTGAAACAGCCTTTATTCCCTTTATTATCGGGCTTGTTTGGGCTTTCCATCCTTATCGAAAGCCTCCGGCAGAAATCTGTAATTCCTAAACAGATTTCCAAACCGTTAGCACTTTCAAAAAAAAATCTGGTGAAATCTGTCTCAGCAGCTTCAGGAATGGGGTTTATTGCCGCCTTCCTTCCGGGTTTTGGATCAGGACAAGCTGCCATCATCGCTACTAATGTAGTCGGCGACATCGGCGATGAAGGTTTTCTGACCATGGTGGGTGGATTGAACACTGCCAGCATGGCCATTTCCATCGCCGCTGCATATGTATTGCAAAAAGCGCGTAATGGAGCCATTGTCGCAGTGAATGAACTGATGGGCAGCGTCGGTTTCAAAGAGATGATTCTGTTCATGGGCGTAGCCTTGGTAGCAGGTGGAATCGCTTCCTTATTGACAATTTATTTGTCGAAAGTCTTTGCAAAATATATCGTGAAAGTCAATTACACCAAATTATTGTCGGGCATCATTATTTTTATTACTCTTCTAGCATTATACTTTGATGGCTTCATCGGCTTGACTATTTTGTTGACTGCCAGCGCCATCGGTTTGGCCACTTCTGCTTTCGGGGTCGGTAAAAATCACTTGATGGGCTGCTTGATCCTGCCGGTGATTTTGTATTTCGTGCTGTGAATGGAAGGCTCAGAACGATGGCGAGGTTGTATCTTTTGTTATAATCTTTGTAGGAATATTTATATATAATCTATTATATCAGAGCTATAGGTGATATATAATGACTACTACAACCATTCAATTAGAAAAGTCGTTGGTTAATTCCCTGAAACAAGTCCGTGAATACCCAAAGCAGCCTTATAATGAATTACTTAATCACATGCTGCAGGTATTTAAAGATATAAAAAGTAAGAACCAATACGACGAATTTTTACATAAGATCCAGCAGGTAAAAATGAAAGAGCTCTGGAATAACAAAGAAGATGAGGCTTGGGAACGTGCTTAAGCCAGGCGATGTTGTTCTGGCAAAAATACAGTTCACTGATACGTTTGAGATTAAAACCAGACCTGCACTCATCTTGTTCGAAGAATTTGATAATATTGTCGTAGCCGGGATTACCAGCAACAACGCCATGAAAGGGATAGCTCTTACTAAAAAGGAAGGCGCTGTAAAAGATAGTGTTATAAAAATAAATTATATATTTACTATTTCTAGGGTGATGATTGAAAAATCTCTATTCTCTTTATCTAAAGAAAAGAAGAAGCTTGTTTTTGATGAGCTGGTTGCGAAGCTGAAAGGATTGCATGAATAAGTTTAGCACTTGACGTGCTGCTTGATCCCGCCGGTGATATTTTACTTTGTTCTTTGAATGAAATGCTCCGAATGCAATGAGGTTGTAATTTGTGTTGTGAGAGATAGATGTTAAGTTCTATTCAAGTTTTAATTCTAATTCTCTAGTAAGAATATTTTTTAAGTCGCTCACTTTTTTTCCAGTAAAATCGTAGCAAGTAGTATTAACTTTTTTTATGCAGTCAGAAATATTTTCACATTTAATTACATCGTATCCTTTCAGTTTTGGAAGACTAAAAGAAGAGGTCGAAGAAGTGTGAAAAAGATATGTTCTTATAAGATAAAAATGGTGATTAAAGTTAAATTCCCCAGTAATGAATTTAGTAGAAACCATATTCTCTGCTTCCTTTATAAAAAGATTTTCTAAGGAAATTAATTTACAAAGATGCAACTCTCCTGCCTTCTGATTGGTATCATAAATTTTATCACGGGCTACTCCCATAATAAAATCTTTTAGCGCTGTCCTTAATAAAAAGTATCTTAATGGTTCTCCTCCCCATATCCCAGGTTCGACTATGAAATATCTACTTAGTTCCATTTTCTTCCGAATTAACGTTAAGTTTAGGATCTTCTTTAATATTCTTATCCCCCACTTGGTGAGGTGTAAGTAGGAATATTTATATAGCTCTAAGAATTATCTTTTTTATGAATGAAAAATTACTAGAAGACCTAGGTTTGACTAAAGGAGAAATTAAGGTATATCTCGCCCTCTTAAAGTTAGGTGAAACAACCACCGGTAAGATAATAGAAGAAGCTCAAATATCTAGTGGTAAAATATATGAAATATTGGATAAACTGATTAAGAAAGGTTTTGTAAGTTTTATTGTAAAAGAAAAAACAAAATACTTTAGTTCTGCTTCTCCCAGGAGAATCTTAGATTATGTCCATGAAAAAGAAAAAGAGCTTAATCAGAAGGAGCAGGAACTTCTAAAAGAACTACCTTCGCTTATAGCGCTAGAAAAAGCTGGAAAAGAGAAGAAAGAAACGCATTTATTCAAAGGTTTTAAAGGAATACAAACTGCAATTTTTGAAGCATTAGAAGAGATCGATTCTAAAGATGAAGTTCTTGCTATGGGTATTCGCTCTTCTAAAGAGGAAAGATTTAATCTTCTCTGGCAAAGATGGCATCTAAACAGGGTAAATAGAAAGATAAGTTGTAAAGCAATTTTTTCAGATAAGAATACTGAATATTATCATCATTTCAAGAAAATGAAATTTGCAAAAGTAAGGGTCTTAAAAGGGATCACTCCTTCTGCCATAGACATAATGAAAGATAAAGTGTTAATATTTACGTATGGTGAGGAACCTTCTTGTTTGTTAATTAAAAATTCTGAAATTGCAGAATCTTTTAAGTCTTTCTTTGAAAATTTATGGGAAATTGCTAAAGAATAGGATGATTAAAATCACAACATTTTTAATTTAATATCTTATTTTCGTAATTCGTCCAACAATAACGGTGTCACATCAATCTTATTGCTCTTATGCTCAATGCAATTGGTGGTAACTACTTTCATTACTCCTGCTTTCTTCATCTTCGATAAAGCTCCTTCTACCAACAATCCATGCACGCCAATAGCGGTGATGCTTCTCGCGCCTAAGGCTCTGGCTTTTTTAGCCGCTTCAGCGATGGTGTGTCCAGTTGAAATAATGTCATCAACAATCACTACATTCTTTCCTTTAATATCAACCTGCTTAGTCATCTTGGATGTAACGTGTCTGGAACTGTAGCGTGTCTTTTCAAAAACAGTTGATTCAACTCCGATATGTTTAGCAATCGCTTCCGCCCATTGATATGATTCCCCATCCGGACCAATTATTACCGCATTAGGAATTTTCTTTTTGACATAATCAGCAATAAGTAAGTTTGCAGTAAGATTTTTTGCTGGAACAGTAAACACTTCTTTCATAGATTTATAGCGATGTAAATGAGTATCGATAGTAATTACTTTATCAACAGAATTATTCAACAGCTTGGCCATGATGCGGGAAGAGATTGCTTCTCCAGGATTAAAACGTTTGTCTTGTCTCATAAATGCAAGATAAGGCGCAACTAATACCACTTTCTTCGCTCCTAAATCCTTCGCCGTTTCTGCGGCAAAGACAATATCAAACAAGGACATCTCAGGCCGAGGCTGGAATGATTGCACAATCACGACCGTTTTTCCTTTGACATTAGTATTATATTTCAGATAAGTATCTCCGTCAGGGAAAGCAGAAATAGTTAAAGGAGAATATTGAGCTTTAAGCTTTTTAGCCAGCGCCTTGGCGATTTTTACAGAATTTCCGCAGGTAGTGATAATGATGTTGATGCACCTCTTTCTTGATAGAAGTAAAGAGTTTTGGTATATAAAACTAGCGAACAATCAGAAAAAGAAAACTTTAATAATAAAAGAATTCTCCTTCTCAACATGAAAAATAGGTTTTTAGCATCAATAAGCTTGATAGTCATCTCTTTGTTAATACTTTCTTGTTCGCCACAAGTTCCTGAAGTAGCAGAAGAAACTCCTGCTGTAGAAACAGTTCCCGCACCAATAGTTGAAGAAGTACAAACACTTCCAGAAGTTGTAGTAGATGTCGTTCCAGTTGTAGAAACTCCTGCAATTGAAGAAACTAAACCAGCTGTATCAGACTATTCTATCATCTCTCCAAAATTAAAATATGACGGTGCGTATAATGGGCCGTTGTATGCTACTTCTGAACAAGTTGGTGGAGAATTCTCCATGGAAAAATATTTCTCCAATTTAGATCGTAATGGGGTGAATTGGTTTGTCGGATTCTTTACTTTTATGGAAGAACCTCAGGAAAATTCCTTAGTGACTTCAAGCGGTTTAGGACGAGTTATTGATACTGCTCAACGTCATCCACAAAGAGTAATTCCTTATTATAATCCAGGCATGGGCGGAGAGGAAGTTGAATCTTTATTGGGAGAAAATCTGACTTCACTGTACAGCAAGGCTATTCCAGCCATAAAAAAAATTGCTGGGCAAAACTTCCTACGTGGACTAGGAGAGATAGAAACCCAGGAATGGAAAGCCGCTCACAATGATCCTAACGTTGCACAACTATTCAACTTAGCAAAATTAAATAACATCAATTTCATGTTCCATCCGGTTGCCTCTAAAATAGAGCAGGTAGATCAAATTGCTAAGGCTTATCCTACTCAAAAAATCATAATTCACATGTTTCGGGATGATCTGGATAAAAGCAGGGATAGATTGATTAAGATCTTAAATGATAATAATAATATCTATTACAGCATTGATGCTGCCCATATTGCTCACCACAACGGGATGGACATACTTTATGATTATGATCAATCATCTGGATTCATATCTAAGTTTGACCAGAATTACAAGAGTATGTTGAACGATGCTGTTGCTGATTACAGACCTTTGGTGGAAGGAGCTCCTGACAAAGTGATGTGGGGTACGGAAGCAGGCCCGGAATATTCTTTTGAACCAGAAGTATATGACCGAATAGTGAAGATTTCACGGGAATTAATTGGGCAGATGAAACCAGAGCATCAGGAAGGATTGGGCTACAAGAATGCGTTAAGAGCATTTGGCAATGGGGTTGTAGTAGATAAAGAGATTACAGTGTTCGACAACAGCAATTGGGGATACTGTACTGACGACCAAATGAGTGCTTGTGATACTGAGTGTGAGATTCCTGATGGTGATATTGAAGATCCAGCCTTAGAGTCATGCTTCCAAAGTTGCCTCCTAAAAAAGCAGTGTAAAGATGTGGTAGAGCAAGACTAAAGCTTATGCTGTCTAATTTTTTTCAGAAACTTTATAAAACTCCTTCTCTACGCAGCATACCATGAGCAAAGATTCCCAAGATGATCATGTACATTGGACCGATGTTGCTGCTGAGAAAGTAATCCGGGAAAAAGGCGATAAAAAATCTTATACGGTAGCAGCCGGGATTACTCCTTCTGGAACAGTACATATCGGAAACTTTAGGGAAATAATCACCGTAGACCTGATCCGCAGAGCTTTGGAAAAGCGAGGGAAAAAAGTACGTTTTATCTATTCATGGGATGATTTCGATGTCTTCCGAAAAGTTCCTGCTAACATGCCCAAGCCGGAAATACTGAAGCAATACCTTAGAAAACCCATTGTCGATACTCCTGATACCTTCGGCTGTCATAAAAGCTATGCCGAGCATCATGAAAAAGAAGTAGAAGAAGCTGTTCCGAAAGTTGGCATCACTCCTGAATTTCTATATCAAGCAAAAAGATATCGTTCTGGAGAGTATGCTAAAGAGATGAAGCACGCCCTGGAAAATACTGAAGCTATCGTAAAAATACTTAATCAATATCGCGAAGAACCATTAGAGAAAGGATGGTTACCCGTTGCCATATTCTGCGAGAAATGTGGCAAGGATACTATCAACACCCTAGCTTGGCCTGGAAATTACACTTTAAATTATGAATGTGAATGCGGGCATAAAGATGCATTTGATTTCAAAAAGAAGCCAACCCTGACCAAATTAAAATGGCGGGTCGATTGGCCGATGCGTTGGGCGTATGAGAAAGTAGACTTCGAACCAGGCGGAAAAGATCATTCCACCGTCGGCGGCAGTTATGATACTGGCAAGCAGATTTGTAAACAGGTCTGGAATTTTGATGCGCCTACATATGTCATGTACGATTTCATCAGCTTGAAAGGGATGGACGGAAAAATGTCCAGCTCCAAAGGTGATGTTATTACCTTGAAAGATGTGCTGGAAGTATACGAACCGGAAATAACCAGATATCTTTTCGCTGGTACTCGGCCAAATCGGGAATTTGCCATAAGCTTTGATGCAGATGTTATTAATATCTACGAAGAATTTGACAAAGCCGAACGAATTTATTTCGGCGTAGAAAAGCTTCAAGATGAAAAAAAAGAGGAAAAATACAAAATTGCCTATGAATTAAGTTATATCGGAAAAATCTCTAAAACTATTCCTTATCAACCTAAGTTCAGGCACCTGACCATGCTGTTACAGATCAACAACTTCAACCTTGACAAGGTCGTTGGCTATTTTGAAAAAGAACTGAAGAATGATCACGATAAGAAACGTCTCCGCACTCGCGCAGAATGCGCAGCCAAATGGCTGCAGAAACATGCTCCGGAAGAATTCAAATTCACCGTACAAGAGAAATCTCCCGTAAAATTAAAGAAAGAAGAAAAGCAGCTCCTGCACGAAGTATCTAAAAAATTATTGGAACGTGACTGGACGGACGTAGAGTTGCATGAAGAGATGTACATTCTTTGCAAGAATCACAATATACAGCCTAAAGACTTTTTTGCGCTGGCTTATAGAGTTTTGATCAATAAGGATCGCGGGCCGAGATTAGCTTCTTTTATGCTGGAGATTGGAAAAGAGAAAGTCGCTGGATTGCTGAAGAAAGTGTGATTTGTATGGCCTTCTTAAGAAAATATTTATATAACCGCTCCGTCTCTACAATCTAAAAAGAGTTGTACCATGAAACAAAAATTTCTTAGTCTACAGGATGCTTTTAAGGAAATGAGTAAGAAAAGGCTATTTTCCTTAAATCATATTGACTTTTATCGGAATTTCCTGAAGAAGAAACGATTATTCTCTCTGGAGCGTGTTGATTTCTACCAAATTCTTCTCACTTGGTTTTTCCTGATATTTATGCTTGGAATAATATACTATCTTTTTTCTGGAACATTAGGGGCAGATTTAGTCTCTACTATCACTGGAGAGCCAATCGTAAAAATGACTGATGCCATCTATTTTAGTTTTATCACCGCGACCTCGACCGGGTTTGGAGATATCATTCCAGTAGGATTCTTTAAAATAATAGCGATCATAGAGGTGACTCTAGGTCTTCTTTTGCTCGCAGTAGTGACATCTAAATTAGTTTCTATAAAGCAAGATATTATCCTCGAAGAATTATATGAAATGTCCTTTATCGAAAAGATCAACCGTCTGCGGTCCAGTCTGCTCTTATTTCGCCAGCATGCCGGCAGGATTGCCACTCACGTCGATGCAGGTACGGTAGATAAGAGAGAGATATATGATTTATATGTATACCTTCATTCCATGGAAACGGTGTTGGAAGAAATGCTGCCTCTGGTCAATCCGGAAGAAAAGCATATGTTTTTCAAAGTCATCGATCCATTGGACAATGAACTTCTGATCAATAGTATATTGCAGTCATTTGAGCGATTGCTGGAATTAGTGACTGCACTTTCAAAATCAAGCCTGCAATGGAAAAGGCCGATCACTATTGCCACCATCAAACGCTGTGCTTCTCTTAATCGTCAGTTGTTCAGTAAAGTCATTGTTTCGCAGAAAAAAATGCCTGGTATAAATGAAACTCTTGCTGATAACGAAAGGATTGTAAAGGAAATTGAGAAATTGATTGCTGAGTAATCACGGAAATAAAAATAATTAAATCAGTTCTTAATCATCATCTTCGCAATCGTCATCATCATCGTTGTTGTTCCACTTTTTCTTCTTGCCTTTTTCTTCGCATCCGCCCTGGCCTTTTCCGGAAGAGCTGCTCATGCTTGTTTCATTAGTGTTACAATTTCCTCCCGCACTACTTAAACCACCGGCTGAACTGTTGGCTCCGCCAAATCCACCTGCATTGTACATTCCGCCATTGCCACCTATTGCATCTCCACCCTTGCTGCCGGAAGAATAATCTCCTCCTTTTCCTCCAGCTCCGCTGGAACTAGCGACACTATACTCGCCGCCCATTCCTGCTCCACCTACATAATTATTATACCTTTCCACGCCGCCGGTAGGCACTAAAACTGTTGGTCCAGAACTAGAACTGCTTTGTCGATTATAATTTGGGCTAACCACATCTGCCACTCCGCAGGCTGCAGCTGTGTATAAAACTAAAGCGCTTAATGTTTTTGTAGAATTTCTCATGTCTAATCCTCCTTAAAATTTAGTTTTTTGTTTGGGATGCGGTTTATAAGAATTATTGTCTTAAAAAATGCTATTTCTAATCTTCATCTTTAAAGAAAAATAATATGCGGACGGCAGTTTCGGAACATAAGGGCAGTCTGCCCTTATCAACCCCTCAAGAATATAAAATAGAAAATGCGGACGGCAGGATTCGAACCTGCGTAGGCACTAAGCCAATAGGTGTCTTCAGCAGAAGACCTCAAAACCCAAGGTTTTCGCCGCCTAAGCCTATCCCGTTTGACCGCTCCAGCACGTCCGCGTAAACTACACTAGAATTTCCTTATTTTCTTTAAAAATGTATCTATCGATATGATATTTAACCTAAATTCTTAAAAATAATCTTCTCTCTAAATATTCCATGCAGATTCGCCGCGTCAAATACAAAGACATCGAAGAGATTCCCAAGCTGAAAATAAATAAATCATTCAAGACAGATTTTCAAGGAAGTTCGCCAGCGCCGTTCATCGGGCGTTTTGGCTATCCCCATGTCAATATCGGGGTGCTCAGCCCGCAGTTTTCTGGAGATACTTCGTACTACGATTCCCCTAAAATTTGGAGCAAAGGTAATTTTGCTATTGGAAATATTGCCAGCATGCGCTACGGCTTAGTCAATTCCCGCACTCAAGCCAATGTGAAGGAAATTTCCAAAGGAGGAAAATTTGTAGGGGTAGTGCAGGAAGTAGGCATGGCTAAACATTCTGTAGAATTGGAAGTAAATTTGAAACAAGCCCCGCAATTACAATTCCAGCCGGAGAAGGAAATCATTCCTTTTGGGCCGCAAGCAACAATTAAAAATGTCCGCATCACCGCTAATCCAAAGGTGGACAGCAGGGTAGAAAGAGTGGTTTCCGATACTGATTTGAAAGCCGCACCAGCTATTCTCAGTCTTTACCAAAAAGGTTTTGAAGAAAGTGCCCTGAACAAATTACTTTCGGTAGGCAGCGTAGGATTATTAGAAAATAGAAAGCTGGTGCCGACCAGATGGAGCATCACTGCTGTTGATGATACCATCGGCAAACAACTCATCAAAGAAATCAAAGATTTATCTATCGGAGATTATCAAACTTATTTCGGCGGCGGCTGGGGTAATTATTATTTTATATTATGCTTTCCGGAAGTATGGAGTTTTGAATTATTTGAAACGTACTTAGCTAATCCGATCAATCCCTGGTCGAAAAACGGCTATATGTATTCTACCGATTACGAATCCTATGATGGTCGCAAAACGTATGCAGAAGAGACTGCCGGCGGTTATTATGCCTGCCGTATTTCAGTCTTAGAAAAAATGAAAGAACTCAAACGGCAAGGAAGCTGTTTAGCGCTTCGCTTCATTACCTCAGAATATAATATCCCTTTAGGCGTGTGGGTCTGTCGGGAAGCGACCAGAAAAAGCCTGCAGGAAAAACCAATCACTTTTGCTGATCAGAGCTTGATGATAAAGTATGCAGAAGAATTGATCAGGCGGAAGTTTGGTTTTGATCTGAACTTATTGCTGCAAGAGAGCAAATTGCTTAAGACTAAAAAAGAACAGAAGAAATTGACTCAGTTTTAATCTCGCTGACCAACACATTTATATATTTCATTTTGTTCATTAAAATTAAAGATGGTGCTAGGAATCTTAGATACATTATACTTGGTGACTCTTCTTTTTGCATTTCTTACCGTGGTCTTTGGTATTCTTTCCTTAAACACGCTTTTCAAGAACAAACTAAAAGAACTTTTTTCTGACCGCAAGTTTTTCATCTTCTTTTTCCTGCTCTTAGGCTATGCTCTCTTTGCCATGGGAGAATTGACGTGGTATTTAACGCAACAGGTATTTGAAGAAACACCTACTGCAGGAATGCCAGATTTTTATTGGATAACCGGCGCTTTATTTATGCTGGTCTCCTTTGCGGCGCTGAGCAGTTCACTGCATCGATCATACGGTGAGAATCGTAAACTTATTCCTTTATTATTCTTAGGTTCAGTGCTGATTATAGGTGTACTGCTGTATGCTTCTTTTGCTGATGGAACTTTTCTGGGATATCTTTATCCATTACTGACTTCCTTGATTTTGATCTTTTCCGCAAATCTTTTATTATACTATCAGCGCCTCGATGATTTTGAGATCCATCTGTTATATCTATTTTTTGCTAATATCGGATTTCTGGGTGGAGATTTGCTATTTTCATCCTGGGGTTCTTCCAGTGCCCTTGGCGCTCTTTCCAATATATTTTACATCTTTGCGTACGGCTTAAGCGCCTTTGCTTTCTTGACCTTGCTGATGAAGTTTAACCATCACTCTTCTGAAAGGCCATTACGCTGATGTCTGAAAAAAAACATCCACTTTCAGTAGAAAGATATCCTGACTCACTTGAAGATTTAGCTAAAGATATAAAAAATATGCGTTATGATAAATTTGCAGAGTTCTTAAGTTATTTAGCTAAACATGTTAAAGATGAGGCAGATAAAGATCTGGCTAACGGTAAACCTAAATTATCTACTAAATTATATTTAGCTTCGGAGTATCTTTCTCTCACACAAGAACGAATAGATTCTGCTTGGAAAATCAGCGAACCATATATAAAAGATAAATAATTCCTTACATTAATTCTTCACTCTTCCTAAATAACTTATTTTCACTACCAACTTGAAAAAAGAAATTTTATAAATGACTTCTCCCTCATCAAGATTCTGTTGTAGAGGTGGCGAGGCATGAAGGACATAGATAGGGAATTTGAAGAATTTGTGCGCAATCATCCCAAGCGTTTGACCGAAAATCAGAAAAAAATCTGTGAGAAATTAGGGTTAGAGATTCCTAACTGAATTTTTTCATAGATAATTTTCTTATTGCCTTATTTACCAAAAGTTTTATATATCATCTATCTCTAAAAAAAGTAAGATACGTCTTTCTGATGGCAACAGTAAAAACCAGGGAAAATCACCTAGAAGTAACTAACGGAGCACCAATCAGAGATGTTTGCGAAGAGCTTGGCGTACTCTTCGGCTGCCGTTCAGGATTGTGCGGAACTTGCATGATTGGTGTAGTTGAAGGCGAAGAAAATCTGTCTGAATTGACAGAAGAGGAAGTGGCCATGGATCGGGATAGAAAACATCGCTTGGCTTGCCAGGCAAAAATAAAAAAAGGAACAGTTACAATCAATTTTGATAAGTTTTAATAAGTTTTAAGGAGGAATAAAAATGGAATCAAACAAATTGGAAATCAATGCGCCTGCGCCGAAGTTTGAAGCAAAAGCATTTCAGAATGATGAGATTAAAACCGTAAAGCTGGAAAAATATAATGGCAAATGGGTTGTGTTATTTTTTTATCCTGCCGATTTTACTTTTATCTGCCCTACTGAATTAGGAGAACTGGCTGATCATTACGAAGAATTGAAAAAACTGAATGTTGAAGTATTAAGCGTCAGCACCGACACCGCTTTTACTCATAAAGCGTGGTGGGATACTTCGGCAACTATTCGAAAAATAAAATTTCTTATGGTCGCTGATCCGAATGGAGAGATCTGCCGCAGCTATGGAACGTATATCGCTGAGGAAGGATTAAGTCTGCGAGGGACATTTATCATTGACCCTGACGGAGTATTGAAAGCGTTCGAATTGCATGACAACAGCATCGGTCGAAGCACTAAAGAATTAATCAGAAAAATTAAAGCGGCGCAGTTTGTCCGAGAACATGGCAGCGAAGTCTGCCCAGCTAGCTGGGAACCGGGAAAACCAACCTTGAAACCAGGGTTGCACTTAGTAGGAAAAATCTGAGGGGGAAAAATGACATACACAGCACAAAATTTTGAACAACTACTTGGATTGAAAGGTTTCAGTGACCAATTATTGCAGAACCATTTCAAGTTGTATCAAGGATATGTAACAAATACTAACAAGCTTCTTGATACCTTAGCTGCTATGGAAAAGGACGGCAAGACTTCCACTCCTGAATACGCAGAATTAAAACGCCGCTTCGGCTGGGAATTCAACGGGATGAGATTGCATGAATTATATTTCGGCAATATGTCCAAAAAGAAGACTAAACTGCCAGAAACTTCCGCGCTTTACAAAAAGATGGTGGAAACATTTGGTTCAGGAGAGAAGTGTCATGAAATATTTGTAGAGACAGGAAAGATGCGGGGCATCGGCTGGGTAGTCATGACTTATGATCCGGTCGGAAAGAAACTGCTTCATCTCTGGATAAACGAACACGACGTAGGCCATCTAGCCGGAACCGTTCCATTATTGATCATGGACGTCTTCGAACACGCTTTCATGCTTGACTATGGCTTGAACAGAGCTGACTACATCAAAGCATTCATTGAAGCTGTAGACTGGGACGTGGTGCAAGAACGGTTTAAGAAAGCATAAAAAAAAATCTTCTTTTATTTTTTATATTTCATATACTATAGAATGTCTTACGTCTTCCATTATCGATGCTTCAGTAAATTCACCTTTATTCCACCATTGAGGTTTTTCGCTGTATTGTAAGACATCAATAGTCCAGCCTGGAACTGCAACTTTATACGTGGGAAGACATTTCAGCAAAGCACTGAACAAACTCAAATTAGCGTTAGCTCTGTTCATAAAATCGATATCCTCGATAGTCGCTAGAGCATTTTTGTTTGAAGCTGCAGAAACAGGTGCTTTTTGGTAAGTCGGCACCATGGTTAGGTTAAAAAAAGGGTAGAAACTGTTATAGAAAGTATTACCTCCGTTAATAAATTTCACCAATCTTTTAATATTTGCACCGGGGTTAAAAAAGTGAGTTAACAAAGATTTACCTTGTTCTTGTGGAGAAAATATTCTTGCAAAATCCTCATTGTACCATTCTTGTAGCTGCTTAAAATTATCGTTGCTAGAAAGGTTTGTTTGAGCCAGTGTATCGACAATTCTTCCAACTACAAAATGATAGAATTGATCCATTCGTTCCTTATAATATAAATCTCCCACTTCTTCATTTACTGGAATGTAGACCACCGGGGTGCGCCGCTCAAGAGAAAGATCTTCTACTCTTTGAAAAATTGCTTCTACTGTTTCGCTAGCTAAGTGATTATATTTTTTAATGACCACACTATTAAGAGCATTTAGTCGGGGATACAACTCCTCTGCTATTTTTGCAATGACTTCATCTAAGGAATCTGTTTTTGTAATATCTGGTGCAGATTCTTCCTGAAGTAATGTTCTGGTGATGGGAATCATAAATTGAAAAAATTTAGTCTCTTTATAAATTTTTATAGCTATAATTGATAGATCACTACAACGCTATTCTGGTGTGTTTATCTTCCTAAATATTTTTAAATGAACCAGTGAAAGTTATTTCATGACTTTATACGGTTTAGATTTAATACAAGATCAAGAAGGAAAATATCACCTTCTGGAAGTGAATGGAATAAAGTCTGGAATGAATGGTTTTAAGCACATTTATGGTGATGATCGCATTGAGGAAAAGGTATATCAAATGCTCCAGCAGCGTTATGGCAAGGTCACTGTAAATGATAACAGCTATTTTCGATTACAATATCAGAAAGAGCATCCTCTAAAATATAGATGGAAATCATTTATCGCAAAATTACCTTTCTTGCAAAGAGAAGAGAAATTACCTAGAGTTCTTTCTGCACCTACGGCGCGAGTGGATTGGCTAAGAGAAAAAGTTCCAGTTTCTTATGGTTGTAAATTTCCCTTTGAATCGTACACAGGGCAAGAATCAGCAGTACTCAGTGTCTATTACCATGAAGAACTACCTCATCCATTAGTAAATCCATATCTCACGGAAGCAATCGCTCACAACAAGTTCTTTACTTACCAAGTATTAAAAGATTCAGAGATCAAAGAGCTGGTGCCCAGATCAACCTTGTTGGGATTAGGATTTACCCATGAAAGAGAGTTGGAAGAGCTTCTGGAAACTTCATCGCAGTTTGTCATAAAGCCGATTCTTGGTTCACAAGGAAGAGGAATAGAAATTATTTCTCAACGAGTGGCTCAACAACATCGGCATAGCCGCGGACTAGCAGATTTTCATATCAAATCAAAATTACCCTTAAAACTTATTCCATTATATGTAGAAAATATGATCGCAGCAAGAATGTTCTCTTTTGAATATGGTTTAGGCATCATTCAGCCTTTCATTAATTCCCGACAGCGCATACACGGAAAAAAGATGTACACTAGTATTCGAGCTATCGTTTGCAACGAGAAATTTGTTGATGCTTATGCCAGAGTAAGTCCTCACAAAAAGGTTAATCTATCACAAGGAGCAAATGCCTATCCTTGTAATGGCAAAGATAAAGAACAAATCGCTTCTTTGTCAGAAAAAATCGTAGCGATATTTGAAGAACGATGCCTGAGTTACGACACTCATGATTTTGAACAGAAATTATACCAATCTTATATTGATTCACGAGGAAAAACTACTGCAGAAATGAGAACAGCAGATGTCTCTCGAGAATCAGTAGCGATTATGACTTACGCTACAAATTCAGTAATGGAAATGATAAAGATAAAAATATGATCACTACTTTCTACTTCAACACGATCTTCTCAGCTATAACTTCTTTCTCTCCTTTATACTCTTCCACTTGGCCGGTCAATTCGACATGATCGCCGTCACGCAGGTAAATGCTGCTGTCGGGAAATAAAATAATCTCTGTCTGCACAATTTTCTCTCCTTCTAATTCAAAGAAGACTGCTTTCTCAGTGACTTGCAGATTCTTGACTGTCCCTTTCATCAATACTTTTTCTGAAGCCACAGAAGATTCTACATCCGCGACAGATTCAAGATCAAATGCTTGAGTATAGACAAATAAGAAACTCAGGCCTAGGACGGTAATGATCAACGAAAGCCGAACCAGTGTTTTTTCTTGCATAAAAGGCACGATTTTGGATGTGTTATATGTATTTCTAGGTTGCAGTATAGAGAATTTTGAAAAACTATTCAAAGTTCTCTATAGATAACTTTGCAAAAATCGCAACAGTTCTCTAATCAAATACAGTATTTTAAGTCCTAAATCTTTATATAGACTCCTTCCTTTGCATAATTTATGTCCGAAGAAAAAATAGTTCAATTACGAGAAAATCTATTCCAGCTAGAGCGCCGGATAAAGCCGCTGGAATGGGATGCCGGCAGGAACCAAATCAACGAGTTCAAAAAACAGCAGTTAGTAAAATTGAGAGAAGAGTTCAATACTCTACAACAAGAGTTGCATGGTTTGGAAAATGAATGAATATACCATAACTTACAGATTGAAATATTTGACTATAGAAAATCACGAGAGTGAATTGTCCAACATAATTGAAAAAATGGGTGTAGAAGTTATAACCGGAAATAAAAAGTATAGTTTTTCTGTAAAATATGATGGAACTATTGATCAGTTTGGAGAAGCAATTAAAGCGGAAGGTTTTGATTTAGAGAAAATTAGTCTTGCTCCACGCACCTTTGTAACAGTAGGTGACCTATTTAACCCGTTTTAGAATTGATTATCTTGCCATACTCCTAAAGAAAGTAAACTTCTGTCTTCTTGGAGCCCAAACGACTTTTTAGCCAAACATTTTTAAAGGAAATCCCAAAATAAGTTCTATAACAGCTGAGGCAGCATAAGCGTGATTCAATAGGATCTTTAGCCTCGGGAGGAAAAACATGGAATTAAAATTAGTATTAGGAACAAAGGACGGAAAGTCTTATCAAAAAGAAGTAAAGGATGCAGCTGCAGAGTCACTGCATAATAAATGCATCGGCGATACTGTTTCTGGCGAAGAGTTAGGATTTCCCGGATATGAATTCATGATCACCGGTGGTTCTGACAAATGTGGATTTCCTATGCGAAAAGGGATTCAGACTGACCGTAAGAAAATTATGGTCCAAGGTGGAGTAGGTTGTTCTGGCTTAGATCGTAATGGAAAAAAACAGAAGGGTTTGCTCAGCAAGAAAACCGTCTGTGGTGAGAAAATCTCTAAAATCATCCATCAAGTCAACCTGAAAGTGATGAAACAAGGCTCTCAACCATTAGCAGGAGAAGCGGCTGCAGAGCAATAAGCTTTTTATCTTCATTTTTATCTTTCTTTTTATCACTCTTTAGAAAGTTTTGACAAATTTTTATGATCATTCAACCCCTTCTTTAACCTTTTTAACTATAACAAACAAAAACATTTTTAAACCCTTTTTGTTTTCCTATTTTGTATAATGGCTTCAGTTACTCAGTTCATGAACAATTTTCAACAACAAATAGCACTCTTCAATCGAAGAATATCTGCTTTTTTCTCATTTATAATTATAAAACTTAAGAATTTTAAAAATCTCAGCCTTCAAGAACAAATTTCCTTTGGGCTAATGGGGATAGGTCTGATATTTATAGTGACATCGATAGTATTATTTTTATTATGAGAGGAAAAAACATGGAAACGCATCAACTACATCAACCGCATCAACATCAAGATAAAGTCAATCCTTTCAGAGAATCTAGGCCGCAACAAGCTGCTGAAAAAAGCAATCCTTTTAAGGAATTGCCCAAGCCAAGGCAACCTCAATTAGATGACAAACCTAAAGATAAAGCTCAAGAGAGAGAGCTCACCATTAAAATTAAGCCTTGGAAGATAGTGAAAGGCATTTTTGTATTAGTTTTACTTTTAGGTGTCTTCTTCGCTGGCCGCTTTAGTGCCGGAGAAGATTCAGTTCTTCCAGATTTTTCAACTTATTTCAGTCAAGATACAGGTCCTTCAGGATTAGTGACTGGTGATGCACCGGAAACAGAAAAAACTGAAGCTGGTCAAACTGAAACGAGTGAAGTTGCAGCACCAGAAGAGCAAAATAAGACTGAAGGAACGGCTCCGGTTACAGAAAGTCCAGAAAACACTTCCGTAGCAGCTGAAGAGGTTTCCAAAACGCCGGAAACAATCATCAGCGAAGATTATTCCAAAGTTACTTTATCCCTCGACGACGTTTACAAAGATTGGAAAGGGACTTGGGGAAAGATAAAAGGAGTAAAATATACCATTACTAATAACGAAGCTGGCACTATTAAGCCGCATCATTTTTCTATGGTTGTAGAAGGATATGAAGATGGAGAGAAGTATTTTGATGTAAGTTATACTTCGCAGAGAGTAAAAGCTGGGCAGGTCTTAGCTGATGAAGCAGCCGTTTCAGGCGGATTTGCTTATAGTGCAGTTTCAATTCCAGATAGCGATCTGACTAAAGTGAGGATTACTTTACTTCTTCTGGACGAAGATAGTGAACCTATGGCTTCCGTAACTCGGGAAGTAGATTTGAGCGGGCAATAATTTTCTCTTAATTTTCTTTCTTGTTTTGTTCGTTCGAATGCATTAAAAGGACGATAGCTCCGCACTTTCATGACTTGTTTTGTAAACTTCTAGGAAGTTTTATAAACTGTTAGGTGACAACATTTATTGTGATAAATATAGGGAAAACTTTTGTTCAGACTACTCTCTTTGGGAAGGAAAGACTTACTAGGATAGTGAAAACCGGAATACTAGGTATGACTTCAGAACCTATTTCTAATAATCCACCTTTATTTAGGGACATGCCTCTTTCTTTTTGCAGTTATATTTGTGAAGAATATTCTCAGATTTATGGAAGTACTTGGGACGGAATTACCTTTCGAACTGATTCTCCTATCATATATGCCTGCCCGATAGATACTTTCGAATTAATGAGGGGTGGAACCTGGCTTCCCAACTACGAAAAATTTCTCTTTGAGTCAATAGAAGCGATGCTGCAAAAATATCCTTCTCCTCTTGATTTTAAAAGAGATTTCCAGAAATATTTTAAAAGTCTTAAACCGCAAGAAGTTTATCCTAGGATGGAAAAAGGGAGAGCAAAAATATGCTATGGATTAGATTACTCTCAGAAGTCTAGCTGGCTTTCGCAGGTAGATTGTAATGAAATAACTCTTCCAAAACCGCTCGAAATTAAAAATCCTCGAATTTTTCATTCAAAAGAAGAATTGAGTAAAATTCTAGCACCATAATCTCTAAATCGTTAAGTATATATATTTCAAAAATTTAGTCAGAAGTATGGGAGATATATTAGATTTGATTAAATCGCGTCGGAATGTTACCCAGTTTCTTCCTAAATTTGTCTCTTGGGAAAATATTTCCCGAGTTTTAGATGCGGGGAGATATGCTCCCAGCTGTGGGAACATCCAAAATTGGAAATTTATCGTCATCCTTAAGCCGGAGATCAAGCAAAACATTGTGGCTGCTTCATATGATCAATATGAGATTGCAGCAGCATTTGCTTTGATTGTGGTTTGCGCAGAACCAGAAAAGGCTGAGCGTTATTATGGTGAAAAAGGAAAAACATTCTATACTGTCCAGAATTGCGCTGCTGCGGTACAAAATATGTTATTAGAAGCGCATGCTCTGGGCTTAAGTACTCGCTGGGTTGGTGCTTTTGACGTTGATAAAGTAAAAGCATTGCTCAGCGTTCCTGAAGAGATAGAGGTGCATACTATTGTTGCTTTGGGGTATGCTAAAGATATTCCTCCTATACCCTCTAAGTATCCTTTGGAAGCGCTGGTTTATTTTGGAGCTTGGCGAGCTAAGATTGCTGATCCGGCCAAGTACTTGAACGATATCGCTACAATTCTGGCCAGAAAAGGGTATGCGGCTACAGAAGCGATTAAGAAAGGAAAAGAGTTAGTGGTGCAAAAGGCGAAAGAAATAGTTAAGAAATGATTAACTAGTTCTAATACTAATCATAAAAAAAAATTAATTCTCTTTTTCAATAAATATTTGGTTTGCAAGAACTAACTAATTTATACAATTTCATCAAAAATAAGCTCAAAAAGAGATTTATCTTCTACAACATATATATTAAAGAAAAATAATATTTAAATATAAGCACTACATTACTAAACTCAAAAGGGTTGGTCGCCCTTGATTCGTATTTGGTCTGTATTCGGTCAGTTGAGTTTTGGTAGTTTGTACTTACTTTCTGTTTCTTGTAAGCTAATTTCTCATCCATAATTGGTCAGATTATGCACGACAAACCTAGAGAATGGAAGAGTAGAACTAGTATATAATAATTTGTATACTGGGATGTATAGTTTCCAAAATGGGACTATCAAAAAGGGTGGACACACAAAAAATATTGAGGTGGTAAGAATGGATTTTTTAGTTGAAAGGGCATTGCAAAGCGCGCCTGCAGAAGATGACTTTGCACATATGAGTCAAGCAAATATCAAAGTAATCGGAGTAGGTGGAGCCGGCAACAATATGGTTGGCTGGTTATATAAAAAAGGAATAAAAGGGGCAGAAATTATTGCTACTAACACCGATCATCAGCACCTTCAGATTACCGGTGCCGATAAGAAATTTCTTATTGGTAGAGATTGTACCAGAGGACTTGGTTGCGGCGGATTCCCTAACAAGGGAGCAGAAGCAGCTCAGGAATCATTGATGGCTTTGAAAGAAGCATTGAAAAGCGCAGACATGGTCTTTGTATGCGCAGGTATGGGTGGAGGAACAGGAACAGGAGCAGCTCCAGTGGTAGCCCAAGTTGCTAAGGATACCGGTTCAATCGTTATCGGAACGGTCACCATGCCTTTCAACATAGAAAGAGCACGATGCGACAAGGCAGAATTCGGATTGCAGCAATTGCGACAAGTATCTGATACGGTTATCGTCATCGATAACAACAGGCTAGTACAGATTGCTGGTAACTTGCCGATCCAACAAGCTTTTGCCGTTGCTAACGAGTTAGTCGCGACTATGATCAAAGGTATTGTTGAGACCATCGCGGTGCCTTCATTGGTTAACCTGGATTACGCAGACGTAAAAGCAATTATGTCTAACGGCGGCGTAGCTGCTATCGGCGTAGGAAGCTCAGACACTAACAGCCGCGTAGAAGAAGCAGTAAAGGGAGCTTTAAGCAACCCTCTACTTGATATCAACTACGAAGGAGCTACTGGTGCTTTAATCCACGTCACTGGCGGACCAGATATGACCCTTGATGAAGTAAGCCGAATCGGTGAACTGGTAACGGAATCATTAGACGATGATGCCAACGTTATCTGGGGAGCCAGAGTTACGGACGAAATGAAAGGAAAACTGACCGTGATGACTATTATCACTGGTGTAAACTCACCATGGATTTTGGGAAAGCTTGACAACAAGCACTCACAACAGCGGGCTAAGAGCTTAAGCAGAGAACTTGGCATTGAGTTAGTTTAGGTTTAAGTAGAAGAAGGGGGGTGTCCACCCTCTTTTTTCTTTTATTTCTTTTTTAATTTCACAATCAAAAAGAAATCTTGCCCTGCGCCTTTTGTTCTTATCACCGCCCCTACGTGAAGACTTCCGCAGGGCATGATTTTTTTATATTCTTCTTCCACTTTCAAAAAGTAATAATCTTAAATAATCCGTCTTCTAAAGATAAAATATGTTAACTCCTAAAATGCTGGCCAAAGCAAGGGAACATAGCAGGACGTATGGAGAAAGAGATAGTTGTTTTGGTAGTTATGTTCCTGCATCTTTGAAACATGTTCCCACAGCTACGTTACCTAATTCTCAAAGTTTAGAAAGCAGATGCGATGAACAAAATCTAACTCTCAAAATGGTTAAGGATGTTAAAACCGGCGAACTGAGATACGAAGTAAAGCCAGATTACCAATCATAATTCTTAAATCTCTTTCTTCACAACATTTATATCCAGGTTCTTCCTAAAACCTCCATGTCTGAAATCAAGTATGTCTGTTTTGATATCGGCGGGGTTGCCAACGTAAGAAAGCCTCGTGAAGAAGTAATATCTCGCGGACACCAATATTTTGGAAAAGATTTTTCTGAAGAAAAGTTAAAGCAGATGATGTTTCCTCGCTTTAGTAATACAGATATTTGGCGAGAATTCCAGAATGGGAAAATTTCTGCACAACGATATTTAGAATTTGCTTTATATGCTGGCGATTTTCTTATCAATCAAAATAATAAAGATAATTTCCGGCAGATGTTACAAGATTGGTGCGGTGAATCATATCAGCCGATAGTGGATTTAGCAGGAAAGCTGAAACAAAATGGTTATCATACTAGCGTACTGAGCAACAACAACGAAATCATGTACAATACTCCTAGTGCAGAGGCCATTAAGAGACGCGTCGATGTGGCAATATCATCGCATGAGATTCTTGTTTCCAAACCTCACTGGGAAGCATATTGTGTTTTATTAGGTAAGATTAAGGCTGACGTTCCAGGAGAAGTGCTTTTCATCGATGATCGAGTGGAGAACATAGAAGCGGCGAACAGATATGGGCTGCAAGGATTTTATTTTCGGAGCAAGGAAGCGGGGATGGATCAAGCGTTTGAGGAATTGATGGGATATTTGAAAGGGAAAGGCGTGAGGGTTTGACAACAAAAACGTTTAAATAACCAAAGCTTCTTTTCCAGCTTATGTCTTCCAAGAAAAGCACCTTAGGGATCACTGTAAAAAAAGATCAGGATTTCTCCGAATGGTATACTCAATTATTGCAGAAAGCAGAGTTGATTGACTATTCACCGGTTTCCGGCTGTTACATCCTTCGGCCTAACTCTTACCACATCTGGGAAAAAGTACAAGAATTCTTTGATAAGCTGATCAAAGCAGATGGGGTTAAAAATGCCTATTTTCCGTTATTCATTCCGGAAAGTCTGCTGGTAAAAGAAGAAAAACACATTCAAGGCTTTGCTGCGGAAGTAGCCTGGGTAGAGTCTGGCGGTAATTCCAAACTGCAAGAACGTCTAGCAGTTCGGCCGACTTCAGAAACCATCATCAATGATTCGTATGCCAAATGGATCCGTTCTCATCAAGATTTACCGATGCGTTTAAATCAATGGTGCAATGTGGTGAGATGGGAATTCAAACATCCGGTTCCATTTCTCAGAAGCAGAGAATTTCTCTGGCAGGAAGGACATACCGCTTTTGCGACTAAAGAGGAAGCGGTCAAGGAAACGTATACAATTTTAGATTTCTATGAAAAAGTATTTACTGAATTAGCGGCCGTTCCGGTCTTAAAAGGAAAAAAATCAAAAAACGAAACCTTTGCCGGTGCTGAATACTCGCTATCCTTAGAAGCATTTCTTCCCAACGGTAAAGCGGTGCAAGGCTGTACATCACATCATCTCGGACAGAATTTTGCCAAAGCTTTCAACATCACTTTTCAGGATGAAAAACAACAATCGCAATATGTCTGGCAGAATTCTTGGGGGATTAGTACTCGTTTGCTGGGAATTTTGATCATGGTCCATTCTGATGATAAAGGCTTGGTCTTACCGCCAAAATTAGCTCTTACTCAGGTTGTTATCGTGCCTATTCTCTTTGATAGTTCCAAAGCAAAAGTACTTCAGGAAGCGCAAAAAGTAAAATTGTTGTTAGAAAAGAAAGGTATTTCTGTATATCTCGATGATCGCGCCGGATATTCTCCCGGCTGGAAATTTAACGAATGGGAAATGAAAGGCGTTCCGGTCAGGATTGAAATCGGTCCAAAAGATTTGGAAAATAAAACAGCGACTGTCGCTAGGCGCGATACCGGAGAAAAACAATCCTTGCCTTTTTCTGCGTTAGATACAGAAGTAAAATTGATCTTGGAACAGATGCAATCTGATCTTTATGCTAAAGCAGAGAAATTTCTGAAAGATAGTATCGTCAAAACTGATAATCTCAAAGATGCTCAGAATGCCATTGACACGGGCAAAATAGTCTTTGTTCCGTGGTGTGGGATGGAGAAATGCGAAGAGAAGTTCAAAGAAAATACCGGTGCAAAATCATTAAATTCGCCTCTGGAACAGCCTAAGATCAAAGAACAGAAATGCTTTGCTTGCAAAGAGATGATGAAGAGCTGGTTCTATTTCGGAAGAAGTTATTGAAGGCTTTTAATAACTCTTGACAGCGCGCCTTCAAAGAAGGATTTTGAATAGGTTTTCAAAATCTTCTATTAGAATAAAGACGGCAAACGATAGACTGTTAGTTCTCCGGTAATGCAATCAAGACTTACTGCTCTTCCTTGATGAGTGCCAGAATCTCCTAAATCTTCTCCTATAATTGGTATATTTAGATTGGTTAGGTCTCTTTTAACTTGAGGTGAAATCTTCTCTAGTCTACGGCTTTCACCGGCTAAGAAAGCTTCTAAAAGTGTATATTTTCCTAGTTCTGAAAGCAAAGTATTTACAATATTTTCTGGATAGACTTCCTTTGGAACATCCCAAGCACGAATTCCGCCAATGTGCGCCAAAGCGCCTTTCTTCATGTCTGGATCGTAAAGTGCAATACTTAGACAAGTGCCTATGCCGTCAGTGTACAATCTGCGATAGCCTGCTTTGTAGTCGTTCCAACAATCTACATACTTACCGTTTTTGTCGGTAGGCGTTCCCTCAACGATTGTAAAATCTAGTGTCATTATCTCGGATTAGGCTCAACACTTTTTAAATCTTTTCAAAGTAACTACTATTTAGTAATTAAAACAATAAAGTTTATAAAGAACTAATAGGTTTTAATAGGAACTATGAGACAAACGGTCAGCTTTTCACTGAAAGAGGAAACCATGGCAAAGATGCGCGAACGGCTTAGGAACAGCAATAGCTATCGAAGCAAGTCTCATCTGGTAGAATGCGCTATAGAGAAGTATTTAGGAGAAGAAAATGGTCTATAGATTCAACGAACGGGAAAATGTACTTCGAGAACAGTACGAAGTAGCAAAAGCTGACTTGGAAGGATTAGCGAAAATAGGAAATTATAACACTATCGGCAATAGTGCATTTGGCTCTGGACGAATAGATAACGCTTTGGTCAACTTTGGGTTTAAAAAAGAAACTATTTTTGTTGGTGGAAATGCTTTGGATCTTCATCTTTACACCAGAGAAACTGAAAGCGGATTAGAGGTTCTTGCAGATAAAGATTTACTGGACTATAGTATTTGGAACAAGGAAACACATTTATATCAAATCCCTAGTGGAAAAAATGTAAAAGAATGGTATAACTCTATTCCAGACTTGGATCGACGGAGAAAAGAATATAACTCAAAGATAGGTACTACAGGATTATTTTCAATGATGGGAGGCCTGATTGGAGGTTCATTATTGGGTTATGTTATTTGTGAAGAAGCAGGAGCTGCTATTAGTGCAGTAATTACATCCTTAATTATAGGTGGTGGATTTTTAGTCTACCGAGAAAGTAAAAAACATCCGCTTCACAAACAAACTCTCGCCAAAGGCCCAGAAGCATTACGCTATATCGCCAACACTTCCTTTGATGATTTCGTTAAATATCAAAATTTGAGAATAGAAGAGCAGCTAAGAATTGAAAATCAACCAGAACAAAATGTAGATGAACCGGAAGAAGAGGAAGATAGTATCCCTGATACCAAAGGAACGGTGGTTATACGAAAATGAACACTACCACTATAGACTCAAACTGGAACTTGGATCATCAAATGATTGCTTTATTAGGAGATTCGCCAGAATCAACCTTAGAAGCAGGCAGAATTATTTTTGGGCAGCATGACACCTATACTGTTCTCACCTCCATAACAGTAGAAGCTGCTCAAAGTAAAATGTACTATGGAATAAATAAGAAAGGCCAGGAAGTAGCGATTAAACTATATCTAGAAAATCATGGTTCCAAAGCTTTTGAACGGGAAAGATTTGCTCACAGATTAATAAGTGATAATGGTGGTCATTCCCATATCATTCCCGCTCTGGAATTTTTGATGGAACAACATTCTCCTATAGCTATTTTTCCATTCGTGGAAGGAAAAACAATAGAAGAAATCATGTCTGAAAAAAAAATGTATCGCGAAGAGCCAATGGATCAGGAAGAGATTGTACCTATAGTCTCTACTCTCTGCGATGCAACTGATGACATTCACAGCCTTAACCTTGTCCATCGTGATATTAAACCATCCAATGTCATGATTACCAAACCTGCCCCACGCCTGGTAGTGCCACAATTGTTTGATTTCGGCATCGCCTGGCATCCGGATATTGCTGATTATGATAAAGCACAACATCGCTATGCTACTCCGATCTATATGGCTCCAGAGAAATGGGGATTTTCTGCGCCGGATAAAAGAGAAGATATTTTCAGTTTAGCTGCTTTATTCTATGAACTCTTATCCGGAGAAGTTCCTTTCAAAGCAGATAACTTAGCTGAATTATTCCACTTGCATACTCAGAAAACGCCTATCTCAGATCTGACTAAAATCACTCCTTTCGTCTGTGATGAAGTAAATGCAGTCATACAAAAAGGCTTAGCCTATGATCCAAGCCAGCGCTATGAAACTGCAGGAGAAATGAAACAAGCTTATCTGAAAGCGGTAGGTAGAAAATGAGCACCGACGACAGCGATAGAATGAACTTAGAAAACTCTGTGGTAGCTGAAGCTACAGGTGAAACCAGAAGGCCTAGCGGCTCATTCAGACCTACAGCAATGGAAAGGCGTTCGGTATTGCCTAAATCTGATCCTCCTGAAATGATCCAGATTCCGGGATATAATGTCATTGAATTACTGAATAATCAATCTAGTAGAAGTGCCCTCTATCTGGCTGAGAATGAAGAGACTGGACAGATAGTGGCCATAAAACAATTTTTCGAAGAGGAAGAAGAGATATATGAACAAGAAAAAGTAATTCAGGGAATATTACGGGAGAAAGGAGATTTTAAGCACATTCTATTGGCAGATCAGTTTATAGATGAACAAAGAACCATCATCACTCCTTATATGCGCGGCGGTGACGTAAGACAATTACAACAAGAATTCAACAAAGAAAAGATAATGCTTACCCCTTACCAAGCTGAAGTTATTGTAGCCGGAGCTTGCAAAGCTTTGGAACGGTTGCATGCTTGTAATATAGTGTATAGAGATGTAAAAAGAACAAATATGGTTTTAGATATCATCAATCCAAAGGTAAAAAAAATTACTGTTGAAAATCTAAAGTCAGTCAATGTCATTCTCAAATACATTGACTATGAGATTGCCTGGCACGAAAGATTTCCCCATAATAATGAGCCTGGAGTAGTAGCCGGAACAACCCGTTATCTTGCTCCAGAAATGATTAAGGGAGGAAAACCTGATCCGCGCAGTGACATCTATGCGTTAGGCGTGGTATTATACCAGTTGTTTACCAATAAATTTCCGTTTGACTCCGATCATCAAATTGATTTGATGAAGCAGCATCTAGAAGCACCGGTGCCCGATATGACTCAACATAATCCTAGCATAGGTAAAGACTTACAATATATCGTTGAAAAGATGTTGAAAAAGGAACCTGATGACAGATACCAGACTGCGACAGAAGTGAGAAAAGATTATTTCATGCACTTGAGATAAAGAGATAAAAGAATGACCGCACCAATAAAATTAAATTTTGTAATAGATGAAGATCATCTGATTACTCACACACTTACCCATATTCTGCCTTCCGAAAAAACTCAGGAAGACATCCGTGCTCTGCGGAACAAAGCAGGCAAGATTTCCCCAAACGGTTACAATTATCTCCAGAAACAATTTATTTATCCCGGAATTTATACTTGGGAAGATCAAGAAGCGCAGGATTTGATTGCGACTCTAAAAGAATCAGTAGAATTTCAAGTAATCCTAGATCAAACCAAAACTTATCAAGAAAAAATAGAACAAGAATGGGATGCTAACCTTGAAAAATCTTTTAGGTTTATGCAGGAAATGACTGCTTTACCTTTAGATAATTCATATACTGTTTTTGTAACCCACCCTTCTTTACCTAATGGGCGGTATTTAGGCAGTAAGCAAATAGCTTGGGGAGGCCCTCCAAAATTTGAAAATCATAATACTGTATATCTATGGCATGAAGTATTACATGATCATGAAAATCTTGGCACTGATGACAATACTGGTCATGCAATAATCGAATTGTTGGCTGATAATAATTTGAGAGTCCACCTCAATGGAGAAAATTTAGAAAAATTAATGGGGCACGCTTCTCTGAACAGGATCAGGAGCGCGATCTATGCTGATGATTGGCAACAGTATATTGCCTCTTCAGAAAAAGATATCTTAAAATTCAAAACAGAGATGAAAGAGAAATATAAAACATTTGCTAAAATAGTTGATAATCCATGAAAAAAGAGATAATCATCCTGGGAGACATTGAAATGGGCGGAGGGACGCTCACCGACGACTTCATCAGTGATAAGACCCTGACCAAACTGATTTACTCTTGGTGTAATAAAAATACCCCTATAGATTTAGTCCTCAATGGCGATACTTTTGACTTTTTGAAATGTCCTTACATCATCAATAACGAAGCGACCTATCCACGACATATCACCAGCGAGATCTCTTTGGCTAAGCTGCGGTTGATCCATAATGCTCACGCGACAGTTTTTGAAGCGCTGAAACGATTTGCTGCGGAAAAGAAAAACAAGATTCATTTCATCGTCGGCAACCACGATGCTGATTTAGTCCATCCTGAAGTGCAAGAAGGGATACGAAATATCCTTGATAATTCAGAAAACATCGTTTTCTCTTTTTACTACAACCAGCAAGGCGTCCATGCTGAACACGGACATCAATATGATTTCCTGAACAAAGTCAATGAAGAGCATCTCTTCTTAGATTACAAAGGTCAGAAAATACTTAACATCCCCTGGGTCTCTCTTGGATTGATAAGTAAATTCATGATCTTAAAAGAACAGTATCCGATGCTGGAACGTATCACTCCTCGACCTGCTCTTTTTTCCCACCATAAGTCAGTGGAAAAAGTTTTAGCTCGGCACGGCTTAAAATATCTGCTGAACAGCTTGTTTTATTATCCGATACGATATTATTCAGATCCGACCTATACTTTTCCTCGCGAACTAGTGCGGGAATTTTACCGAAGATGGAAACATGTACACTGGGAAATAGACGAAATAGTGACTGTCTTTAAGAAAAAAAGGAAAAGAAAACTTCATCGCAATAAAATGTATGTTTTTGGACATGTGCATAAACGCCATCTGGAACAGAATGGCAACGTAACCATCATCCATCCTGATACCTGGCGGGATGAATATTCCATGGACGCCAAGACCAGGATGCTTACCTCAAAATCAAAAAGATATGTGCATATCGATGTGGAAACAGATCAAAGCCTGAGTTGGAAACTAATTAATGTTCCTATTCAACGAACTGTATTCCACTTTGATGACGTTATCAGAGATGAGAAGAAATATGTGCAGCTGGCGGCGCAGGAAGAGGAGTATGAGATGAAGGTATTATGAACAATAAAATATATGATCCAAAACTGGCACAGTATGCCTTTGATGTAAATGCACATCTAGGAATATCTGAAGAACAGACTGCCTTAGCTATTGCCAAAGATTGCGGCAAGGAACAAGAATTTCAGGAAGCCATGAATAATAGACCAAGGGGCGGCTGGATTTTTCGAAAACATGCTGAAGATGTACCTTCTATCTTGGAACGGATTTGTAAACCTTCTCCAGAAGAATCTTCGAAAATAACTAACGGTAAATATATCTTAATGCCGCGCACAGCTACCTATGCGCAAGGGCTTCATGCGTTACGCAATGCTTGTCAAGCAGACGCAAATAGTGTCCATCCTGTCTTTACGTTAGATGATGGAAGTAAAATTTACAGGCCATTAACTTTCAAAGAAGATATTACTGCCAGAGTTACAGATTATAATACTCTGCATAATCCTGATGGATCAGAACGTACTCCACAGGAACGATTAAAACTATTTACAGAAAGATGGCTTGATTCCTGCGCCGGTATCGCGTATAAGAAAAGAAGTACGAAATTTAAGATCATGCCTATCTCTCCCCAGCTCATTACTATTCCTGAAAATTTCAACCAATCTTATATTAAAGTTGATTATGATCAGATGGGTGGAGTAGAATTGGACAGGAAGGATGCCATCTATAATGCGCAATTAACTAAAAAACAAATAGAAACTCATCCTGCTTGGAGAGCAGCAGTTGAAGATGATCTAGCATTACTGAAAGAATATCGCAACATTGTTTTTGCCGAGAAAAAGACTAAAACAGCGATGGGCTTCTGGTTACAAAGCGAAATTGCTGAAGATCAGTTACGGGCTTTGTTCGTGAATGGTCTAGATGATTATTCCGATGCCTACGGCGACGGTAATCTAGATAGCGGCGGGTCTTTCCTCCGCGTAGCCCCCGTCGTCGCGCGCAAAAATAATGGCTAACTCTCTTTCACTACTTTCTCGCAATAAGCAAGATTTAAATAGATATATCTATACTAACTTTATAGAAAAACAGGTGTTGCATATCTTAGAGCACGTCGTCAAAAATGAGGGGCAGAAAGCGAATTATTTTTTCATAGATGCGGTGCTACTCTACCTGCCAGGGCAGGATTATCCTCGAAAAGCTCATCATGAAACTAAAGAGGAAGAAGAATCACCTTTGGAATTAGAACTGGAAGCACTGGTTGAAGCTATAGATCGGGAAGAAACTGCTGTTCCAGTACAGTATACTCCTCTGGCCGAACAACTGATGCCGCTTTTTTCCTATAGCGATGAAATGAATCAACAATTGTACAGTGGCACAACCTCCATATTTTCTTATGACTCAAAATATGAATCACCTTCTCCGGCAAATGATACTTCTGAATCAGTTTCTGCTGACTATGAAACTGCTGCTACAGAAGAAGCCAGAGAACACATTGAAGCTGCTAAATATGATTTCGAGTCTTCAATTGAGACAGATGAAAAGTTTGATAATTGGGTTAAATTCAATCCAGCCTTATTTAGCTTATTTAAATATCTTAATCATCTTAACGATGACACTTTAATATAGCAAATGTGTTAAATATTTGTACGTTTATCCACACATTTGCTCATTAGTAATTGTGAACAAATATCAGAAAATAATTAACAATTACTATATAGTTTTAACATCTCTTCTTCCATGAAATGCATCTTTCCGGGGATGATCAAACAATGAGGCGCTTTGCCGAACTGGTGTTTCTTTATTGTTTCTAACCATCCCGTTTTAATCACCGCAGTATCGCTTCCTAATCTAGCACAGCCCACCACAAAAGTATCTTTGTTTATCAACTTCTCTTTTTTCTTCGCTTCGATCTTTTCTAAAATCTCTAGAGCTTGGTTTACGGTCATGAATTTTTGTTCTTCTGGTTTTAAGTCTAATAAGAACAAGGTATGCAATCCATGCTTTTGATTTTCTTGGAGTACATTATATGGCGTTTCCAAATTTGGATGATCTTCTATAAAAGGAATAGAAGTCACTCGGCCGAATTTATATAACTGCAGTCCGGTAATGCCTACAGCGGTAAGCACTGAAGCATTATGGACAATCTGTACCGGAACTTTTCTTTCCTTGGCCAGCTTGAACAATTCGATATGGGTAGTGGCAGAGAAAGGATCGCCCACCACTAAGAAAGCTACTTCTTTCTTTTTTGCTTCTTCTACAATCTGTTCATCTTTCTGTTCTGAGGTAGTTCTGTCAGCTAGAATAACTTTCTTCTCATAGAATTTTTCTAAGTCCTGAATTGAACATTGCAGCAGCGAAGTATAATTTTCCAGATAGACCTTATCGCACTTTTTGATTAATTCTAATCCTTTGACGGTAATGTCTTTCTCGGTGCTGAGTCCAATGCCGATGATGTAAATGGTCATAAAGTTATATTCTAATAGCTATTTTATAAAATTATCTGAGAGAAAAGAATTTAAACCAGTTAGAATAAAAACAAACCATGCATTCAGTCCCACGAATAGAAAATGTTTCCCTCTCAGATCTTCCTGCGTATACTGGCTGCTATGTTCGCTGCTGGGTCCATCATCTTGATCTTAATACCAATATCACTTATGAAAATGTTGTCTCCGAGGAAGATACAGCTTTTCTCAGGAACTTATATTACAAGCATAAATCCGGATTGAGCATAAACACTTCTCTTGCAGATAAAGTTAAACTCTTAGAACATAAAGGCTTAGTTGTTACGAAAAGCAATCGTTTTTACTTAACCACGCTGGCTATCAATGCTGAATATACGATGGTTGCTAGATTAATATTTGATGAAGATTAGTGAAGTTCCTTCACCACATAGGGCCCTTCTTTCACATATCCTAACTTCTCTTCGTAATACTTTCGTACCCCTACTCCGGAAATGACTACCATCTTATTTTTACCCTGAGCAAGAGCGATCTCTTCCGCTTTCTGCATCAGTTTCCTTCCCCAGCCCTTATGCTGCACCAATCCTTCATCGCCGATCGCAGTAGCTGTTCCGTAGACATGCAGTTCCCGCAAAAGCGCGCTGGTAGGAGTAATCTCTGCTCGTAAAAATTCAAATGGGAAGCGTAATCTGCAGAATCCGATCAGTAAGTCGTTCTCTACATCTTCAGCAGAAATAAAAAATTCCTTTCCTTTTGATGCATCATATTCCATCACTTTGATTTCTACCTGATCCCAATTGATATCCTTTCCTTTCGGCTCGCGGGCGCGAATGTCTCTGGATTTATTATCATACTTCTCATCCGTAAACTGGCGCAGATTAGTCCGATCTACTCCTGCTTCCCAATATTTAGTGGGCACATCACGCTGCACCCGTTGGATCCTACAATATTCCGGTACAAAGGTGTAAAATTCAGCCACTCGCTTAGCTGCTTCTTCCGTGCTGATGGGCGTGAATTCTCCTTTCTTATACTGGTAATATAATGCTGTTCCCGGTGCGACCATGCACGGATAAAGTTTGATCATGTCTGGCTTGTAATCCGGATCAGTAAATAATTGCCGCATCCCGGCCATGTCTCGTTCATAATCAGTCAACGGTAATCCTGGCATATAATGAAAATTAATTTTGAATCCAAGATCACGTAAAATCTGAATAGAATTGATAGAATCCGCTGCAGTATGTCCGCGGTGTACAAACTTCAGCACATCATCGTACACAGATTGGATACCTAATTCTACTCGAGTACAACCTTGCCTTAGCATCTCATTGCCATGCTCTAAGAAACCCCAGTCTGGTTTGGTTTCGATGCATAAAGCTACACAACGGATGTGCGATATTTCATTGCGTAATTGTTCTTCTTCCAAGGTCGTTTTTGTCCTTTGCTTTAATTCCAATAACTTTTGTTTAATTTTCTGTTCCCGTTCTTGGTCATACATATCTCCTGGCAATTCAAAATAATCCTTGAACTTCAAGAAATCAAATTCTCCCTGAACATCAAACAACAAATCTGAAAAATCATTCATCGCTTTAAACAAGCCATACACAAACTCTTCCTGATATTCTTTCTCGGTCGCGGTAAAAGTTCCGCCCATGATGATAATCTCGATCTTGTCGAAGCTGTGTCCCATCAAGACATATTGCTGCAGGCGGTTGAACACTTGCAGATAAGCATCATAATCATTTCTGATCCCGCGCATCGTCGCCGGCTCATGCCCGGTATAAGATTGCGGAACATCACCCCAGGGTGAGTTTAGGCCTCCAGGACAGAAAGTGCATTTTCCATGCGGGCATTTGCTGGGTGCAGTCATGATCGCTACTGGAGAGACTCCGGAAATAGTTCTGGTTGGTTTGGAAAGAAGAATTTTCTTGAAATCAGCTACTTTTTCTTTTGGTAAGGAGATTAGGATTTCAATATTAGTCGGGGTTTTAGAAAGCTTATGCTTTTTGGCCATCTCTTGTTTGATCTCGTTCAGGCTCTCTTGATCTTGAATCTGATTACTTTTGATCAGTTCAGTTATTTCTTGCAATGCTACGGAAGTCATGTTTTTATTTGATTTAGACTATTTTTTATTAAATTTTCCTAAAACAATGTTTCATCCTCGAGAAAACTCCCTTCTGAAAATAAAGTGTAATCTGGATTGAAACCAAACTGGGCATTAAAAGTTTCCATGGTTCTGTTTAGTCTGATCCGTACTTTTTCAAGAGTTTTTATCGGATACAACCCATGGATAATACGCTCTTCTCTGACATTCAAATAACTTGTTCCAGATTTGGCAATCTTCCTAAGATAATCCATATCCTGTTCTACTTCAAATCTTCCTACGTGAAGTTTGTCTTGATAATCTTCCGCTTTTGGAAAAAGATTTGGTGCACCAGCATGCTGGATTATTCCTGCATCATTAAATAGAAAAACATAGTTATACCCAACAATCATCTTACTATCTTTTTTTTTCAATACAAATAAGCTTGGTCCTTCTTGATTAAAATAATAAAGTTTGCCTTGAGGTGCAATCTTTCGTACATTCTTCCATACTATCAGGTCAGTTATGATTTTGTCTAACATGGTATTAACCTCCGAACACCATATTTAAACCTTTCCATAGTAACTACTTGGTGGTTGCTACAATCATCGGGTCTAAAATTCCATCACCATCTACAGAAAACTAACAGTTTTCTTAGGTCACTTCCGTAACCTTTATAAATCAACCCTTAATCTAAACCAGCATGGTAACCAGAATCGGAACGAAACAACGTAAAACCAGACACAAATTCACGCTTCATTATCGAGAAAGAGGAAAATTACCCTTAAGTCAATACTTTCAGGAATTCCAGGAAGGAGATCATGTCAATCTGAAGATTAATTCCAGCGTACAGACCGGTCAATTTTTCCCTCGTTTTCATGGGATGACCGGAGTCGTAACTGGTAAAAGAGGCTTCTGTTACCAGATTAAAATATTTGATCAGGATAAAGAAAAAAAACTTTTTGTTCATCCTATCCATCTTAAAAAACAAGTATAAATAGGAGATAACTACCATGCCCGCACCTCAATTCGTATCAGAAACACCACTTGCACTTGCTGAAGTCAAGAGTATTTTACAGTCTGTAGAACTGCGTGACGGAAGCTTGAATTTCCTTTCCAATAAAGCTAAAGAACAGCAAGAGATCTTTGTCGCTTTACCTAAAGAAAAAAAGGACGAGCTTTATGCTAAATTAACTGGTCTAAACCTCACTCGTCTGAAAGAAGAGCATTTTTGTAAAATAATTGATTTTCTTCCTCAAAATGTGGAAGAATTAAAGGTAATTCTGCAATCCTATCCTTTAAGCTTGTCTAAAAAGGATCAGGAAAGCCTTGTCGGGGCAGTTACGGAAGTAGCGCCTAAATAAACGCAATTTTTATTAAAGTGAACGTATTACTAGCTATTACATTGAATTCCAAGGGAAAAAATGAACTCAACACCGGACCAGAAACATGTACGAGAGGAGAATGCAATAGTCTTGGATCACCTGGAACATGGGTATCCTTTCGAGCAAGCTGCAGTCAAGACCGCTATAGTGCAAGCTCTTGGAGCAAGTCATCTCACTCTTCTAGAATTAATCCCTAAGAAAGGGACAATCTTACAGCCGATGCAGAAAGTATACATCGGAGAAGGAAAACGTGAAGAGATCCATCACATCAAAGGCAAGATTCCTGTAGAAAAACTTACTGCTACTGCTGGCAACACCTTAATGGAAGCAGTAGAAGAGATAGTGACTGCGCAAGAAGCACGTTTTGTCGAATTTTTCAATAAAGCCCAGCCTCTCAGTATGCGGATGCATCAGTTGGAATTACTCCCAGGCTTAGGAAAAAAACATATGTGGGAAGTGCTCAATGCTCGCAAAGAGAAACCTTTTGAAAACTTTGAAGACATCAGAAATAGAGTTAAATTACTTCCCGATCCTAAGCAGTTGATTGTCAAGAGAATCATCGCTGAGATTGAAGGCAAAGAGAAGTATAGGATATTTTCGAGTTAGATTTTATGGTTTATATAATCTTTTTATATTTTCTTCTAAGCGGCTAAGATAACGCTCTCCGGCATCTACTCCTAGAAGATTGGCAAGTTGTAGGGAATGCACTTGTAGGTCAGGAATGACTTCTTCTTGTATTTGTGTGGTAGGATAATTTTCACCGTGTTCTTGCTGTTCACAATATGTTGATAACTTTCCTACCAATTTTCCTAAATGTAAAGTGATATGCCTGATTTTCTCTAACTCAGAAGCATTATGCTGCCAATATTGGGAATCAAATTCAGCTTGTTTCTTTTGTAAATCTTTTATATCCATAGATTCAACACCTAAGAGGTCTTAATAAAGATTTATTTGATGTAATGATTATGAAGTTACCACAGCATCTTCCAATTTTTATCTTTACCTTTCAGCCTCAGCAGATCAGTCATGCCGGCTTTCTCTGCTCGTTTCAAAAATTCTGCTGCTATCATCTTAACTCTAAGGCCATTCACATCTACATCGTCCTGGAAGAAACCGTACCGTTCCAAGAGCTTGTCCAAAATTTGTGCTTGGGTCTCTAAATTGACTTGTACTATCCCGGAAGCGGCGACATGGTACTCTTTCTCTAATTCTTCTAAATTCTTCAGCTGAGATAGTAACTCTTTACCATCAACTTGAATATCATTCAGAAACTCCGTTACCGCTTCAATATCAGCAAGCACATCTACTTTTTTAGTGGATTGTTTTCTTTCAAATAACGTACCTAGCCTCTTTTTGAACATCAGAAAATCAATACTTTACAGAATATAAATCTTTCGAGAAGGTAATGGGCTATTTTCTTAAGAGGACTTTGCAAAAAGGAATTTTTGATAAAACAAACGAGAAAAATAATAAAAACAAAGCTAAAAATTCCGTCACATGAAATGAGAAAAACCATCTCATTTCAGTGCAGAAATACGATAAGTTTCGTATTTCTTGCATTGCACGTCCTCTTGAGAACTTTGTTATTAAAAAGTGAATTATTCAAAGTTATCTTAACTATCTTTCAGCGCAACTTTTTTCTTATCAGAAAATTCCAACGGAAATTCTTGTCGATACCTTTTCCCATACTTCAGAGCTAATTCGGCTTTATACAATTCCTTGCCTAAATATGCAGCATGCTCCAGTCTAGTGATTAATTTCTTTTTGATGATGGTATTGTAAATCTCAATAGCATTAGTGCCATGCACCATTTTGATGATAACATGCTTGTAAGTGCAGAAACCTGCTTCAATGCGTTTCTTTTTCTCGTTCACTCTAACTAAAAAATATCCTTTAGGATCAGCGTGCCATTCCTTAATGGGATCATGACTGGCTTTAATGGTTTCTTGAAGCTTCTCGGTTTGCTTGAAAAATTTGTACTTTGGCTTGACCATGCTTGATATATTTCATTTATGGTTTATAATAGTTATGTTTTAGAAGGCAATAAAAAAGAAAGAAAAAATTATTTCAATTTGTATATTCCTGCCTTTCTCCTATTCCCACAATCGATTCTATGTTTTTTAGGGGTATCCTTGCTTCTTCTAAGTCAGTAACTTTTTCATAAGCATGGCCAAAATCTACTGCGTAGGAAAAGCTATGTTTTATTGCTGGTCTAAGTACTATGTTTCCATCTTTAATATTTTCCACTATTCCGGTAAGATAATCTGCGCCGAGATAATCTCCTCTTACTTCTCTTGTTGCTATTATTCTTCCTTGTAGCACCTCCTGATCGTTTCTCTTTCTTAATAAAACTCTATATTTATCTCCTTGTACAATGTACAGTCCGCTCTCTAGTTCAATCATTTTCATTTTATATTCCTCCGACTATTATTTTTAAATGAAAAGAGCAGAAATCTGATCCTTGTCAGTTTTCTTGCGTCGCTTTTCAGGATTTTCTTTAATTTTGAAAAATCTATAGAAAACTATCTAGCGCCAGAATCCTTCAGAAATTTTGAACCTAGTTGTGTCTACAAAAGAACTAGTGCCAAAGACAATCACTTATTTGGTTCATATATAATTGAAACAACAACTACTATTTAAAATGTTCTAACTTTTCCAAATTTCTAACACCCATTTTCTTCTCTGCTCAGTTTACAAATATACCAAAGGATTTAAATTTTGAAAAAATTTACTCCTTTGTATACGCAAGGAAACAAAGTTTCCTGCGCACCAGAAACCATGTTTCTGAGTGTACAAAAGGCGCAAAATTCTGTTAAGAATTTTGAGTCTTTTGGTATACTTTTATAAATAATAACTACCTTAAATGTAAAAAAGGTGATATGTTTGTCTGAAATTCGTTATATCTGTACTGGTAGCTGTGGTAAGATGATTACTGTAGCAGCCTACAAGCAAGGGCAGAAGAAATGTGCTGATAAATCATGTGATAATGTAGGCACTTCTTTAGAACGAGGAGAATACTGTTCCCAATGCAATACCAGTTTCGATGAAGGTGAGGATCATTTTTGCATATGAAAAAATATCAGCTTTCATCATGGGATCTGTCAGAGATAAAACCGGCTGACCTGCAGAAAGTCTTCCACGAGATAGAGACCAAGACCAAACGGATTGAACAATGGCGTCCGAAGCTTAAAGATACTATTCCGTCAAAAGATTTTCTTTCGCTCCTTGCTCATTTAGAAGAGATCCAAATCCTTAACAGCAAGATCGGCGTCTATGCCCAACTGTGGTTTGCCGAAGACTCTAGCGACCAGGACGCTAGCGCCTTACTTTCGCAGGTGGAAAACTTTCTCACCAAAATGAATAATCATCTTATTTTTTTTGGGTTATGGTTCAAGCAATTGCCGGAAAAAGAAGCGGTACGGCTCATCAATTCCAGCGGAAAATATCGTTATTTTCTGGAAAAAATGTACCAGTCCAAGCCGTACGTCCTTAAGGAACAGGAAGAAAAGATCATCAACATCAAAGACGTGACCGGTGTGTCTGCCTTGAACAGCATCTATAACATCCTCTGCTCTCAATTTCAATTCGAATTTGCAGGAAAAAAAATAGGGCAGGAAGAATTACTGACCTTCGTGCGTAGCCCTTCTCCTAATAAAAGAGAGGCAGCTTACCGGACCTTGCTCGAAAAATACAGAGCGCATAAAGATATCATCGGTGAGATATATAGAAATATCGCTACTGACTGGCGGGAAGAAAATATTCATCTACGGGGACACGCCAGTCCAATCAATGTGCGAAATTTTGGTAACGATATCCCTGATAAAGCGGTAGAAGTGCTCTTAAAAGTCTGCGAGCGCAACGAGCCTTTATTCCAGCGTTTCTTTGAGCTGAAGCGGAAAAAACTTGGCTTGAAAAAAATGCGGCGCTTTGACCTTTATGCCCCGCTGCAAAAACAGAAAGAGAAAGAAATACCCTATTCGGAAGGAATCAGTACCGTCTTAGAGACCTTCCATGATTTTTCTCCAGCTTTCCATCAGGAAGCTTCCAAGATTATCAATGCCAATCACATTCACTCACTGGTGCAGAAGAACAAAGACACTGGTGCCTTTTGTTGCAGTGTGACTTCAAAATTAAACCCTTATGTGCTTTTGAATTATACGGGGACCTTGCGTGACGTTTCAACCCTTGCGCATGAGCTGGGACATGGGATCCATCATAATCTTGCCAAAGAACATACTGAATTCACCTTCCATGCCCCGCTTCCCTTGGCTGAGACAGCTTCCATCTTCTCTGAGATGGTCCTTTCTGAACGCCTTTTAAAAAAATATCCTGACCGCGCAAAAAATCTGCTGTTCATTAAACTGGAAGAGATATATGCTTCCATCATCCGGCAGGCTGGCTTTGTTCGTTTTGAGATCAAAGCGCATAAAATGCTGGAAGAAGGAAAAACCATTGATGAGATGAGTAAAGTCTATCTGCAGGATTTGCGTAAACAACTAGGTTCTAAAGTTGAAGTAGACGACATTTTCGCATATGAGTGGTGTTATATCCCCCATATCTTCCACACTCCTTTTTACTGTTATGCTTATGCTTTTGGAAATTTACTGACCTTGGCGTTGTATGAGACCTACAAAGAGAAAGGTCCTGGTTATGCTCCTAAAATAGTAGAAATGCTTGCTAAAGGCGGAAGCCAATCCCCTTCGGAAATTACTAAAGCAGTGGGCGTGGATATCACTTCTGAAACATTTTGGCAAAGCGGGTTTGACGTCATAGCTCAGATGTTGAAGAAAGTTGAATAAAGTAGAATCATTTTTTCTTTTTTCTCTTTGGTAGTCTTAGTTATTCTTTTTTTCTTTCTCTGGATGGTGTTACTATTCTTGAGAAAAACAAAACTTATTTAAATGAGCGGTAAAATTATGACCTTCCAAAATAAATTAGAGGAATTTAAAAAAATAAAAATGGCACTCAACGAATTACGATTTAATGGACATAACGGGCATAGCAGAATTAAAGTTCTTGGCGGAGAAGAAATTACTGTTCCATTGATGTGGGATGACCTTAAAATATTGCCCATTCCAAAAAGTGATCAGATTGATGGGGAAACTCAAAAAGAATTCTTTCGATGGATAATTGAATCAAACAAACCTAAATCATCAATGTATTTCGCTTGCTCTGACGATTATCAAGGATTGTATCTAGGTGTTCAATACTACTGCGCAGGATACTCTGATGATCCGTGTGATAAAAGAATACCTGTCGGTTCTCCAAAAATACTGACAAGTAACATCCACTATGATAATGATCGTTTTATCAAACATCTTGCACCTGGCGCAACTGGCTATATTCATCAGACCAGTGGTAGTATCGTGGTAGTGCAGCCTTACAAGCAGATGTGATTAGGTAAAAATGCGATTAGGCCAGGATAACTAAATGTCAGATTCTTGAAATCCACTGCGCAAATAATTCTTGTGCACGACTGCAGCGTAGATTCCGTCCAAGGCATCCATAGAAAGAGTGAAGATAGGGCTTCTTGAAACTCGCGTAACCAAAGGTGACCTGCTTAAATGGTCGTCTAAGTATTTTCCTACTTTTCTATCTTCAGGAAAAGACTGCTTCCCACGCAGCTGTGCTGTATCAAGTATATTCTTATTTTCCATTCTGCTCAAAATCAGTAAATCCTCGATAGTAAGAGTATGCTTAAATTTTTTGGTCTCATTTCTCTTCTGATTATGTTCAAAATAAAAATTATGTACATTCTCATAGAGAATCCCTAAGCGCTCAAAACTAAGCTCATATAGCAGTTCAGAAGGAAGTTTTCTTTTGATGGTTCTATATGGAGAAGCAGGATTTTCCGGCGGATTCATTTTTGCTGCGGCTTGGAATCCGCCAGGCCAAGTATCAGGGCTTTTTTCTTCTTTTTCCTCAGGAAAGATGGCATAGAATTGATATTTTCCTTCTATTATTTTTTCTTGCCAGCTTAAATATCCAGAGAGACCAGAATAAAAAAAAGGAAGCCTTGCTACTTCTTCAGCTCCTTGCAGTTTTCTCATTACTTCCTTGTCAAATTCTGATGATGTTTGCTGAATTGAAGAATCTCCAATATACAGAAACCCACGGCTGAAGAGGTAATGTTTCTGTACCAATGTTTCCATGAGCGTCGGCGTTTCATGCCAATGTTTCATCAACTTCGTGTACTTCATTTTTTCATTTTTTCTTTGATTAGCGTATCCAACAATTCCTGTGCATGTCCTTTCACTTTTACATTTTCCCAAATATGTCTGATAATTCCCTTGGGATCAATCAGGAAAGTAGTCCGTAACACTCCTAAATACTCTCGACCCATGAATTTCTTCTTGCCCCAGACCTTATATTGTTGCAAAACTTCTTTTTTTGGATCGCTCAGCAAAATAATACCTAAACTATGTTTTTCCATAAAATTACAATGGCTTTTGCTTGAATCGGGACTGATCCCTAAAATAACTGCTCCTTCTTTGGCAAATTGTTTCTGTAATCCAGAAAAATCAATTGCTTCGATAGTGCATCCTGAAGTATCATCCTTAGGATAAAAATAAAGCACTACCCATTTTCCTTTAAAATCATGTAATGCTACTGACTTGCTGTTCATATCTGGTAGAGAAAATTTCGGAGCGACAATGCCTGGTTTCATAGTATTGTTAAAGGCTGCTTCTTTTTATTAATTTTTCTCGTTTTGAGTATAAATCTTACAACTAAACCTTTAAAAATCAGGCAGGTCTTATCCCCCTATGTTAAACCCCACTCAAATTGCTCTGCTGCAGGAAGAATTGAAGACAGCTAAGAATCCTCTCTTTTTGTATGATTCTGACGCCGATGGCCTTTGTTCTTTTCTGTTACTATATCGAGTTCATCGGGAAGGGAAAGGGGTGCGCGTATCCTCTACCTCAAAGTTAAATCTTGACTTTGTGCGAAAAGTGGAAGAAATCAAACCAGATAAAATATTTGTACTAGATATCCCCGTGCTTGATCAGCAGTTTGTGGACGCAGTAAAATGTCCGATCTTCTGGATAGATCACCA
>Ga0080064_1001344_pt1 | contig 50543 bp, 37 predicted proteins | sample Subgrocontami54m_FD_69260 | JGI IMG/M metagenome (GOLD analysis project Ga0080064, IMG submission 69260) | Subsurface groundwater microbial communities from S. Glens Falls, New York, USA - GMW46 contaminated, 5.4 m (SPADES assembly) (version 2) ...
GAACGATATTCTGAAATGATTTTGCGCCGCGTCCTCGTGTGCCTGCTCGCCGCCCTGGCGGCGTCCTCCAGTCGCGGCGCCGAACCGGCGGCGGCCACCCCGCCCGCGCCGAACGCCGCGCCGCCAGCACCGCTGGTGCCGACGGTGATCGAAAGCGGCACCGCCGAGGTGGTGAGCACCGAAAAGGAAACCACCTTCACCTTCCGCCAGGAGGTCAGCGTGACCGCGACCAACATGAAGCTGCTGTGCGATCAGCTCGTCGTCGTCGCCCGGCGCTCGGGGGATCCGGCCGCCCTCATCGGCAAGCAGGAGAAGTTCAAATCGATGCTCGCGACCGGCCACGTCCGCATCATCCAGAACGACCGCGAGGCCACCTGCGGCCGGGCCGAGGTGTTTCCCGACGACGACAAGGTCGTGCTCACCGAAAATCCCCGCGTGCAGATCCAGGGCGACAACCATGTCATCACCGGACCGCGGATGGAACTGCACCGCGGCGAGCGCCGCGCGGTGATCCTCAGCGACGAAACGACGCGACCGCGGATCACGCTGCCGGCGCTGAAGGACCTCGGCTACGAAAAGGAAAAGCCCAAGGCGAAGAAGGACGGCGAGAAAGCCGACGCGACCGCGCAACCCGCCGAACCGGCGACGAACGCGCCGGCGATCAAGGTGCCCGGCCTCACGCCCGCCCCGAAATGAGTGCGGCGACCAACGGCGTTTCCGAAATCGCCACCGAGGGCCTCGCGAAAACCTACGGCACGCGCAACGTCGTCGACGGCGTCAACCTCCACTTCCGCGCCGGCGAGGTCGTCGGGCTGCTCGGGCCGAACGGCGCCGGCAAGACCACGACGTTCTACATGGTGGTCGGGCTCGTGCCGGTGACGGCCGGCCGCGTGCGGCTCGACGGCACCGACATCACCAAGCTGCGGATGCACCAGCGGGCGCGCCACGGGATCGGTTACCTGCCGCAGGAGGCGTCGGTCTTTCGCAAGCTGACGGTGGAGGAAAACATCCTGGCGATCGTCGAGGCGATCGGCGTGCCGCGGCGCGAGCGGCGGGCGCGCGTGCAGGGCCATCTCGACGAACTGCATCTCGGCCACGTGGCGAAACAAAAAGCGTACACGCTCTCCGGCGGCGAGCGGCGGCGGCTGGAAATCGCGCGCGCGCTCGTCACGCGGCCGAAGTTTCTGCTGATGGACGAGCCCTTCGCGGCGATCGATCCGATCTCGGTGGCCGAGGTGCAGAAGATGATCCTGCAGCTCAAGTCGCGCGGCATCGGCGTGGTGGTGACCGACCACAACGTCCGGGAGACCCTGCGCATCGTCGACCGCGCGTACCTCATCCACCAGGGCAAGGTGCTCACCGAGGGCACGGGGGAGTTTCTCATCCGGGACGAACAGGCCCGGAAGTTTTACCTCGGAGAAAGCTTCAATATGTAGGTTTGCGGCGCGACCGCCTGGAGGGTTGCGGTCGCGTCGAGAATCGACTCCACCTGTAGATGTTGCTCACCATTCGGCAGCCGAAAACCTAATGCAAAAGGCCATTCACGGGTTCACGGTCGCCCACTTTTTCGAGACGTACCGCGACAAGCTCAAGATGGAGCTCGTGGTCGGCGAAAGCGGGCTGAACCGCCTGATCCACGAGGCGACGATCAACCGGCCGGCGCTCGCGCTCACCGGGTTCTTCAAATACTTCGCGAACAAACGCGTGCAGGTGCTCGGGGCGGCGGAGATGACCTACCTGAAGACGCTGCCGCAGCGCCGGCAGATCGAGATCCTCCAGAAAATGGTGAAGCGCGGGATTCCCTGCATTGTGCTCACGCGCAACTATCACCCGACGCATCCCATGCTCGCGGTCGCCGAGGAACTGAAGCTGCCGATCCTTCGCACGCCGATGATCACGATGAACTGGATCAACCTGGCGACGCTGGCGATCGACAACGAGTTCGCGCCGCAGGGCACCGAGCACGCGACCACGCTCGATATCAAGGGCGTCGGCGTGATGCTGCGCGGCGATTCCGGCGTCGGCAAAAGCGAATGCGCGCTGGCGCTGATCGAACGCGGTCACTCGCTGGTCGCCGACGACCTCACCGTGATCAAGCTGCTCGACGAGCGGGAACTGATGGCGTCCAGCCGGCCGCTGAACCGCGGCTACATGGAGTGCCGCGGCATCGGCATCATCAATGTGGCGGAGATGTTCGGGGTGAAGTGCGTGCGCATGGAGAAGCGAATCGACATGGTGATTTCGCTGAAGGAGTGGACGCCGGAGGTGGTGGAGGAGCGCACCGGCCTCGAGGAGAATTTCTACGAGGTCCTTGGCATGAAAATGCCGCACATCGAGCTTTACGTGCGGCCGGGCCGCGACATCGCGCGATTGGTCGAAGTGGCCGCGCTCACCCACGCCTTGAAGAAGATGGGCCACGATCCCGCGCGCGATTTCAACGATCGACTGATCGCGTTCATGACCGAGCAGTCGAAGCAACTGGGCGCGAAGATCAAACCGGTCGAGCGCGAGGAGCCGGCCGCGGGGGCTTAGCCCCGGCGGCAAATCCCAAACCCCAAAGGTCCAAACGCCAAACGGACAGCCGGTGGCGTTTGGAGTTTGCCCGATGGAATTTGTCTGGCCTTTGGGATTTGGCGTTTGGAGTTTGTCGGAATGCTTCCTTCCGCTCCGCGCGCCGATGGCCGGCGACCTGACCAGCTGCGCCACATCACGTTCGAGCCGAACATCGCGCCCTACGCCACCGGATCGGTCCTGGTGTCCTTTGGCCTCACGCGCGTGATTTGCGCGGCGACGATCGAGCCGAACGTGCCGACCTGGATGAAGCAGCAGAAGGTCCCCGGCGGCTGGCTGACCGCGGAGTACTCGATGCTCCCCTATTCCACGCTCGAGCGGAAGCAACGCGACATCGCGCGCGGCAAGATCGATGGCCGCACCGTCGAGATTCAACGGTTGATCGGCCGTTCGCTGCGGGCGGTCATCGATCTGCTGAAACTCGGGCAGAACACGCTCTGGCTCGACTGCGACGTGCTGCAGGCCGACGGCGGCACGCGCACCGCGGCAATCACCGGCGCGTACGTCGCAACCCGGCTCGCCGTGCAGAAACTCATCGACGAAAGGCGGCTCGCCGACAATCCGCTCACCGACTCGGTCGCGGCCGTGAGCGCGGGCGTTTTCGGCGGCCGGGAATTGCTGGACCTCGCGTACGTCGAAGACAAGGACGCGGAGGTCGACTTCAACATCGTGATGACCGGCCGCGGGCAATTCGTCGAAGTGCAGGGCTCGGGCGAGGAAGCGACGTTTTCGCACCAACAGCTCGAGAGCCTCCTGGCCCTCGCGCAAAAGGGGTTGAAGGAACTCGCCGCACTGCAGTCGACGTTTCTGGCGAAGCAGCTGCTGGCGAAGTGAGCGGATCGATGTAGGGCGGAGTCTCCGGACCCCGCCGCAACGCGTTTCGCTTTGCTGCAACGGCGGGGTCGGGAGACCCCGCCCTCCAGCTACTTCTTCTCCTCCGGCGCTTTCACCGGCCCGTAGTTGCCGCTCTCGGCCGCCTTCACAAAGCCTTCCGTCACGCTCTTCAGTTCCTCCCAACGTCGGCGGATGACCTTGGCCTCATCCTTGGAAATCGCGTTGTCCGCGGAGGCCTGCGCGATCGTGGCGAGCATATCCGCGAATTCCTGCACGATGTCGTTGGTGACGGGAATGACGTTCGAGGTGGGTGCCACCGTGTGGGGATTGCGGATGTAGAATCCGTCCGCCTGCTCGCAGACCCACTGGGCAATCCGCACGTCACGGGTGATTCGGATGAGTTGACCAACGCGATCCAGCGGGCTGCTGGCGCCGCTGCCACTGTCGTCCTCGGGTGGTTCGGCCCATTTATAGATGAGCGAGAGCGACAGGTTCATGTCGGCCGCGATCTGCTTGGCGCTGGTTTTCTTCAACACCTCCCTCATCACCTCGTGTGAGTGCATGCTGGCCGGCATGCTGCGCCGGCGGGAAGGAAACGCAACTCCGCGCCGCGCGGCCGGGGCGCGCAGTGCGCGACAAAGGGGCGCATCTTCCGGTTGACGGTAGCGTCGGGCTCTTCCAACCGCGCCTTAATGGGCGCGGCTACCAGCAGTATGTAGCCGCGCCCATTAAGGCGCGGATTCGAACCAACGTGGAGATGCGCACACGACAAAACGCGCGCGGTTTTTTTGCGTGCGTAACCCGGCCGGACTCTGGCTAACTCGTCGCTCCTTTTCTTTCCATGAACATTCACGAGTATCAGGCGAAGGCCCTGTTCGAAAAATACGGCGTGCCCGTGCCCAAGGGCGCCGCGGCGACCAAATCGGAGGAGTTCGTCACCGCGCTCTCGCAGCTGCCGGAGGGCCCCACGATGGTGAAATCGCAGATCCATGCCGGCGGCCGCGGCAAGGGAACGTTCACCGACGGCTTCAAGGGCGGCGTGAAGTTCTGCAAAACCAAGCAGGAGGCGAAGGACCTCGCCGGCAAGATGCTCGGCAACACCCTCGTCACGCTGCAAACCGGCCCCGCGGGCCGCAAGGTGCAGACGGTGTACTTCACCGTCGCGAGCGACATCAAGAAGGAGTACTACCTCGCCATCCTGCTCGACCGCGCCACGTCGCGACCGGTCATCGTCGCCTCCACCGAGGGCGGAGTGGAGATTGAGAAAGTCGCGCACGAAACGCCGGAAAAAATCGCCAAGGTCTTCGTCGACCCGGCGTACGGCCTGGCCGATTTCCAGGTGCGGGATCTCATCTTCAAGCTCGGCTTGACCGGCAACGAAGCCAAGAACGCCGGCAAGCTCATCCGAAATCTCTACGCGATGTTCTGGGAAACCGACGCCGCGATGGTGGAGGTGAACCCGCTCATCACGACGCCCACCGGTGAAGTGCTCGCGCTCGATGCGAAGGTCTCCTTCGACGACAACGCGCTCTTCCGCCATCCCGAGATCGTCGCGCTGCGCGACTTCAACGAGGAAGACCCGAAGGAAATCGAGGCCTCGAAGCATGCGCTGAGCTACATCGCGCTCGACGGCAACATCGCGTGCCTCGTGAACGGCGCCGGCCTCGCCATGAGCACGATGGACATCATCAAGCACTACGGCGGCACGCCGGCGAACTTCCTCGACGTCGGCGGCGGCGCCTCGCGCGAGCAGGTCGTGGCCGCGTTCAAAATCATCCTCGGCGACCAGAACGTGAAGGGGATCCTGGTGAACATTTTCGGCGGGATCATGGACTGCAACGTGATCGCCCAGGGCATCGTCGATGCGGTGAAGGAAGTCGGGCTCAAGCTGCCGCTCGTCGTCCGGCTCGAAGGCAACAACGTCGCCGCCGGCAAGGAGACGCTCGCGAAATCCGGACTCAAACTCGTGTCGGGCGACAGCATGGCCGACGCGGCCCAGAAAATCGTGAAGCTCGTGGCGGCCTGAGCCGCGACGAGCAGTTGAGAGTCGAGAGCTGAGAGTTGAGAGACCCAGAACGCTGAAACGTCTCCGCTCGCCGCTTTCCGACTTCTCAACTCTCAACCCTCAACTCTCAACTATTCTAGCAATGGCCATTCTCATTTCTCCCGACACCAAGATCCTCATCCAGGGCATCACCGGCGAATTCGGCGCCCGGCACACCCGGCTCTCGATCGATTACGGCACCAAGGTCGCCGCCGGCGTCACGCCGGGCAAAGGCGGCCAGTTCTTCGAGCACGCCGGGGTCAAAGTGCCGATCTTCAATTCCGTCGCCGATGCGAAAAAGGCCACCGGCGCGAGCGTATCGGCGATCTTCGTCCCGCCGCCCTTCGCGGCCGACGCGATCCTCGAGGGCGTCGACGCCGACCTCGATCTCGCGGTGGCGATCACCGAGGGCATTCCGATTCGCGACATGGTGCGCGTGAAGCGCGTCATGGCCGGCCGCCGCACGCGGCTGGTCGGACCGAACTGCCCCGGACTCGTCACGCCGGGATCCGGCGAAGGCTCGAAGGGCGGCTGCCGGATCGGCATTGCGCCCGGCTACATTCACAAGCAGGGCCACGTCGGGGTGGTTTCCCGCTCGGGCACCCTCACCTACGAGGCGGTGTACCAGCTGACGGTGAAAGCCATCGGGCAGACGACGTGCGTCGGCATCGGCGGAGACCCGGTGAACGGCACGTCGCACCTCGATGTGATCAAGCTGTTCAATGACGACCCGGAGACGCATGGCATCATCATGATTGGCGAAATCGGCGGCAACGCCGAGGTCGAGGCCGCGCGCTGGATCCAGGCGAACTGCCGGAAGCCGGTCGCGGGCTTTATCGCCGGCGCCACGGCTCCGGCCGGTCGCCGGATGGGTCACGCCGGCGCGATCGTCGGCGGCGCGGAGGACACCGCAGCAGCGAAAATCGCGGTGTTCAAGGAATGCGGAATCGAAGTGGCGGTGACGCCGAGCGACATGGCCGATGCGCTGATTCGCGCCGCCCAGGCGAAGGGAGTCAAGTTGCGCTGAGGTTCGCGGCCCGGCGCTCCCCGCGCCGGGCCACGAAATCGCGCCGCAATTCGAGAATCAGGCAGGCGATGACCCTTCTCCCCAGAAGGGCCACGCGGCCGCGGCACGAGCGAAGTCCTTTCGACTATTTTCCGTTGGATTGTTGGGTGCGGGTCTGCGCGCTTTCCGCCCGGTAAGCCTTGCGCTCCGTGTTGCCCAGCCCGTCGCTTTCGATCCGGTCGGCCAGGGGCGCCGCGGCGTTCGCGGCCGAGAGCACGGCGGAATTGCCGTAGGCCGCGCCCATCCGCTGCAGCTCGGCGGCTTTCTGCCGCATCTCCGCCGCGGCCGCATCGCGGCGATTCGCGTCGACCAGCACAATCGCCTGGTCCTTCGCGACCGCGATCACGTTCGCCGCGTAATCGGCCTGGACCTGGTGGTCCGCGGATTTCACCACGGCCGCACGACTCGTGCTGAACTGCACGCTGCGCTTCGCCGTCGCCTGCGCCGTGCGCTGGTTGATCGCGTCGTCGTAACTGAGCCTCGCCCGCGCGATCTCGAGTTCCACTCCCGGCCGGCTCGGCGACACCTCGACCTCGACGAGGGCGAACTTCTCCTGGCCGCCATAAAGCTGGTTCAGCGTGAACTCCGCCCGCTGGCCGCGGATGGTGCCGTCGCGGCCGACGAAGTTCAGGGGCCGCACCCCCGCGGGGAATTCGATTTCGATCACGATCCGGCGCGCCACGACGTTCAGCACATCGCCGAGTTCAGCGGCGAAGATCCGCGGCAGGTCCCGGCTGTCCTCGACAAAATACGTGTTGCCGTCGCTCCGCAGCGCGAGCCGCGTCATGAGGTCTTCGTTGAACCCGAGCCCAAGCCCGACCGTCGTGACGGAGATTCCCTCCTTCACCAGCGATGCGCCCAGCCGGCCAAGTTCCTCCGGCGAACTCGGCCCGACGTTCGCCAGCCCGTCCGACAGCAGAATCACGCGATTGACGAACCGGCGGTCCTCCATGTGCCGGCGCACCTCGGCGGCGCCGCGCGTGACACCGCCGTAAAGGTTCGTGTTCCCCGCCACCTCGATGCCGCAGATTGCCTGCTCGAGCCGCCGGCCGTCGCCGACGCGCTGGGCCGGCACGAGCGTCTGCACGCTCGTGTCGTACACGATCAGCGCGACGATATCATCCGGTGCGAGCCGGCGAACGGCCTCGAGTGCCGCCTCGCGCGCCTTCGCGATCTTGTCGCCCGCCATCGAGCCGGAACGGTCGATCACCAGCGCGATGTTCACCGGCGGGCGAAGATCGCGGCGCGGCGGCCGCGCGCAATCGAGGCCGATCTTCACGATCGCCTTTTCGGTGGTCTCGGCCGGCAGCACCGCGCGATCGACATCGAGGTGCAGTCGCACGGGATCGGCGGACGCGAGACCGGCCGCGGTCTTCTGGGCGGAGAGCGCAAGCGACGTCGCGCCGAGCAGCGCGACCGCGAGGAAAAGCAAATGTCGTTTCATGGTGATGCCTTTGTTTGGGACGCCACCAGTGAACCATGAACCGGCCGCGCGGTTGTCAGCGCGCCGTCAGCGATTTGTCAGGAGATTGTCATGCGCTTGGGCACCGGGACCGTGCCGGCCTCGAAGTGTAGCGCCGGCATCCTGCCGGCAATCCCAACACTGCCGGCTGGAAGCCGGCGCTACTCGATATGCGCCACTGTAGCCGGGTCGCCGGCCAGGTCGCCGACCCCGGCTACAATCGCCCGGCCTTACCGCGGCTGCCAGCCATTCCGCGTCATCGCACGCAGCTTCGCCTGCTGCTCGGCGGTGAGTTCGTTCTTCAGGCGCACCAGCATCATCAATTGCCCGCGCTTCATGTCGGCCTCGAGCCGCAGAACCTTGTCGAGCTGGGCGGTCACCTGTTTTTCGTCCGGGCGTTCGGCCCGGAACAGCGACGTCAACCGGCCTTGTTCGGCCTCGAGCTGCCATTGCAAATCCGTGAACTGCGGCTGCGACTTTTGAATGACCTCGATGATCCGCTTCCGCTGCTCATCGCTGAGATTGAGCGCGTTCTGATTGTGCATGATCAGCTCGGGCGGAAAGAAATTTTCGGCGAACGGATCCGGTCCGTGCGGTTGCGGCTGATTCGGCATGTTCCGCGCCGGCATGGGCCTGGTGCCCTCACGGCGCGGCATCGGCGCAACACCGGGCGCGCCGGGCCCACGCGGCGATTCCGCATTGGGCGGATCGGCCGGCGCGTTCGGCGCCGGATTGGCCGGCTGGGCGAAAATCGAGGCTGGACTGGCGATCAATGCGGTGACGAGAGCAAGCGTTGGCGTTTTCATAATTCGAGATTCGAAGTGGCTTTCGCCGGTGAAATCAGCGCGTCACTCCATGCGGCGCCGGTAACCGTGACCGAAGCCAGCGCAGGGTCGGCGTAGTTGACCAGCAGCCAGTCCGTGGGCGACTGCCAGCTGATCATGGCTTCCGCCGTCGCGACCGACTCGTTGGCCCGATCGCGAGCGTACGGGATCCCGCGCTGAATGCCGAGGATCGCCGCGCCCACCACGCTCGCCGCCAGGGCCAGCCGCACCGCGGAAGGGCGGCCGCGAGCGCGTCGTGCGCTGCTCGCGGCCGCCGACTGCACTGGCGTGAAAAACGGGGCGGTCCGCCGGTCCTCGTCGCGTTGCCGCTCAAACAGCTGGGCGAGTTTTCGATCGGGCGAGTCCTGATTCATGGAAAACGGGGGAAGCCGACAATTGCACGTGCAGCCGGCGTTTCGCGCGCTCGTAGTGCTGGCGCGCCGAGCCGACGGACACACTCATGACGTCGGCCGCCTGCTGCACTGACATCTGCTGATAAAACACCAGGTGAAGCACCTCCCGTTGCCGCGGCGGCAACCCCGCGAGCGCGCGCTGGAAAAGCTCCTGCATCGATTGCCGGTCGTTCGCTCCTGCACCCGACGGCTCGAACGGCTCGTCCGGCTCCCGACGCAAGGCGAACATCAACAGCCACGCACGTCGAAAAAGCACGCGGCGGTGTGCATCGATGGCGGTTTTTCGGATTACAGCGAAGAGCCATGTCTTGAATTCCGCGCGACCGGCAAACTGCGCCTTGCCCGTGAGAATCTTGAAATACGCATTCTGCAGGACGTCCTCCGCGTCAGTGCCTTGGCCCCGACAACACGAAAGTGCCCAGCCGAACGCCGCGACGTGATTGTGCTCGAGCTGTTGACGGAGAGCGGACGCATCCAAGCCTTCATTTTGCACCGGTTGAACGGGGTGGTTCATGGGCTTGGTCGGCCGAACGTGGCCCATGTATGACCGCCGCGCCAATATTTCCGGAAGAAACTCCCGACAGCCGCGAGTCTCGACGGACGACACGGAGGTCGTCCCTCCAATTGGCTTCCCATTCCTGGAGGGCCGGCCTCTGTGCCGGCCGCCACAGACGCAGGGCCTGGCTACATTCCTGCCAGCAGCCGGCGGAGCGTCTCGTCGACCAGCTTCGGGTTGGCTTTGCCCTTCGCGGCTTTCATCACGGGGCCCTTGAACGCGTTGATCGCACTCTCCTTCCCGGCCTTGAACTCGGCGAGCGCCTTCGGGTTCGCGGCGATTGCGTCGCGGCACCATTGCTCGAGTTCGCCGGCGTCGGTCGGTGCGGCCTTGAGGCCGCGTTGCTCGGCAATCACGTCGGGCATTTCTCCGGTGACGAACATCTCCACGAAGATTTCCTTCGCGGCGTTCGTGAGCACTGCACCGCTTTCCACGAGCTTGACCAGTGCGGCGACGTGGGCCGGCCGGACTGGGCACGATACCAGCGACGTGGCTGGCGCGGCGTCTCCAGAACTTGTTTTCACCCGACGACCCAATTCGCGGAGGAGGTCGTTGGTGATCCAGTTGCCCACCGCCTGGGCCCTGCCCGGCCCCGCCAGCTGCGCGGCCTCTTCGAAGTAATTTGCCAGCGAGTGGTCCCACACGAGCACGGAGGTCAGCGTGTAGGGAAGCTGGTATTGCTCGAAGAACCGCCGCTGTTTGTCGAACGGCAGTTCGGGGCATTCGGCGCGCAACCGATCGCGCCAGGCGGCGTCGACGCGCACCGGCATCAGATCGGGGTCCGGAAAATAGCGGTAGTCGTGCGCCTCTTCCTTCGTCCGCAGCGATTGCGACGTGCCCGTCATGCCGTCGTAGTCACGCGTCTCCTGGACGATCGTGCCGCCGCGTTCCACCACGGTGATTTGCCGTTTGATTTCGTGGGCGATGCCGTCGCGGACGAACGAAATCGAATTCAGGTTCTTCAGCTCGACCTTGGTGCCGAGCGCCGCCTGGCCGACCGGTCGGATGGAAATGTTCGCGTCGCACCGCAGCTGGCCCTTCTCCATGTCGCAATCGGAGATCCCGCCGTAAATCATCGTCGCACGCAGCGACGTCAGGTAGGCGTACGCCTCCTCGGCCGTGTGCATGGCCGGGTCGGAGACGATTTCCATCAGCGGCGTGCCCGCCCGATTGTAGTCGACGAGCGAGTCGGTCGCGAAGTGATTCAACTTGCCGACGTCCTCCTCGAGGTGAATGCGCGTCAGCGGGATCGTCTTGTGCTCGCCCATCACGTTGCGCGCGGCCCCCGGCAGCTCAATCTCGACGCTTCCGCCCCTGCAGATCGGCTGATCGTATTGGGAAATCTGATAGTTCTTCGGCGAGTCCGGGTAGAAATAGTTCTTCCGGTCCCATTTGCAGATCGGCGCAATCTCGCAGCCCAGCAGCAGCCCCGCCTTGATGATCGCGTCGAGCGCGGCCTTGTTGATCACCGGCAGCGCGCCCGGCAGCCCGAGCACCACCGGGTCGGTGAGCGTGTTCGGTTCATGCCCGTAGCCGGCGGCGACGCGCGTGAAGATCTTGGAGTGGGTCTTCACCTGCACGTGGACCTCGAGGCCGATCACGGCTTCATACTTGGCGGAATTTGGGAGCACAGAGGACACAGAGGAGGGCACAGAGGTCACAGAGCGAGGCGCTCGAAGCCGCGCAGGTAAGTCGTGGAGCGGAAGTCCATCAGGAGACCAACGTGGCAGCCGGCGAATCGCCGCCGCAATGATCTCCTCCATGATGTTGTGGTATTCATGTTCTCTGTGGCCTCTGTGCAGCCTCTGTGAACTCTGTGTTCCAGATCGTTGCGCCGGGTAGCCCATCGCGCACTCGTATTCCCGCTTGTTGCGAGACCACTTGGTTTGGGGACACCGAAGACACGGAGGAGGGCACAGAGGTCACAGAGCAAGGCGCTTGAGGCCGCGCATGAGTGTAGTGGAACGGAAGTTCATCAGCAGGCCGATGTGGCAACCCGTGAATCGAAGATAGCTCAAGACTTGAGCCTCATGGACGTCCAACAATGCGTCCACCGTCTTCAATTCAACCACCACCTGTCCGCCGACGAGGAAATCAAGCCGATACGCGTCGTCGATAATGAGATCCTTGTAGGTGAGAGGGCACAGCTTCTGGTCCTCGAACGTCATCTGTCGCAGACGCAACTCGTGCGCCATCGCCCGCTGATATGCTGACTCCAGCAATCCGGGCCCCAGCAACTGATGCACCTCGAGCGCCGCACCAATAATCTTTTCGGTGAGTCTATTAATATCCATGGCCCTGGACCCTCGGCGCCCGTCGTATTCCCAGACCATGGTGTGCGCGTAATTTTTCCGTTCTCTTTGTCGCGCTACTTTACCCGCACGGATACGGGGCATCGATTGTGCGATCCGCGCGCGTGCCGTTGCGCCAATCTCTGTGGCCTCTGTGCCACCTCTGTGACCTCTGTGTTCCCAAATCACAGGCTCGGATATTTTGTCTTCCACTCGTGCGCCCGCTCGTAGGCGTGGGCGATCGCCAGCAGGTTGGCTTCCTGGAAGGGCTGGCCGATGAGTTGGAGCCCGATGGGCAGATTGCTCTTCGTGAAACCGCACGGGACGCTGATGCCGGGGAGACCGGCGAGATTCACGCCGATCGTGTAGATGTCGCAGAGGTACATCGCCAGCGGATCGCTCTTCTCGCCGATTTTGAACGCCGGCACCGGCGACGTCGGCGTGATCAGCGCGTCGACGTCACGGTAGGCATTCAGAAAATCCTGCCGGATCAACGTGCGGACCTTCTGCGCGCGCAGGTAGTACGCGTCGTAGTAGCCGCTGGAGAGCACATAGGTGCCGAGGATGATCCGGCGCTTCACCTCCGCGCCGAAACCCTCGGCGCGCGACTGGAAGTACAGGTCGACGATGTCCTTCGCGTTCTTCGACCGGTGGCCGTAGCGGATGCCATCATAACGCGCCAGGTTCGACGACGCCTCGGCCGTCGCGATGATGTAGTAGGTGTCCAGGCAGTACTGCGTGTGCGGCAGCGACACTTCGCGGATTTCGCAGCCGTGCGATCGGTAGAACGCGATTGCCTGCTCCACCGCGGCGCCGATTTCCGGGTCCAGCCCTTCGCCGAAATACTCCTTCGGGATCCCGAGCTTCCAGGGCCCGCGCCGCGTGGCGAGTTCACCGCGGTAATCGGGGATTTGCGCCGGGTACGATGTCGAGTCCCGCTCGTCATGACCGGCGATGGCACCGAGCACGATCGCGGCATCCTCGACCGTCCGCCCGAATGGGCCGATTTGATCGAGCGACGAGGCGTAGGCGATCAATCCATACCGCGAAACCAACCCGTAGGTCGGTTTCAGCCCGACCACCCCGCACAGCGCAGCGGGCTGCCGAATCGAGCCGCCCGTATCCGAGCCCAACGTCGCGATCGCCTCGCCGGCCGCCAACGCCGCGGCGCTTCCCCCCGACGAACCGCCCGGCACGCGGGTCGTATCCCAGGGATTGCCGGTCGGATGAAACGCGGAATTTTCCGTCGACGAGCCCATCGCGAACTCGTCGCAGTTCAATCGCCCCCAGAGCACCGCGCCGGCCTGCTTCAGCCGCGTCGTGACCGTCGCGTCGTACGGCGAGACGAAGTTTGCGAGCATCTGGCTCGAGGCGGTGAGCGGCTGGCCCGCCACCGCAATCACATCCTTCAAGCCGATCGGAATCCCGTCGAGCGGCCCCCTCGCCTGCCCCGTCGCGCGCCGCCCATCGGAGGCCCGCGCCTGCTCGAGCGCGTCGGCTTCGTCGAACGAATTGAACGCGCGAACGCGGGGGTCGACCGCCTTCGTGCGGTCGATCACCGCACGCACCAGCTCGACCGCGGAGACCTGCTTCGCGGCGAGCGTCGCGGCGAGCTGAGTGATGGGTTGGAAGAAGATTTCGCTCGGCATGTGTAGCGGCGGTTTATGACCGCTGTTCCCGGAAACGGCGGTCATAGACCGCCGCTACAAAGTTCACTCCACCACCTTCGGCACCACGATCATGTTGTTCCGTTGCGCCGGCGCGTTGCGCAAGGCGGCGGCGACCGGCAGCCCGGGCCGCGCGACGTCCTCGGCCCAGACGTTCTCGACCGCAAACGCGTGCGCGCTCGGCTCGACGCCGCTCACGTCGACTTGGCCGAGCTGCTCGATGTGGTGGAGCACATCGCCGAGCTGCTGGGCGAATTTCTGCTTCTCTTCCGGCGTGAGCGCGAGCCGCGCGAGGTTCGCGACGTGGTCGATGTCGAGCTGGGGGGCGGAGGACATGCGAAGGGTCTAGTTCGACACAGAGGCCACGGAGGTGAGCACAGAGGTCACAGAGCAAGTCATGGAAGCAATCCTCCTCTGTAAACTCTGGGTCCGAGCTCTGTGCGCTCTGTGTTCCAAGATCATTTGCGGATCTGCCAGCCGCTGCCCTGGACAAGTTCCTCCTGCAGCTTCTGGAACGCGGCATTCACCTCGTCGTCCGTGAGCGTCCGTTCGGCCGACCGGAAGACGAGGTTGAACGCCAGGCTCTTCTTCCCTTCCGGCAGACCCGCGCCCTCGTAGACGTCGAACACGCTCACGCGCTCGACCGCGAACGCGTTGCCCGCCGCAGTGCGGGCGGCCTTGGCCAGCGCCTTCTGCACGTCGCTCGCCGGAGTCGCGCGATCCACGACGAGCGCGAGATCGCGCAGCGCCGCCGGGAACAGGCTGAACTCGGCGAACCGCCGGCGCGCCCCTTCCGGCGTTAGTTTTTCCGGCAGAATCGCGAAGACACCACCCTGCACGCGGCCTTCGATCCCGAGCGACTTCAGCATCGCCAGGTTCAGGAGCCCGAACCGCGCGAACCACCCATGGCCGACGTCGCCCACCACGGCGGACTGGCCGGTTTGCCAGCTGGCCACATCCGCGATGGTCGAGACCGGCTGCCGCCCGACCTCGATCCCGGCCGCGGCCGCCAGCGCGTCCACGTGATGTTTCACCGCGTAGAAATCCGTCGCTTCGCGCTTGAGCCAGGAACGTTCGCCGACCGGCTCGGCCATGATGAACGCCACCGACGCACATTCGAGGATCTGGCCATTGTGCTCGACGAAGATCCGGCCCGTCTCGAACAAGCGCGAGGCGGCCACGCCGCGCGACTGGTTGAGCTTGAGCGATTCGAGCAGCCCCGTGATCAGCGTCGGCCGCAAGTGCGACTGGTCCTCGACGAACGGGTTCGCCAGCGCCAGCTCCGCCGCCGCCGCCTGTGAAATCCACGTCGCCACCTCCCTGGCCGGGCGCAAGGTGTACGTCACGCACTCGTGAAAATCGTGGCCGACGAGATAATCGGTCGCCCGACGATTGAAGGCGACGATCGGGTCGTCGTCCGCCAGCAGTCCCGGCGACTGCACGACGGTGGCCGGAATCTTTTCCGTGCCGTGCAGCCGCAGCACCTCCTCCACCAGATCGATCGGCCGGTCGAGATCGTCGCGCCAGCTGGGAATGCTCACCGTCCACGCCGGCCCGCGCGCCGGCGCTTCGGTTTCCTCCTCGCGCGTCACGGTGAGCTCGAGCGAATCGAAGGCCGCCCGCATCTCGTCCGCCGGCACGTCGAACCCGAGCTTCTCCGTGATGTAGTCGTGGGTGACGACAATCTCCCGCTGCCATGGCACGTCGCCGCCGACATGATACACCGGCCCGACCACGCGGCCGCCGGCCGTCTCGAGGATCAAGTCGATCGCGCGGTAGGCGGCTTCCAGGGCCGAATGCGGGTCGACGCCCCGCTCGTAGCGGTACGAGGAATCGGAGCTCAGCGCGAGCTTGCGCGAGGTCCAGCGGATCGACTGCCGCTTGAAGATGGCGCATTCGAGCACGAGGTCGGCCGTGTCGGCGGCGACGCCCGAGTTTTCGCCGCCCATGATGCCGGCGACAACCACGGGCCGCTGCGCATCGGCGATGACGAGCATCCGGCTGTGCAGCGTCCGCTCCTTCGCATCGAGCGTGGTGATCTTTTCGCCGTCGGCCGCACGCCGGACGACGATTTGGCTGCCGCCGAGTTTCTTCGCGTCGAACGCGTGCAACGGCTGGCCGGTCTCGAGCATGACGTAGTTGCCCACGTCGACCACGTTGTTGATCGGGCGAAGGCCGACCGCCTTCAACCGCTCCTGCATCCAGGCCGGGCTCGGCCCGATCTTCACGCCGGTGATGACGTGGGCCGTGTACAGCGGGCAATCCTCGGGCGCGTCGACGCGCACGCCGGCCAGCAATTCCCGGCGCTCGGGCGTGCCCTCCGGCAGCGTGCCGCGGAACTTCTCCTGCGGGTAAACGAGCGGCAGCTTGAACCACGCGGCGAGTTCGCGCGCGATGCCGAGGTGCGACTGGCAGTCCGGTCGGTTCGGGGTGATTTCGATGTCGAACACGGTGTCGCCAGGCGGCAGCGCCGCGTTCATCGGCAGGCCGAGGGCGGGTTTCCCGTCGAGGATGAGCAATCCGCTATGATCGCTGCCCATGCCGATTTCGTCGGGCGAGCACATCATGCCCTGCGATTCCTGCCCGCGGATCTTCGACTGCTTGATTTGAAAATTGCCGGGCAGCACCGCGCCGGGCAGCGCGACGAGCACGCGGTTGCCCGCGTCGCAGTTGTTCGCGCCGCACACAATCGTCTTCACGCCGCCGGCCGGACCGACGTCGACGGTGCAGACCGAAAGCTTGTCGGCGTTCGGATGCTTCGCCCGCGTGAGAATCTCGCCCACGACGACGTGCTCGAGCTGGGGTGCGCCGGTCGAGGCGACGTTCTCGACCTCGAACCCGAGGAACGTGATCGCACGCGTGAGCTCGTCGACGGAAGCGTCGAGTTGGACGTAATCGCGCAGCCAGTTGAGGGAAATTTTCATTTCAGACGCAGCCGGACATGGATGATTTTGGGAGCACAGAGATCACGGAGGTGAGCACAGAGGTCACAGAGCATGGCATCTTGGCCGGAACGATGCAGCCCCACCCGCAAGAGAGACTTTTGCCCGTGACAGGAAGAAACCAGCTTGTAGCGACGAGCGCCAGCGAGTCGTCTTGCACACTCCCGGCTCGCTGGTGCTCGCCGCTACACGAACGGCGCTGTTTCCTAGGAGTCGAGCGTAGCGGCCGAGGTAACGTGTCGGCGCTCTGTGCTCTCTGTGTTCCCAAGCTCATTGCTCAGACAAATTGTTTCAGGAAGCGCAGGTCGTTCTGGTAGAAGTGCCGGATGTCATCGATGCCGTAGAGCAGCATCGCGAGGCGCTCGAGGCCCATGCCGAAGGCGTATCCACTCCAGACCTCCGGATCGTAGCCGACGGCTTCGAACACCGTGGGGTCCACCATTCCGCAGCCCCCGATCTCGATCCATTCCTTCTTCACCTTCGGCAGGTGCCTGGCGCTGAGGTCGACCTCGAAGCTCGGCTCGGTGTAGCCAAAGTAATGCGGGCGGAACCGCGTCTTCGTGTCTTTGCCCAGCAACGAGGCGAAGATGTAGTCCAGCAGCGCCTTCAGGTCGCGGACCGTCACGTTCCGGTCGACGTAGAGGCACTCGAGCTGGTGGAAGTTCGCGCTGTGCGTGGCATCGGTGGTGTCACGGCGGTACACGCGGCCGGGCGACACGATTCGAATCGGCGGCTCGCCCTTGAGCATCGTGCGAATCTGCACCGACGAGGTGTGCGTGCGCAGCAGGTACCGTTCCCCCGGCACCTTCTTGGAGATGTTGCCGAACCGCGCGCTTTCCGGGAAATAAAACGTGTCCTTCTCGTCGCGCGCCGGGTGATCGCTCGGCGTGTTCAGCGCATCGAAGCAGTAGTACTCGGTCTCGACCTCGGGGCCATCGGCGACGGTGAAGCCGACCTTTCGCAGGATCCGGCACATTTCCTCGCGGACGAGCGTGAGCGGATGGCACGTGCCCGGCCCGATGTCAGGCGACGGCAGCGTCGGATCGACCGGTGGCCCAAGCTGCGCCGCCAGTTCGGAATCGGCGATCCGCGCCAGCGCGGCATCGAGCTGCGCCTGCAGCTGCGTCTTCGTTTCGTTGATCAGCTTGCCGACGGCCGGCCGCTGGTCTTTCGGCACGGCGCCCATGTGTTTCATCAACCCGGTGAGCTCGCCGTGCGGCCCGACATAGCGCGCCTTGGCCGCCTCGAACTCGGGCCGCGTTTTCAGCGTCGGCAGTTCGGCGGCAGCCTTGGCGAGGAGGGCGGAAAGTTGATCCTGCATTATGAAGATGGAGTTGGGAACACAGAGGACACGGAGGAGGCACAGAGTCCACAGAGGATCTTCGACCTACGTCTCCGTGGCCTCCGTGCGACCTCTGTGATCTCTGTGTAACAAAAAAAGGACGGCATCCCGCGGTGCGGGACCCGTCCTTCATTTCAAAACAAATGGATTCGGGTCCCTGGTCTTTGGTCCTTGGTCCTTGGTCCGCGGCGAAGCCGCTTCAGGCCTTTTTCGCGGCGCCGGCCTTGTTCTTCAATGCGTCCTGGGCTTGTTTGACCAGGGCGTTGAAGGCCACCTCGTCGCGAATCGCGAGGTCGCTCATGATCTTGCGGTCGAGCGTGATGTTGGCGGCCTTGAGGCCTTCGATGAACCGGCTGTAGCTGATGCCCGCGTTGCGGCAGGCGGCGTTCAGCCGCACGATCCACAGGCTGCGGAAATCGCCCTTTTTCTTGCGGCGGGCCGCGTAGGCGTATTGCCACGCGTGCTGGACGGCTTCTTTCGCGTAGCGGAAGAGCTTCGATTTGTTGCCGAAATAGCCCTTGGCGTATTTCAGCACTTTCTTGCGGCGCTTGCGCGACGCGGGGGAGTTGGTTGCACGAGCCATGTTGTGTTATTTCCTTTTGGTTAATCGCCCGTGGGTCGGCCTTGGAATTTCACCCGCGGAGCGTGGTTGGTGTGATGCGCGTCAGTCTTCTCAACGGAGACCGAACGGCAGGGCGCGCTTGAGCGGCTGCGCATGGCCCTCAGCCACCAGCTTGTCGCGAGATGCACGGCGTTTGGACTTCGTGCTCTTGGCGCCAAGCAGGTGACGAAAGCCAGGCGTGCGGCGCACGAGCTTGCCCTTGGCGGTCAATTTGAACCGCTTGGCAACGGACTTCTTGGTCTTTTGCATGGAGAGCGGTCGAAAACAGAGAACGCTGCCGCAGCTGGCAAGGGTTTTGTGCGGGAATCTTGGTCTAGAGCTGAGAGTCCAAACCTGAGACCCAAAGCCGTTCGGGCCCCGCTCTACATTCTTGGCTCTAGACTCTTAGCTCTCAACTCTAGATATCCTCACCACCCCACCGCCAGATTCGTCCGCCGTGGGTCGGCGTAGCCAGTCATGGTGCCGTTCGCGTTGAACTCGATGGCGTTGATTCCGCCGAAGTGATGCCCCGTGCCCGCGGGCTCCGGCAACACGACTTTCCAGCCGAGGCGCTGCAACGCCGCCGACTCCTGGTGCGGAAACGATTGCTCCGCCTCGAAGGTCTCGACCTCGTCGCGGCGGAATGGCGCGGAGTAGTGCACGCGCGTATCGCCGATCGCTTCGGCGAGCGACCGGTTCAGCGCAAGATGATCGAGCAACACCTGCAGGAGCGCGGTCGGAATCCGTGACGCGCCCGGAATCCCGAGGGCGAATTCCGGCTTCCCGTTCCGCAGCACGATCGTCGGCGCGATGGTGCTGCGCGGGCGCTTCCCGGGCGCGACGAAGTTGAGGCTCTTCGCGTCGGTGTAGGTGAAGTTGCTCATCGAGTCGTTCATCACGACGCCGGTGCCTGGCGGAACGACCCCGGCGCCAAAATGCAGGCTCTGCGATTGCGTCACGCAGACGACGTTGCCCTCGCGATCCGCCACGATGAAGTGCGTCGTCGCGGCCATCGGGCTTTCGTCGAACGACGAGAACTCGCCGCGCGTCCATTCGACCGCTGCACGCTGGCCGGAGTCGGCGCGGCCGGTGCGGACGACTTTCCGTTTCTTCTGCTCGTGCTCGAAAGCCTTCGCGCGAATGTTGGCAATCGAATCGCCCGCCAGCAGCTTCTCGAACAGGAAGCGCGACTCGGGGGCATCCGCAATCGCCCGGTTGATCTCCGGCGAGACGACGCGCCACACGCGGCCGATCTTGTCGAGGTTCGCCGCCGTGCGCAGGGGGCCGCCGTCGAACGCGTCGTTCTCGAGCGCCTTCATGATGGGCAAAAAGAGCGCCGCGCCACTGGCCGGCGGCGGAGCGCACATCAGCACGTGCCCGCGAAACTCCGCCTGCATCGGCTCCGTGATCCGCGCCTCGTACCGGGCCAGGTCGCCGAGCGTCAGCACCCCGCCGCCTTTTCTCGAGGCCGCGATGATCTTCTCGGCGATCGCGCCACGGTAGAAACCGTCGCGGCCCCGCGCGGCATAGGCTTCGAGGGTGCGCGCCAGATCCTCGTTCTTCAGCAATGTGCCGACGACGGGCAGCTGGCCGTCCGGCAAATAGAGCCGCGCCATCTCGGGATCGCCGCGGCGCAGCTTGCGTTCCTGCTCCGCCATGAGCTCGCGGCTTTTCTCCAGCACGCGGAATCCACCCCGCGCCAGCGCGATCGCCGGCTGCACATCATCGGCCCATTTCTTGATGCCCCATTTCTGGTGCGCCGCCCACAGCCCGGCCCCGAGGCCGGGCACGCAGACCGAGCCATACCCGTAGCTGCGATCCTCCTCCGGACGCTTCAGGTAGGCGGCGACGTTGACCGAACCGGCCGCGTCCATCGCGTCGACGGCGTAAGTCTTCCCGCTCTTCGCCTCGTAGTAGAGCATCATCAACTTGCCCCCGAGGCCGGAGCCATAAGGTTCGGCGACGCCGACGGCGAGCGAGGTCGCCACCGCCGCGTCGATCGCGTTGCCGCCGGCTTTCAGGATGGCGATGCCCGCCTCCGCGGCCTGCGGGTGTGCGGCGACCACCATGCCGTTTTTCGCGGTGACGGGCGCCAGCGTAACCGGAGTCGCGCCGGCCGCGGCCGAGACCAGCGAGAAAACGAGCAGCTGCACAAAAAGACGCACGATGCGCCCACGATGGGCGGCCACGGGCCGGCCGACAAGCGTTCACGGCTGAAATTCCGCGTCAGCTTTCGCCGGCGAGACAGCCGGCAGGGAGGCCGACCCGGAGGGACGTCCCGCCAGGCTAGGGCGCCATGCGGGCACTTGCGGGTGGCGTCGCGTCACGCCACCCGTCATGACGATCGCGCGCTCATGAACCTCGACCTCACCGATAAACCCGTGCTCGTCCTCGCCTCGAGTGCGGGGCTGGGCAAGGCGACGGCACTGGAATTCGCGCGGGAAGGTGCCCGCGTGATGTTGTGTGGCCGGCGCGCGACCGAACTCGCACGCGCGGCGGCGGAAATCAAGGCGGCGACGGGCCGGGCACCGCGCACGACCGTCGCCGATGTGGCGAAAGCGGAGGACATCGCGCGTCTCGTGGCGGGCACCGCGGAAGCGTTCGGCGGGATCTTTGCCCTGGTGAACAACAGCGGCGGCCCGCCCGCGGGCACCTTCGAGCAGTTCGACGATGCGGCCTGGCAAAGCGCGTTCGAGCTCACGCTGCTCAGTTATATCCGGACGACGCGCGCCGTGCTGCCCCACCTGCGCAAGGCCGGCGGGGGTCGCATCGTGAACTTCACCTCGTCCTCGGTGAAAAGCCCGATCGAGAACCTGATTCTGTCGAACACGTTTCGCACTGCCGTGGTGGGACTGACCAAGTCGCTCGCCACGGAACTCGCGCCCGATCGGATTCTGGTCAACGTGATCGGCCCCGGACGCATCGACACCGAACGCGTGGCGCACCTCGATCAAGTTCGCGCCGCGAAATCCGGCGCGTCCGCGCAGCAGGTGCGGACCGAAGCGGAAAAGGCCATCCCGGTGGGCCGCTATGGCACGCCGGAAGAGTTCGCCCGGCTCGTGGTCTTTCTCGCCTCGCCCGCGAACAGCTACATCACGGGCCAGACCGTGCTCGTCGACGGCGGCGCGACCAAGGCGTATTGAGCCGAGCGCCGGCGAACGCAGGCGGTCTGCGCCGGCCGGCTGAATTTTTCCTCGTAGCCACGAGCGTGAGCGGGTGGATTCTCCGCGGTCCACTCGCTCCCGCTCGTGGCTACACTTATCGCCGCATGAATCGACGTCTCCTCGCTTTCGGGTTCCTCGCCTTCGCCTCCGTCGCCTTGGCCGGCCAGGTCACCTCGCCGAAGGAACATTTCGGTTTCGCGATCGGCGACGATTACCAACTCGCGACGTACACGCAGACGGAGGCGTACTTCAAAAAAATCGCGACCGAGTCGGACCGCGTGCGGCTGGTCGACATGGGCAAGACCGAGGAGGGGCGCACGCAATGGATGGTGGTGATCAGCGCGCCGGAGAACCTGAAGTCGCTCGCGCGTTACCAGCAAATCGCCCGGCGGCTCGCGCGGGCCGAGGGCATCGACGAGGCGCAGGCCCGCGCGCTGGCCGCGGAAGGCCGGGCCGTCGTGTGGATTGACGGCGGGTTGCACGCGACCGAAACGGTCGGCGCGCACCAGTTGATCGAGACGGTCTGGCAGCTGGCGAGCGCCACCGATCCGGAGATGATGCGGATGCTCCAGGACGTCATCGTGCTGTGCGCGCACGCCAACCCGGACGGGCAGGAACTCGTCGCCGGCTGGTACATGCGCGAAAGCGACCCCGCCAAGCGCACGCTCGCGGGCCTGCCCCGGCTCTACCAGAAGTACATCGGCCACGACAACAATCGCGACTTCTACCTGGCCGCGATGAAGGAGAGCACGAACATCAACCGGCAGCTCTACCTCGAGTGGTATCCGCAGATTGTCTACAACCACCACCAGGCCGGGCCGGTCGGCACGATCATCTTCACCCCGCCCTTCCGCGATCCGTTCAACTATTTCTACGATCCGCTGGTGGTGAACAGCGTGCAGGCGCTGGGGACCGCGATCCAGGGACGCTTCCTCGCGGAGGACAAACCCGGCGCGACCTCCCGCAGCGGCGCGAACTACTCCACCTGGTTCAACGGCAGCCTGCGCACCACGAGTTATTTTCACAACATGGTCGGGCTGCTCACCGAGATCGTGGGCAGCCCCACGCCGATGCGGATCCCGCTGGTCGCGCGCCGGCAGCTGCCGAGCGGCGATCTCCCGGCGCCGGTGTCGCCGCAGCTCTGGCATTTCCGCCAGTCGATCGAGTACTCGTTGAGCGCCAATCGCGCCGTGCTCGACTACGCCTCGCGCCAGCGCGAGACGCTCCTCTATAATATCTACCGGATGGGCCAGAACTCGATCGCGCGCGGCCTGCGCGACCATTGGACGCCGCGGCCCGGCCGGATCGACGAAATCCTCAAGCTCGCCGCGACCGACAAGGCGGCCGCCGACACCGATGAAAACGCCAGCGACACCGAGACGCCCCGGAGCGAACCGCCGCGGCTGGCGCTGAAGTACTGGGATTTGCTGCGCAAGCCGGAGTGGCGCGATCCGCGCGGCTTCATCATCCCGGCCGATCAGCCGGATTTTCCGACCGCGGTGAAGTTCATCAACACGCTGGCAAAGAACGGCGTCGCGATCGAACGGGCCACCGCCGATTTCACCGTCGCCGGCACGCGGTATCCAGCCGGGTCCTACGTCGTGCCCTGCGCGCAGGCGTTTCGGCCGCATGTGCTCGACATGTTCGAGCCGCAGGATCACCCGAACGACTTCAAGTACGAGGGCGGGCCGCCGAACAAACCGTACGACGTGACCGGCTGGACCCTCGCCTTCCAGATGGGCGTGAAGTTCGATCGGATCCTCGACGGCTTCTCCGGTCCGTTCGAGCGGCTGCCCTATGGCGAGCCGCAGCGCCCGCCGGCCGGCCGGATCGAAGGCAGCGGCGTCGTCGCCGGCTTCCTGGTGAACCACCAGGCCAACGACAGTGCGGTGCTCGTCAACCGGCTGCTGCGCGCCGGGGTGGAGGCGTACTGGTTGCGGCAGCCGGCGGCGCAGGCGGCCGAGTTCGGCCGCGGCCCGATTTACATTCCCGACCGGCCGGGCGCACGCGTGCTCGTTGAACGCTCGGCGACGGAACTTGGTCTCCACGTGCGCACGGCATCGTCGCCGCCCGCGCTGGGCGACCTCCTCCGGCTGCAGCCGGTCCGGATCGCGCTCTGGGATCGGTATGGCGGCTCGATGCCGGCCGGCTGGACGCGCTGGCTGCTCGAGCAGTTCGAGTTCCCCTTCGACGTCGTCTACTCCGCGCAGATCGATGCCGGCCAGCTGCGCGAGAAGTACGACGCGATCATCTTCGTGACCGGCGCGATCCCGGCGCCAGGCGCGCGGCCATCGCCGTTCAGCCGGCCGCGGAACTTGCCACCCGAATACGAGGGCGCGATCGGCCGGATCACCGCGGACAAATCGGTGCCGGCGCTGAAGGAGTTCCTGCAGGCCGGCGGCACGGTCGTGACGATCGGATCATCGACCAACCTCGCGTACCACCTGGCGCTGCCGCTGCAGAGCGCGCTGACCGAGCGGGGCAGCGACGGCAAGGTGCGGACCCTGCCGGACGAAAAATTCTACATTCCCGGCAGTGTGCTGCAGGCGAAAGTGGATGCCGCCGAGCCCGTGGCCTGGGGCATGCCCGAGCGGGGCGATTTCTATTATGAGCGCAGCCCGGCGTTCACGATGCCGTCGTCCGGGGCGAACGCCGCCATCAAGCCAATCGCTTGGTTCGATTCCGAGGCACCCTTGCGCAGCGGCTGGGCGTGGGGGCAAAAGCACCTGAAAAACGCGGTGACCGTCGCCGTGGCGAACGTCGGCACCGGCAAGCTCTACCTGATGGGCAGCGAAGTCGCGTTTCGCGGGCAAACCCACGGCACGTTCAAGCTGCTCTTCAACGCACTGTACCTGTCGACGGCAAGGACGGAGAGCAACTGAAAGGCGAATCCTCGCGGGCCGTGGGTCTGAGCATGCGCTGGCCTGGACGCGGGCCGTTGGCCCTTGCTCAGGGCCATGGCTGATGTCGCTTCGCTCGGTACGACGCGCATCGGCGCCTAACGCATTGACGCGGTTTGTGTACGCCGGCCGCAGGCCATGAGCAAGCGGTGCATCGCACCGCGCGTCGAATGGCTGCCCGACTAGGATTCGAACCTAGACAGAACGAGTCAGAGTCGTTCGTGCTACCATTACACTATCGGGCATTGAAAAATTGTTTGGGACTGGCCGAGTCGGAGCTCGCCGCGGGATTCGAGGTCCGTCTTCGCTCCTGGCGGAGCTTCGACGCGACAGCCTTCGCTCTCCGCTACGCTGCGAGCGAAGGCTGGAGCCGGCGATGGGATTCGAACCCGCAACCGCCTGTTTACAAAACAGGTGCTCTACCATTGAGCTACGCCGGCGAAAAGTGCGCTGCGCCTGCTGAAATACGGTCGGAGAAAGAACAGAACGGAACCCCTGGCTCGCCGAGCCGAAGCTCGCAGCGGAACTCGAGGTCCGTCTCCGCTCCGGGCGGAGCTTCGACGCGACAGCCTTCGCTCTCCGCTACGCTGCGAGCGAAGTTTTAGGATTGGGAAAGAACTCTGGGGCTGGCTCGCCGAGCCGAAGCTCGCAGCGGGACTCGAGGTCCGTCTCCGCTCCTGGCGGAGCTTCGACGCGACAGCCTTCGCTCTCCGCTACGCTGCGAGCGAAGGCTGGTGGCTCCCCGGGGACTCGAACCCCGAACCTACTGATTAAGAGTCAGCTGCTCTACCATTGAGCTAGGAAGCCGCAAACCAAGAGGCGAAAAGCTCATGATGCACCTCCTGATGTCAACTGCGATTTCGGCTCACCCCAGAGGGAAAATGCGCCGTCGCGGGAGCGCCGGTTGCCACCGTACAAAAAGCGTGCGCCGGGCGCGGAGAAATCTTGGGGCGAGTGATTTTCGCCGGCGCGTGCAACCGAGCCTTGTCCGCGGCGGCACGGGAATGACGCGGGGTCCGCCACGAGACTTCCGATGACTTTTGCTGTCTCGAGTCCGGTGTAGCCGCACCCTTGCACGACGAAACTTCCTCTCCGTCTTTTGGACCGTGCCGTTGCAAAAAAAAATTTCCCGAGCACCAATGCGGAAAGTAGGTTGACACCCAAGTTTCGATGACCCGTAGTTCGCACTCTCTGTAACTTCACCTCCCGGAATTCCTCAGCGCGCGATGCTGAACCTTCCAGCCCCTTCGAACACCTTTTCCCGCCGATTCGGCAAGATTCCTGCACCGGCAGGCACTCCGACGGTTGCTGCGATCAATGGTTAGCGGAGGCGCCGCAAACAAGGTCCGGCCCACGCTTTCGAAAATTTTCGGCTAAGCTTTGCCCCGCATCTTCGTCTTTATCCCAACCCGACATTCGAACCCAACCTTCCTCCTATGATTATTCAAAGCCTGCCGTTCGCGTTCATCCTCGGCGATGCCAGCCCGATGGATCTCTTCATCAAGGGTAAAGAGATCATGTGGCCGATTTTGCTGCTGTCGTTCGTGGCCATCACCGTGGTCGTGGAGCGCATCCTCTTCATCGTCCGCGAAAACGCCAGCCGTGAGCCGGAAGTCGTGGAGAAGATGCTTGAAGCGGTGGAGCGCCGCGATGTGGAAGGCGCGCTCGCGATCGGCCGCAAGAGCAAGGATTACATCGCCAAGATTCTCGTCTACAGCTTGAGCAATCGCGAATACTCGCTCTCGAACGCGTTCATCCGCGCGTCCGGCCAGGAGTTGGCCCGGTTCCAGCAGGGCATGGCGACGCTCGACACCTGCATCACGGCGGCCCCGCTGCTCGGCCTGCTTGGCACGGTCACGGGCATGATGCGTACGTTCGGCGCGCTGGGCACCGGCGACGTGAGCGGCAACACCGCCCAGATCACCGGTGGCGTGGCCGAGGCGCTGATCGCCACGATGTGCGGTCTCGCCATCGCCATCCTCGGCCTGCTGCCCTACAATTACCTGAACGCCCGGGCGGAGCAGGCCAAGCAGGAAGTCGCCGACGTTTCCCACGCGCTCGAGATTCTCATCAAGAAGTCCGAGACGACCGCGCCCTTCCATCGCTGAGCGGCGTTTGGCCCAAGAAACCGTTTCTTCGCGCGTTTAAACCGAAAGCCCCCTTCTCATCATGGCAGGAGCATCCGGCGGTGCCACCACACCAGGCGGCAGAAAAAAAGCCCGCATCGAAATCATTCCGCTGATCGATGTGATCTTCTTCCTGCTCGCGACGTTCGTCCTGTTCACGCTTTCACTGAACAAGTCGGGCGGCGTGACCGGGATCGTGCTGCCGCCGGCCGAGTCGGGCGAGCAACGCGTGGCGTCCGAGGTGACGATTTCCGTCACGGAGGCGGGCACCATCGCGTGGAACAAGGACTTCATCAGCCTGGCGGAATTCATCGAGCGGCTGAAGGCGTTCAAGGTCCGCGAACCCGACGGGAAGATCCTGATCAACGGCGACGAGAACGCGCTGTTCAACGCGGCGCTCTACGTGTTCGACGAAGCCCGCAAGGCGGGTTTCCAGAAAATCTTCATTGAAACCAAACTTCGCGCGGCGGCCAAGTGACCGTCCCGCGGATCAGCTTTTAAAACATCATGGCAGCAGGCAGCAGTTCCAGGGCCGACGAAGGCAAGAAGAAGGCGCGCATCGAGATCATCCCGCTCATCGACGTCATCTTCTTCCTGCTCGCCACGTTCGTGCTTTTCACCTTGTCGTTGCAGCGCATCGCGCAGCTGCCGGTCACGCTGCCCAAGGCCGACCCGTTGTCGCGCCCCAACCCCGACGATCCCACCGTGTACCTTCAGGTTTCCGACGAGGGCACCTTCTATTGGAAAGTCGGCAACAACCCGACCACCGAGTTGATTTCCGCGAGCGAGATTGCGCCGCGGTTGCAGGATTACCGCGCGCGTCTCGGCCAGAACGCCCGCGTCCTCGTGCGCGGCGACACGCGAGCGCGCTTTGGCGCCGCCATCATGGTGCTCGACGAAGTGCGCAAGGCCGGGATCGAGCAGGTCTCCGTTGAAACCGTTTCCAGCGCCACCGGCAAATAACCCCCCATCCCCATGAGTCGCGATTTGATCGTCGGTATCGTGCTTTCCGCGCTGATTCACCTCGGCATGTTCTTCGGTGACCGGCTGATTCCCGAGAAGAAGGTGGAGATCAAGAAGGTCGAGGAGGCGCCCAAGGTACAGCTCATGGCCATGCCGAAGCTGGACGAGCCGGAGCCGGAAATCATCGAGACGAACGAGGAAGTGAAACCGCTCGACCTCGCGCCGCCGATGCAGCAGGACGTGCCGCAGCTCGCGACGCCGGAGTCGTTCGTGCAGAAGATGCAGCCGCCCCCGCCCGAGAACGTGGCCATCTCCGCCTCGATGAACATCGTGCCGGAAATCCGCGACCCGAACATGTTCAAGGGCATGAAGGTGTTCGATATCTCGATGCTCGATCAGCAGCCCGTGCCGAAATTCCAGGCGCGGCCGCAGTATCCTTTTGAAATGCGCCGCGCGGGTATCGCCGGCGAAGTCGTGGTCGACTTCATCGTCGACCCCAACGGCGACGTGCAGAACGCCTACGCGCTGCGGTCGACGCAGCGCGAATTCGAGGCCGCGGCGGTGCAGGCCGTCGCGAAATGGAAATTCAAACCGGGCCGCAAGGGCGGCCGCGACGTTCCCACCCACATGCAGGTGCCGATCGTCTTCACCCTTAACGAGGAGTAATCCGTCGTGTATTCCCCAACTTTTCTGGATCGCCAGCGCGTGCGGCTCGGCCGCCTGGCGACAGTGCTGATTGTCACCACCGCCTTCAGCGGCGCCTACGCGGCGCAGCGGGGAAAGCAGCAGGCCATGCCACCGCTGCAGCCTTCCGCGAGCGCGCCGAAACCGCAGCACAGCCTCAGCGAGAAGGTCAGCGAGGCGTTCACCAAGCAGATGAAGCCGCTGCAGGACAAGCAGGACTGGAACGCGATGCTGAAGCTGCTCGATACCCTGCAGGTCGTTCCGGGCAGCTATGACGAGGCGATGATCCTCGACATGAAGGCGAAGCTTTACGCCACGACGAATCAGCTGAGCAAAGCGATCGAGCCGTGGGAGAAGGCGATCAAGATCTCCGACGAGCACGGGTACTTCAGCGAGAAGCAAACCATCGAGACGGTCTCGTTGCTGGCGCAGCTCTACGGCCAGGAGAGCACGACGATCAAGATCCCGAAGGAAGGTGACCCGGGCCGGAGCCAGGCCCTCGCCCTGCAACAGAAATACACCGCCAAGGCGATCGAGTACTTCAAACGCTATCTCGCCAAGACCCCGAAGCCGACGCCCGAGATGATGATGTTCTACGCGTCGTTGCTCTATTACAAGGCGGTCGTGGATCCGAACAAGCCGGACATGGCCGGATTGAAGGAAGCGCGCGACATCGTGCAGCAGGGCCTGCAGACCGCGATCAAACCGAAGGAAGGCTTCTACCAGTTGCTGCTCACGCTGCAGCAGCAGCAAAACGACTTTCCCGGCACCGCGGAGATTCTCGAACTGCTGCTCAAGCAATCGCCGGCCAAGAAGGACTACTGGCAGATGCTGATCGCGATCTACCTGCAGCTGTCGGAGAAGGCGCGCGGGCAGAAGGATGAGAAGAGCGCCAAGGAATACCTCGTTCGGGCCATCGTGACCTGCGAGCGCGCCCAGGCCGCCGGTCACATGCAGGCGCCGAAGGACAACATGACCCTCGTCTCGCTCTACCTGATGGCGAACCAGTTCACAAAGGGCACCGAGCTCCTCTACAATGGAATGAAGTCCGGCAAGATCGAGTCCGAGCCCAACAACTGGCGCGTGCTCGGCCGGTACTACATGGAGGCGAACCAGAACGACCAGGCGATCAAGGTGCTGAAGGAAGCGTCGGGACTCTTCCCGAAGAACGGCGAAATCGAGCTCCAGATTGCGCAGCTCTACATCCAGATGGAGAAGCCGAAGGATGCGCTGGAGCACGCGAAGATCGCGGTGAAAAAGGGCAATTTCGAGACGACGAAACCGTTCGCGGCGCATTATCTCGTGGCCTACACCGCGTACGATCTCGGGTTGCTCGACGAAGCCGCGAAGGCCATCGCCGAAGCCGAGAAATTCGAGGAAGCGAAGAAGGACCCGCAGTTCCCGAAGCTGAAGAACGTGGTGACCGAGGCGATCACCGAGCGCGAGAACCGCCAGAAGGAAAAGGCCGAGAAAGAAAAGAAGGACGCCGGCAAGAAGGCGCCCTCGACCGGCCAATAATCGACCATTCTCCCATGAAGAAAAGTTACGTGTACTTCGCCGCTCCTTTGATCGCCTTGCTGGTCTTTTTCTTTGGGTTCTATTGGAACGCCCACAAGAACTACGAGCAGCGCGAGGCCGACAAAATCAAAGCGGTGCAGGATGAAAAACGCGCCAAGCTCGAGAAGGAAGCGAAGGACCGGGAAGTCGCCGTAAAGGCCGCGCTCGAATTGCAGGACAAGCGCCGCGCCGAAAAGAAGGCGCGGGACGAGCGGGAAACGAAGGACAAGGAAACGCGCGAGCAGGCGCGCCAGGCCCGTGAAAAGGCCAGCCGCGATGCCGACAAGCTCGAGCAGCAGGTCCGCCGCGTGCAGAAGGAAATCGAGGCCGAGAAAAAGGACCTCATCGTGATCCAGGCCGAGCGCAAGCAGACGGTCGACGAGCAAAATTTCCTCAAGGAGTACGTGAAGAAGGCCGAGACGAACCAGAAGAGCCTGCAGGGCGTGCTCGAGCGAATCGACGCCGCGAACAAGGCCGCCGAGGACGCGGCGCGCGCCGCCGCCGCCGCGGCCGCCGCCGCCGCCAAGAAGTCCTGACCCACCCCACCTACCTTATCCGATGAAAAAATGGATGTATCTGATTTTCCCCGGCATCATGCTGGCGGGCTTCCTCGTCTTCTATCTCTCGCACAAGAAAGCCGCGGAGGAGAAGGAGGTCGCCCAGAAGATCGCCGTGGAAAAAAAGAAGACCGAGGACGATCAGAAGAAGAAGGAAGCCGAGACCAAGGCGCGTGACGACGCGCGGAAGCGGCAGGAAGAGCGCGAGGCCGAGGAACGGAAGAAGGAAGAGGACAAGGCCGCGAAGCAGGCCGCCGACGACAAGAAGGTCCGCGACCAGACAAGTGAGTTTCTCGCCAAGGCCAAGGCGGCGGAAACGCAAGTGCAGCAGCTCGACGCCGAACTCGACCGGCTGCGCAAGGAAAAGGACCGGACGAGCCGCGAAACGTTCGACTTGGAGAAGCAGGTTGAACTCGCGCGGATCGCCCGCCGCAATGCCGAGCTGGAAATCCAGCGGCTGACCGAAATGGTGGCCCAGCGCGCGTCGCAAAGCGCGATGACGCGTCCACCGCCTATCCCCGCGCCGCCGCCCGCGAAATAACCGGCGAACTCTCTTCGCTCGAACCACGAGCCCCGGCCTACCCCGGGGCTTTTTTGTCGCCGCACCATGATGATCGAAATCCCGCCCGGTGCGTTTCGCGATCCCGCGGGTTCATTGCGCTCGTCGTCCGCCCTGCTCCCGCCATGGGGTAATTCCCGTAACGACAACGCCCACCCGCTGCGCGCCGCACGAGCTTGCTACGGGTTGCCGTCTCGGGGATAAAGACCAACGCCCTCGGGGAAACGAACATTCCGAAGGCGAGGCAACTCAACGCAAGGCATCCCCCATGGGCGACAGATCTCCGAAATCCGTGCAGAAACAGGCCGCGCAGAAGCAATCGAAGGCCGACGCCTCGAACGAAAAGAAGCAGGCGCTGATCACATCGCAGCAGGCGGCCAAAGCGAGGGCCGCCGCGAACAACAAGAAATAGTTCTGGCGCGCAGACGGAAGCCGGCTGGATGGCCAACGGCGCTCCGCGACGGTTTACGCCGAGGGTGCGGTTGCTGGCATCGCGTCAGCGGCGTTTTTCTGTGACCGAAAGGAAATGCCCTCGTCTTCCCGCGTCGCCGACGCGTTAATGCGGCATGCCCTACGACCCAAACGCCGAGTTCGATCGCGGTGTCCTCGAGATGATCGAACGCAGTCCCGTCGGAGCGGTGCCCCGGACGCCGGCCTATCAGGATGCCTTGGGCCGCTTGCGCGCCTCGCACCAAGTCTACGCCGACGCGGACCACGCGGACGGTTTTGTCACCGTGCGCTCGCTGTCCCAACGACCGAGTTTTCACGCGGCCAATCTCGACGCGTTGACGGCGGGATCGATCGAGCCCGAGACCCTCGAGTCGAACCCGAGCATTTTCGACCGTTACGTCGCGGCGTTGCCGGTGACACTGCGAGCCAAGGCGGAGAGCCATCGACTGCTGGTGGCGGGTCGTCCCGCGCATCATCGCAAGCACGGTGGAGTGCTCACGCTCGATCGTTTGCATACGTTGATCCTCGTGCCGGGCGCCGGACCCCACCCGGGAATTGTGGGAAATTATTTGCACGGCTCGCTGCTGCAGCTGGGCTCCGATCCCGCCACCGGCGGCTGGGCGATTCACCTGCACGATCGCGATGACGGCGCCGCGATGTGCGATGCACCCACCCTGCACGCCGCGCTCGCCAAACTGCAGGAAGTGGTGGCCTCCGCGCCCTTTCACCTGAGCGAGCTGGTCGCACTGGGTTTTCGATCGAATTGATCCTGCAGTCGGATCGGCCGGACGACCGTTCAGCCCGCTCCCAACGCCCGCGTGCCCTTGCAGTCCGGGTAACCGCTGCACCCCCAGAACTGCGAACCGGCATTGGCTCCTTGGCGAGCGGTGCGCCGTGCCATCGGTCGGGCGCAAAGCGGGCAGTTCGGCGCCAATGGCGCCGAGGGTGACCGCGCCGGCTGGTTTTCTCGCTCGGTGATTCGCGCCGCCGCGAGCCGTTCGCTGGATCCGCCTTCGTCGATGAAATCGCGTTCGAGCTCCTCGATCTGCTGCCCGAGCAGATTATTCGCCCGGTGAATCAGGCAAATGATCGCATTGGCGACCACCGCGGGGTCGCAGTGCCGGAGCCAGAGCGCGTACGCCGCAGCGTGCGCCTCATCCGATCGATCGCCTGGATCGGCCCGATCGGTTCGTTCGACCAGCCGCCCCACGGCTCGCACGGCCAGCGCCTCGCGATCCTTCCGGGCCCACGCGCGCAACGCCCGCTGGCGCAGGAAATCTTCGTAGTCGAGCCGCAGTTCGTCGAGGCTCGCGCGGGCGACGTTCACGAGCCGCCGCTCGGTCTGGCTCGAGGTCGCCGAGGCGCGACTGCCCTCTAAAATATTCTGCCGGCCGCTCCGCGCCGCCTGCACCATCTGGTCGACTGTGCGCGAGCGTTTGTCGACGAACCGCGCGCAGAATGAAACGGTGGCATCGTAGATGAGTGTGGTCACCTGAAAGCTGCGCAGTTTCCGGTCGCCCCCGCCGGGGTGCAGCCGTTGACCGGCTCTATTGTTCGATTCGCCCGATCGATGCGATCCGCCTGGTCTGTCCGATGACGGGGTATTCATCATGCGCCTGCGCTCCATTCTGCCGTGGGCGACGCTGCACGCAACCGATTCCTTCGGCGCGCCGCTGTGACATTTCCGTCCTCCCCTCCGGGAGGAGCCACTTGGCGGCTAACGTTGGAAACACCGCCCCACCCGCGCGGAGTCGTGGAGTGAAGTCAGCACATCACCCCACTAGGCCGCCTCGCGACCCTCGGATACTCTCCGCTCATGGTCGCTTCCACTTCGCTGTTCAAGCCACGCCGGTCAGCACTCGCTGATCCCGCTCGATCCGCCCGAGACCTGTCCGCGGGCCAGGAGGCGCTCCACGACGCCGCGCTCGTCCGGCGGTTCAACGAAGAGGGCGACGAGGCCGCCTTCGCCGAGATCACCACGCGCTATCGCGAGAAAATGTACGCGGTCGCTTTCGGGTTGTTGAAGAACCGCGCCGATGCGGAGGAAATCGCCCAGGACACCTTCATCCGCGCGCACCGCGGCCTGGTCAATTTCCGCGGAGATTCCGCATTGAGCACTTGGCTGCACCGCATTGCGCTCAATCTTTCCCGCAACCGTTATTGGTATTTCTTCCGGCGTCAGCGGCACGCCACGCGCTCATTCGACTCTGCGTTCAGCGACGAGAATCCGGCCACGCTCGCGAGCCTCGTTGCCTCTTCGGCGCCCAACCCGGTGCAGGAGGCGACCACCAGCGAATTCACCACCCTCATTGCCCAATGCATGGAGCGGCTTGGTCCGGGCCATCGTGACATCCTTACCCGGCGCAATATCCTGAATTGCACCTATGACCAAATCGCGCGCGAACTCGCGATCAGCGTTGGCACGGTGAAGAGCCGAATCGCGCGAGCCCGGTCCAATCTCCGTGTCCTGCTGGCGAGGTCGTGCCCCGAATTCGAAGCCGACTCAATGCCCTGCCAGTGGTTCGATCCCATCCGTCCGTCCAGCCGGCTGGAGATCATCTGCGCATGAGGTTGCACGCCCCGAACGCGTTCTTCCCGCCGGATTCGGCCGCGCGTGGGGCGGACGGCGCGTTCACCGGCCCTCCCTGAAGGTACCCCACCCGGGTGCGAGGGCCTGCTTCCTTTCCCGTACACCGATCGCTATTTTCGATCCTCCGGCCATGCGCCTGCTTTTTGTTCCCGAGCGAATCGGCGCACTGGGCGGAGCCGGGGCCAATGGCCTCGCGACCACGGAAGGGCTGCGTCAGCGGGGTCACCGGGTCGGTCGGGTGCATGGCAGTGCCCCGAGCCACGGTGAACCAGTGCGCTGCGCCGAACGCCAGACCCCCAAAGCGGTCGTCTTCGGATCGGGGGCTTACTGATGAAGGCGCTCCTGATCTGTCCCGCGATCCGCCCGGCCGTGCCGCAACTTTCGGAGGACGGCCCGCTCGCCCTCGCGCCCATCCTCGGCGAAGGCATCGTCAGTCACTGGATCGAACATCTGGCGCTGCTCGGCGCCCGCGAGGTGCGCGTGATCGCCGCCGACCGCGCCAGCCTCGTGCGCGCCGCGCTGGGTGATGGCGCCCGCTGGGGCGTGCGCCTCGAGGTGCTCGCCCCGACCGTTGAGCCGACGGTGGCGGAAGCGACCGCGCGTTATCGAACCGCCGGCGAAGCGGGCTGGCTGCCCGCGCCGCACGATGTCGTGCTGATGAATCACCTTCCCGGTTGCGCCGGGCTGCCGCTCTTCGAGAGCTACGCGACCTGGTTCGCCGCGCTGCTCGCATGGATGCCGCGCGCGCTCACGCCCGCGCGCGTGCGCATGACCGAAATCCGGCCCGGGATCTGGGTCGGACGCCACGCACATGTTTCACCGCAAGCGGAATTGATCGCGCCGTGCTGGATCGGTGATCAGGTCTTTGTCGAACCCGGCGCCGTCGTCGGTCCGGGTGCCATTATCGAAAATCGCTCCGTGATTGAAGACGAAGCGCGCGTGACGCAGAGCTGGATCGGTCCCGATACGTTTGTCGGACCGATGACCGCGCTGGCGAGTTCGCTCGCCTGGGGCAGCAGCCTGACCAACTGGCGCACCGATTCGTCGCTGCAGGTGCCGGATCCATTTCTCATGTGTTCGCTCGCGCCGCCCGCCGCGCCGGCACCCGAGGAGTCGGCGCGCGCCGGCTGGGCACCGGCTGCCGCCGTGATCTCGCCCCTGAAGTGGCTCGGATCGTGGCGGGAGCCCGCCCACCGCACCCAGAATTCCAACCCGCCGGCCTGACCAACGCTTAATCTCCCATGAAAATCGAAATCCAGGGGGAATGCCTGCGCATTTCCGAAATCCAGGAACTGACCGCCGTGAACTCGGCCCAATTCCGCCAGCAGGTGAACGCCGCGCTGCCGGGTTCGCCCGCCACCATTGAGATTGATCTGGCACAGACCCGGTTTGTCGACAGCAGCGGGCTGGGCGCATTGTTCGCGATCTACCGCGCCACCGCACAGCGCGACGGCATGATCCTGCGGCTGCTCAACCCGCGTCCGGAAGTCGAGCAGTTGCTCGAACTCACGCAAATGCGACAGCTCTTCGACATCATGCCGCGCTAGCATTCGGTCGGTGGTGCACCTGAACCTCATGCCTTCAGCCGTTGTTTCATTTCGGTGGCGGCAGCCCACCTCGACCGAATCCTCAAGCAGCGCTGCGCGCTGAGCCGACCGGTGACCATCGCGGAAACATCTTCGAACCCCACCCGCGCTTTCCTGCCACGTCGGACCAATACCTGATGCCCGCTTCCTTGATCCAGCCGGCGCGGCCCGCCACGCTCCGCCTCGCCTTCCCGCCGAATCTCGTGTCCGTCCGGGCGGTGTCGGCGGCCATCCGGAGCTTTCTCGCCGAGCACGGCCTGTCCGAAAAGGAGCTTTTCTCCTACGAACTCTGCATCGCCGAAGCCGGCACCAATGCCATCACCTATGCGCAAGGCCATGCCGCCAAGCTCGAACCCGTCGCCGAAGTCCTCTTCACGCCCGATCAGGTTGAATTGCGGGTGACCGATCACACGCCGGGTTTCGTGCTGCCGGAAAGAATCCCGCAGCCAGCGCTGTTGGGCGAAGGCGGGCGCGGACTCTTCCTCATTCAATCGATGATGGACGAGGTGCGCTATCTTCGCGGCACGAAGGAAAACATCCTGATCATGCGCAAGCGCCGCCGCGCCAACCAGTCGTCGGTGGCAGCGCGCGATGGCGCCGCCGCCAGCCCGCTTTCGCTCGCGGAGAGTCACCGGCAATTGACCGAGTCCAAGAGCGATCGCGCCAATCTGGCCGGCGAACTTTCGTTTCGCTCCGAAACACTTTCCGCGATCTTTCGCTGCTGTGCCGAGCTCGGGCGGAGCGATGACGTCGCGGAGGATTTCGGCAAACGGCTGCTGGTCGATCTGTTTCATCTCACCACCGCGGATTGGTGCGTGTTGCGCCTGGTTTCCTCCGACCACCGCGCACTCGTGGTCGCGGCCGCCTCCGACTCCGAGCTCGCTTCGGAGCCCCTCCTCCTGCCCGCCGCGGGCGAGGCCGCGCGCGGCATCGAAGTGATGGTCGCCGCGACCAAGACCGCCGCGCGCTTCGATCTGCGGGAGGATCCCGGCCGGGCGGAACCGCTGCGCGCGATTGGCCCCGAGGCCACCGGGCTCGTGTGCCCGCTGGTGTTCGGTGGCACGCTCGTCGGCACCATCGCGGTCGGCCGGCGCGGAGGCGACTTTCCGCTGGGGAAACTCCAGGACGAGGTGGTGCGCGTGTTCGCCGAGTTGCTCGCGATCCAGACGGTCAACCTGCGCCATCACAAGGACGAGGTGCGCCGTCGCGTGGTCGCGCGCGAACTGGAGATCGCCCAGGAAATCCAGCATCTGCTGCTCCCCCGCACCCTCCCGCAGCTCGAAGGCTTCGGGCTGGCCGGCGGCTGGCAAAGCGCGCACGAAGTCGGCGGCGATTTCTACGATGCGCTCGCGGTCGGCGAGCAGTCGCTTTTCTTGATGGTCGCCGATGTCATGGGCAAAGGCGTGCCCGCCGCGCTGTTCGCCGCGACCATGCGGGGATTGTTGCGCGGCCTGGCTGCGCGCAGCGACGACCCCGCCAAGATTCTCAGCGGCTTGAACCGCCTGCTTTTTGCGGAGCTTTCCGCGGTCAACATGTTCATCACCGCGCAGGTGGTGCATGTCGATTTGTCCACGCGGTTGGTCACGGCCGCGAGCGCGGGGCACTGTCCGCCACTCTACGTCCCGGCCGGCCGGCACACCGTGCTCGCCATGCCCACGCAGGGTTTGCCGATCGGCGTCCTGCCGGATACGGAGTATCACCCGGTGACCGCCACGCTGGGCGAACCCGCGACGCTCCTCGTGCACACCGATGGGCTGACCGACACGCGCAATGCCACCGGAAAACAATTCGGTCAAAAGCGCCTGATGGGCTGGCTCAGCGCCAACGCGATCGCGGGTCACCCGGCCGCGGAGCTGCGCGACCGGCTCGTGACGGAGCTCAATCGTTTTCGCGGCAGCGTCCCGATGGACGACGATCAGGCTTTTCTCCTCCTCACCGAGGCACGGGTCGGCGCGGCCCGCCCGACCGATTCCCGCGGACCCCGGCTCCAGTTTGAGCGCGGTTCATTCCTGTTCCCCGCCCCGCCCGGACCATTGCCCTTGATAATTGGAGCGGATCACGGGGGCGGTTCGCCCGGCGGCGAAAGCCTCGCGGCTGCCGCGGCGGACAATCACCCATGAAACCATTTCTTCCGCGGTTCCTGTTTGTCGACGCCGGCGGCGGGGAAATCATCCAGGCACATCCGTTCGCGCGGACCGCCGGCTGAGACGTGAGCGCGCGAGCGCCGGGGCCGCGACCGCGCGGCTCGGACCCACCCGGGGTGCGGCGCCGCGGGGCGAAACGCGCGGCGCAGAGTTACCTTCGCCATCCGCGACGGTCAGAAGTGACATAACCGTTCAAGCGATCACCTCCGTAACGTAATTTTTGCAGCCTTTTTCGCTACGCTGGCAGACCTGGATGGCCAGGCAGACACGTCCGCGCGCGCGCGCGGGCGAGCCACCGCTGCGCGCCGAATTGTTTGGCCTCGACCAGCTCGCGCAGCTCGCGCGCACCCTGGCCACCGCGCACCGCGCCGTCATTCGCCTCAGTCCCGCCCGGCTGCTGGCCCGGCTGGCTGAAAACGAGGAAATTCTCCGCGAATTCAACCGGGCGACGGTCGCCGTCGATGAAAAGCGGCGGGTCACGCCCGCGGCCGAATGGCTCCTCGATAATTTCTACCTGATCGAGGAGCAGATCCAAATGGCCCGGCGGCACCTGCCCCGGAATTACAGCAACGAATTGCCGCGGCTGTTGAACGGCCATTCAGCGGGATTCCCGCGGGTCTACGACATCGTGCTCGAACTGATCTCGCATGTGGATGCGCAGGTCGACCACGGCACGCTCACCGCCTTCGTCGCCGCCTATCAGGCCGTGACTCCGCTGAAACTGGGCGAGCTGTGGGCCATTCCGATCATGCTTCGGCTGGGGCTGATCGAGAACCTCCAGCGCATCGCGACGCGGCTCGCCCTCGCCCGGATCGATCGAAACCTCGCCCACACCTGGGTGGATCGTCTGCAGAACATGGCGGAGAAAAATCCGTCGCACCTCGTGGTCGTGGTGGCGGAGATGGCGCAGTCCGAGCTGCCGCTGTCCAGCTCGTTCGTGGCGGAGTTCTGCCAGCGGCTGTCCCGGCAGAATCCGGTGCTGCACCTGGCGCGCAGCTGGCTCGAGCAGCGGCTGGTCGAACAAGGCCTCTCGATTGAGCAACTCGTCCACCTGGACAGCCAGAACCAGGCCGCCGACCAGGTCTCGGTGAGCCACAGCATCGCGAGCCTGCGTTTCCTGGGCGCCATGGACTGGAAGGAATTCGTCGAGACGCTGAGCCTGGTCGAGCGGACGTTGCGCGCCGATCCGGCGGACATTTACCGCGCGATGGATTTCTCCACCCGCGATCGCTACCGCCATGCCGTCGAGGCGCTGGCCCGCGACAGCCAGCTCGCGGAATCCGAGGTCGCCCAGCAGGCGATCCAGCTCGCCGCGGACAGCGCCGGGAAAAAAGGCCCCGCCGACCGGACGGCGCATGTCGGATTCTATCTCATCGAGAAAGGGCAGCCGCGGCTGGAGCGCGCCGTGCACGCGCGCCGGCCCTGGCCCACGCTGGTCGAGCGCGGCATTCACCGTTTTCCCCTGCTGCTTTATGCCGGCGGAGTTTCCGCGCTCGCCGCGCTCGCCACGCTCGCCTTCGCCCGCCAGGAGCGCGCCTTCGGGCTGGCCGGATGGGAATTCGTGGCCTTCACCGTCGTCTTTCTCCTGTGCGCCAGTCAGCTCGCGGTGGCCTTGATGAACTGGCTCGCCATGTTGCTGGTCCAGCCCCGGCTCCTGCCGCGTTTGGATTTCACCTCCGGCATCGCCCCCGCCTGCCGCACGATGGTGGTCGTGCCCACCCTGCTCACCAGCGCCGAAGACGTCGATCGCCTGGTGGAGACCCTCGAGATTCATCATCTGGCCAACCGGGATGCGCACCTGCATTTCGCGTTGCTGACGGACTTCCCCGACGCCGCGTCCGCCGTCGAACCGGACGACGAGGCGCTGCTCGCCCGGGCGCGGGCGGGCGTCGAGCTGCTGAACGCAAGGTATCCGTCGGACCAGCACGGATACTTTTTCCTCTTCCATCGCCCGCGCCGCTGGAACGCCGGCGAGGGCCGTTGGATGGGCTATGAGCGCAAGCGGGGCAAACTCGCCGAGTTCAACGCGCTGCTGCGCGGCGGCCCGCGCGAATGCTTCTCCGCCATCGTCGGCGACACCGCGATCCTGCCCGCGATCAAATATGTCATCACCCTCGACACCGACACCCAGCTCCCGCGCGACGCCGCCCGGCAGCTCGTCGGCACGATGGCCCACCCGTTGAACCGGCCGGAGTTCGATCCGGTGCGCGGCATCGTGATCGAGGGCTATGGCATCCTCCAGCCGCGGGTCGGGGTAAGCCTCCCCAGCGCCGGGCGATCGTGGTTCGTCCGGCTGTTCGCCGGCGACGCCGGCATCGATCCCTACACCCGGGCCGTGTCCGACGTGTATCAGGACATCTTTCACGAAGGTTCGTTCATCGGCAAAGGCATCTACGACGTGGACGCCTTCGAGCGCGCGCTGGCCGGACGCTGCCCGGAGAATTCCGTGCTCAGCCACGATCTCCTCGAGTCGTGCCACGCCCGCTCCGCCCTGGTCAGCGATGTCGAGTTCTACGAGGAGTATCCGTCCCACTACCATGTGGACATCGGCCGGCGGCACCGCTGGATCCGCGGCGACTGGCAGATTGTGCCGTGGCTCCTGCCCCGCGTCCCGGCCGCCGGTGGCCGGCGCATATCCAATCCGCTTTCCGCTCTGTCGCAGTGGAAAATCCTCGACAACCTGCGCCGCAGTTTCGTCCCGGTGGCCCTGCTGCTCCTCCTGCTGGGAACGTGGCTGCGGCGGCCGGAACTCGCCGGCCTGGGCACGCTGGTGGTGCTGGCGATCGCCGCGCTGCCCGGGGTGGTGTCCGCGTTGACGAATCTGTTCCGCAAGTCGTCCGATTTGCCCTGGGCCATGCACCTGCGCGGCGTCGCGGATTCCTCCGGCCGGCAGCTCGGCCAGGTGTTTCTCACGCTGGCGTTCCTGCCCTACGACGCCTTCATCAGCCTCGATGCGATCGGCCGCACCTTGCTGCGCCTGCTGATTACCCGCCGCGGCCTGCTCGAATGGCGAACGGCCAGCGAGGCCGGAGCCGCCGCGCGCACCGACCTCGCGAGCTTCTATGGCGCGATGTGGATCGCACCGGCCATCGCGCTGGCGACGGGCCTGTTGCTCCATCGCCTCGCACCGGCCCAGGTTTCGCTCGCGGTCCCCCTGCTCGGCCTGTGGGTGGCGGCGCCGGCCATCGCGTGGTGGATCAGCCGGCCCGTTCACCCGCTGGCGACCCACCTGTCGTCGGCCCAGCGGGCCTTTCTCGGACACACCGCGCGCAAAACCTGGCATTTCTTCGAAACGTTTGTCACCGCCGCGGAGAACTGGCTGCCCCCGGATAATTTTCAGGAAATTCCCGCCCCGGTCATTGCCGGGCGGACTTCGCCCACCAACATCGGCCTCGCCCTGCTCGCCAATCTGGCGGCCCACGATTTCGGGTACCTTTCGACGGGCGGCTTGATTCAACGCACCCAGGACACCCTCGCCACGCTGCAGCGCCTGGAACGGCATCGCGGGCATTTTTTCAACTGGTACGACACGCGCACGCTCCAGCCGCTCATCCCGCACTATATCTCCAGCGTGGACAGCGGCAACCTCGCCGGGCACCTGCTCACGCTCGGCTCGGGGCTGCGCGAACTGGCCGACGAGCAGATTTTTCGCCCGCAGGTGCTCGCCGGCCTGCGCGACACCGTCGGCGTGGTGAGAAAACTCGCCGGCGAAAATGCGCTGCTGGCGCAACTGGACGCCGATCTCGCCCCAACGCCCGCCACACCGTCCGCCGCGCGGACATTGCTGGAGCGGGCCGCGGACCTGGCCGCGCGCACCGCGGCCGGCGCCGCGGGCGGAAACGAAGAAGTGCGGCGCTGGGCGCAGGCGCTGCAACGAAACTGCGAGGAGCATCTGGCGGAATTCCGCTGGTTGCGCGACGACCCACTGCTCGACGAATCGCCCACCCTGCGGGCCGTGGCCGAACGGACGGAGGCGGAGACGGCCTTGCCCGACGGGCGCAGCCGGCCAACCGCGGCGACCCCCACGCGCCCCGAGCCCACGGTGCAGCTGCCCGCCCCGCCGGCGCGGCGCGAAGCGAGCGAACATGCCCGCCAGCGCCTCGTGCTGCTGGAGTCCCTCGCGCAGCAGTGCGACACGCTGGCGGCGGAAATGGATTTCAATTTCCTGTTCGATGCGGACCGGGAATTGTTCGCGATTGGCTACAACGCCACCGATCGCCGGCGGGACGCCAGCTTCTACGATTTGCTGGCGTCCGAATCGCGCCTGGGCAGTTACGTTGCGATCGCCCAGGGCAAGGTCCCGCAGGACAACTGGTTCGCCCTGGGCCGGCTGCTCGTCTCCGTGCAAGGCGCACCGATCCTCGTTTCGTGGAGCGGATCGATGTTCGAATATCTGATGCCCCTGCTGGTGATGCCCAATTACGAGCACACCCTGCTCGACCACACCTGCCGCGCGGCCGTGCGGCAGCAGATCAAGTATGGCGAAGCCCGCGGCGTCCCCTGGGGCATCTCCGAGTCGGGCTACAACCTCACCGATGTGCATCTGAATTATCAATACCGCGCCTTCGGCGTGCCCGGGCTCGGCCTGAAGCGCGGACTGGCCGACGATCTCGTGATCGCGCCCTACGCGACGGTGATGGCGTTGATGGTCGCCCCGCAGGAGGCGTGTGCCAATCTGCAGCGGCTCGCGGCCGAAGGTCGCGAAGGCGCCTACGGTTTCTACGAGGCGGTCGACTACACGCCGTCGCGCCTGCCGCCGGACGAAACGAGCGTCACCCTCCGCTCGTTCATGGTGCATCATCAAGGCATGAGCCTCCTGGCGCTGCTCCATCTGCTGCGCGACCGGCCCATGCAGCGGCGTTTCATGGCGTGTCCGGCGCTGCGGGCGACGGAGCTGCTCCTGCAGGAGCGCGTGCCCAAGGCCGCGGCCAGCGTGCTGTCGGGCGATTTGGAACTGGCGGAGTCAACGCAACGACCGGGCGTCGGGCGCGAGATCATGCGCACGCTGACGAATCCCGCGGCGCCGACCCCCGAGGTCCATCTCCTGTCCAACAGCCGCTACCACGTCATGATCAGCAGCGCCGGCGGCGGCTACAGCTGCTGGCATGACCTCGCGCTCACCCGCTGGCGCGAGGACGCCACGCGCGACTGCTGGGGCACCTTCGTCTACTTGCGCGACCTGGAGTCGGGCGCCATCTGGTCGGCCGCGCACCAGCCCACGCGACATGCCGCGAAGCGTTACGAGGCGATCTTCACGCAGGGGCGCGCGGAGTTTCGCCAGCGCCATGCCGGTTTTGAAATCCATACCGAGATCTGCGTCTCACCGGAGGACGATGTGGAATTGCGGCGCATCACGCTCTTCAATCGCTCGCCGGACACGCGCGTCATCGAGCTGACGAGCTACGCTGAAGTCGTGCTGGCGGCGGCGGCGGCGGACGCGGCGCATCCCGCCTTCAGCAATCTGTTCGTGCAGACGGAATTCATGCGCGCGCAGCCGGCCATCCTTTGCACCCGGCGGGCGCGCTCGGAGGAGGAAAAGCCGCCCTGGCTGTTCCATGTCATGCTCGGCCAGGGCGGCGAGCAGGGCGAAATCTCCTGCGAAACCGACCGCGCGCGCTTCGTTGGCCGGGCCGGCAATCTGGCCCTGCCCGCCGCGCTGCAGGAGAACGGCCCGCTGTCCAACACCGCCGGTCCGGTCCTCGATCCGATCATCGCGCTGCGCCGCACCGTCACCCTGCCGCCGGGCGAGACCGCGGTCATCGATTTCGTCATCGGGGCGACCGAAACCCGGGACCAGGCGGTCGCGCTCGTCGAAAAATACCAGCAGCCGCGCATGGGCGATCGCGCGTTCGAGCTCGCGTGGACGCACAGCCAGGTGACCCTGCGCCATCTCAATGCCACCGAGGCCGAGGCGCAGCTTTACAGCCGGCTCGCCGGCGCGCTGCTCTATGCCGATCCCGCGCGCCGCGCCGCCCCGAGCATCCTGCGCAGCAATCGCCGTGGCCAGAACGGGCTCTGGAGCTACGGCATTTCCGGCGATGCTCCGCTCGTCCTGCTCCAAATCAGCGACACGACCAAAATCGATCTCGTCCGACAGCTCATCCGGGCCCACTCGTACTGGCGGATGAAGGGGCTGGTGGCCGAGCTCGTCATCGTCAACGAGGATGTCTCCGTCTACCGCCTGTCCCTGCAGGACGAGATCACGGCCCTGATTTCGTCGGGCATCGAGGCGCAGATGCTGGACAAGCCCGGCGGCATCTTCGTCCGGCGCCTCGAACAAATACCCAATGACGATCGCGTGTTGTTGCAGGCGGCGGCGCGAGTCGTGCTCAGCGATGAAGACGGCAGCCTCGCCGACCAGCTGCAGCAACGCAGCCTCCCGGAAACACCGGTGCCCGCGCTGGTGCCGGCCCGCGCCCCGCTGCTCGATCCGCCCCGGCCGCTGCCGGCGCGCGAATTGATTTTCCCGAACGGCCTCGGCGGGTTCACCCGCGACGGGCACGAGTACGTCATCACGCTCGCGGCCGGCCAGGTGACGCCGGCGCCCTGGGTGAACGTGCTGGCGAATCCCTGGTTCGGCACCGTCGTGTCCGAGAGCGGCGGCGCCTACACCTGGGTGGAGAACGCGCACGAATTCCGGCTCACGCCGTGGAACAACGACGCGGTCCGCGACACGAGCGGCGAGGCGTTCTATCTCCGCGATGAGCAGACCGGGCAATTCTGGTCGCCGACGCCCGCGCCCGCGCGCGGCGCCACCCCCTACGTCATCCGCCATGGCTTCGGCTACACCGTGTTCGAGCACACCGAGCACGGCATCGAATCCGAGCTCTGGATATACGTCGCGATGGATGCGCCGGTGAAATTTGCCGTCCTGAAATTGCGCAACGTCTCCGGCCGGCCGCGCCGCCTTTCCGCCACCGGGTATTGGGAGTGGGTGCTCGGCGACCGGCGGGCCAAGAGCCTCCTGCACGTGCAGACCGAAGTGGACCTCAAGACCGGTGCGCTGCTGGCGCGGAACCACTACAACACCGAATTTCCCGAGCGCATCGCGTTCGTCGATGTCAACGACACCACGCGCACGCTGACCGGCGATCGGAAGGAATTCCTCGGCCGGAACGGGAGCCTGGACCAGCCCGCCGCGCTGAAACGGATGCGCCTTTCCGGCAAGGTCGGCGCCGGTCTCGATCCGTGCGGCGCGCTGCAGGTCGCGTTCGACCTGGCCGACGGGCAGGAGCGCGAAACGAGCTTCCGGCTCGGCGCGGGGCGCAACCCCGCGGATGTGCAGAACCTGATCCAGCGTTTCCGCCGGACCGATGCCAGCCGCAGCGCGCTGGAAGGCGTCTGGGCGTATTGGAATCGCACGCTCGGTGCCGTCAACGTGGATACGCCCGATCCCGCGGTGAACGTGATGGCCAATGGCTGGCTCCTCTATCAGACGCTGGGGTGCCGGCTTTGGGGCCGGACGGGGTTCTACCAGTCCGGCGGCGCCTACGGCTTCCGCGATCAATTGCAGGACGTGATGGCATTGGTCCATGCCAAGCCGGCGCTCACGCGCGAGCACCTGCTGCGGGCCGCCGCGCACCAGTTCCGCGAGGGCGACGTGCAGCACTGGTGGCATCCGCCGGCCGGTCGCGGCGTGCGCACCCATTTCTCCGACGACTTTCTCTGGCTGCCTTACGTCACGTGCCGCTACGTTTCGTGCCTCGCCGACACGGGCGTGCTCGATGAGAAAATCCCCTTCCTCGTGGCGCGCCCGGTGAAACCGGAGGAGGAGGCCTACTACGATTTGCCGAACCGCTCCGAGGAGACGGGCACGCTTTACGAGCATTGCGTGCGCGCGATCGAACGCGGCCTGAAATTCGGCGCGCACGGCCTGCCGTTGATCGGCTGCGGCGACTGGAACGACGGCATGAACCGGATCGGGCACGATGGCCGCGGCGAGAGCGTGTGGCTCGCATTCTTCCTCTACGACGTCCTGACGCAGTTCGCCGCCGTCGCGCGCCGGCGCGATGACGCGATCTTTGCCGAGCGCTGCCTCACGCAGGCGCGCCAGCTCCAGCTGAACATCGAGCAGCAGGCCTGGGATGGCACCTGGTACCGCCGGGCCTACTTCGACCGCGGCGAGCCGCTCGGCTCCCGCGCCAATTCCGACTGCCAGATCGACTCGTTGCCGCAAAGCTGGTCGGTGATCAGCGGCGCCGGGGATCCGGCGCGCGCGCGCACGGCGATGCAATCCGTGGACGAGCGCCTCGTCCGTCGCGAGGCCCGGCTGATTCAATTGTTCGATCCGCCCTTCGATCAGTCGCCGCTCAATCCCGGCTATATCAAGGGCTACATTCCGGGCGTGCGCGAAAATGGCGGCCAATACACCCACGGCGCGATCTGGACGGCGATGGCCTTCGCGCTCCTGGGCGAAACCGATAGGGCCTGGGAACTCTTCGCGTTGCTCAATCCCGTTCATCACGGCGCGACACCGCGGGAGATCGCGATCTACAAAGTGGAGCCTTACGTGGTCGCGGCGGATGTCTATGCCGTCGCACCGCACACCGGTCGCGGCGGCTGGACGTGGTATACCGGCTCCGCCGGCTGGATGTACCGGCTGCTGGTCGAAACCCTGCTGGGGGTGAACCGCGAGGGCGACCAGCTTCGCCTGGCACCGCGGATGCCGAAAACGTGGACCACCTACAAAATCCACTACCGCTTTGGCCAGACCGTCTATCACATCACCTTCACCCGGGTGCCCGACCATTCCAGCGAGGCGAAGGCGCTCACCCTCGACGGCCAGGAGATTGCCGGCTTGACGATTCCCCTCGTTGACGATCGCCGCGAGCACGCGGTCGACGTGAAAGTGCGCTGAGCGATCGCTCTCGCCTGAGTCCACCGGGTGGCGGTGGCCCGAGCCCTCGTTCTCGTTCTTCGTAATCGTTCTCGTTCTCTCGCGATCGGCGGGGAGTGGCTTCCGTCAGCCCTCCGCGCCTCTGCGGCTCCGCGTGAGCCACTGCCTTCGTTGCCTTTTGTTCAATCAGTTGGGAGCACAGAGTTCACAGAGGCGTGCACAGAGGCCACGGAGATCGGAACGGGCAAGGAGCTGAATCCACTGAGGATTCCTCTGTGCCCTCCGTGCTCACCTCCGTGACCTCTGTGTCGCCAGGGGCTGGGGATCAGTTGATCTCTTGGGAGAACGACTACCGGTCCACTTAACATTAGCGCCATTCGGGCCACGCCCGGCAGGGGGGTGCCTCGCAATTCGTCATCTGGGGCACTTACCCACTTCACCCCATAGCAGCCCTCTCCGCACTCGGCTATCCTGATCCTTCACTTCGCAGCTTTTCGGCTGTGTCACCTTCAGCGTCAGCCCATGGAAAGAATTTTATGAAACATCAATTTGTTCGCACGGCCCGGTTTTTGACCCTCGCCGCTGCAGCAGTATTCAGCGCGGCCGCGCTGCGGGCCGACAACATGGCTTCGATCGCCATTACGCCGGCGACCGGGGCCGTCACGCTCGTGCCCCGTTGGGGCATCGGCGGCAGCCTGGCCGGGTTCCATCACATGGCGCAGGATCTCTCGTTGGGCGGAGGCGCGAATCAGTTCTATTCGATCAAGGGCACGACCATTCCCGCGGGCGGAGACATTGCGGCGTTCACGCGCTATATCGCGGCGTCCGGCGCCGCCACCAATCACGCGGACATCGGCAGCAAGCTCACCCCGAATGCCTATTCCGCACTGACTTCGGCGGATCCCGACGTCGGTTACGGCGCGGTGAATTTCTACTTCATTCATCACAAGTCGACCGGTGACTACTTCTCGGTCATCAAGCCCAGCTCCGGCACCGCCTCGTCTGTCACCGACCTGAAGCCGATGAACGGCCCGGGCGGGCCCGCGACCGGGTCGGTGCCCGGCTACTTCGGCCTGACCTTCGCCGCGGTGGATCTGAACTACGGCGCGAATATCTTCTATTATCTGCGCACCGACGCCGTCACCGGTTTCACGAAGTTCGGCACGCTCGTCCCGGCGCTGCTCGCGACGTCGGCGGATCAGTTCGACCTCGGCCTGGGCGGACACAACGCGCTGGCGTTCACCGGCACGGACGTCGGCTACGGCGTGAACAAGATGTATTTCCTCCGCCTGGACCCGATCACGGGGTTTTCCATCCTGGGCCTGCTGCAACCCGGCACGCTGGATCCGACGAACCGCCGGGTCGCGGATATCGCCAATCTCGGCAGCGTCTACTCGACGATGACCTTCGTCCCCGGCGACCTCGGCTTCGGCACGAACAAGTTCTACACGACCGGCGCGATCAACCCGACGTGGCAGTCGGTCAGCTTCGCCGCGATTGCCGACCGCGCGATTAGTCTTGGGTCGTTCACCGTGACGCCGTCCGCGAGCTCCGGTCTCCCCATCGCGCTCACGGTCGTACCCGGCTCCCTCGGCGCCGCGGCCATCAGCGGCCCGGTGGGCGGTGTCTTCACCGTCACGCCGACGGCGCCCGGACTGATCACGTTGCAGGCGACGCAGGCCGGCCAGGTCGGCACCTTCGAATTCAACATGCTTCGGCAGAGCTTCACCATCACGGGCGCGGCCACGCTGGCCATCACCTCGCAGCCGACCGCGCAAAGCGCCGTCATCGGCGCGACCGCCAATTTCTCGGTGGCCGCCAGCGGCACGACCGCGGTAACCTACCAGTGGCGGAAGGCGGGCGTGAACATTGGAAGCAACGCTTCGGCCACCACGGCCAACCTCGCTTTGACGAATGTGCAGGCCGGCGACGCCGCGAGTTACGACGTCGTGGTGACCAATGCCTCGGGCTCGATTATCAGCAACCCGGTCACGCTGACCGTGACCACCGCCGCGCCGGTCATCACCAATTCGCCGCTGACGGCCGCCGGCACCGTCGGTACGCCGTTCAGTTTCAGCATCACGGCCTCGGGTTCGCCCACGAGCTACTCGGCCAGTTCGCTGCCGACGAACGGGCTGAGCATCGTAACCACGACCGGCGTCATTAGCGGAACGCCGACAACCACCGGAACCATGGTGATCCTGCTCGGCGCCACGAATGCCTCCGGCACCGGCAATGCCACGCTGACGATCACCGTCGCCGCGGCGGGTGTGGCACCGATCATCACGAACAATCCGCTGACCGCCGCCGGCACCGTCGGCACGCCGTTTGTCACCTACTTCATCGTCGCGACCGGAACTCCCACGAGCTATGGGGCGACCAATCTCCCCGCCGGACTGAGCGTCAATACCCTGACCGGAACGATCAATGGGACTCCTTCGGCAGCGGGCACCTCGGTTGCCCAGGTTAGCGCGAGCAACAGCGCGGGCTCGGGCACCGCGACGTTGACCTTCACGGTGTCCCCCGCCGACGTCGCTCCGGTGATCACGAGCCCGGCCACCACGGCGGGAACCGTGGGCGCCCCGTTTGTCACCTATATCATCGCCGCCACCGGATTGCCGACCACCTACGGCGCAGTCAACCTCCCGCCCGGTCTGTCCCTCAATACTCTCACCGGCGCAATCAATGGCACGCCCACTCAGGCGGGGACCACCGCCGCGACGCTCACGGCGGTCAACGCCACCGGCACCTCGACGGCAACCCTGACGATCGTCATCGCCCCCGCGGCGGTCGCACCGATCATTTCCAGTCCCGCCAGCGCTCCGGGCACGGTGGGCACGCCATTCGTCACCTATCAGATCGTCGCCACGGGCTTGCCCACGAGCTACAGCGCCATCGGCCTTCCGCCCGGCCTGACGATCAATCCGCTGACCGGGGCCATCAACGGCACGCCCACCGCCGCGGGCACGTTTGTCGTGACCGTCCAGGCGACGAACGCCAGCGGCACCACGAACTCCACCGTGACGATGACGATCACCGCGCTCCCATCGAGCCGCATCGTCAACTTCTCCGCCCGCGCGCTGTCCGGCCCCGGCGATCAAGCATTGATCTTGGGCTTTGTCGTCGCCGGTGATGGCAAGAACCTGCTCGTGCGCGGCATCGGCCCGGGCCTGGCGCCCTTTGGAGTCCTCAACGTGCTCGCCGACCCGATGCTCACGCTGTTTGGCACGAGCTCGACGCTTGCGACCAACGACGACTGGCAGACCACCGCGGCCGGCCAGGCGACCGGTGCGGTCGTCGCCGCCACCGCCGCACGGGTCGGAGCGTTCGCCCTGCCCAACGCGAGCAAGGACGCCGCGTTGCTCGCCACGTTCAACAACGGTGCGCACACCACCAGCTTGGTGCGTCCGAACAGCACCACGGGCATCGCCCTGACCGAGATCTACGATACGGATACGTCGGCCGACTCCCGCCTGATCAATGTTTCCGCCCGCATGAACGTCACCGCCGGTGAGGGCACGTTGATCGCCGGCTTCGTCATCGCCGGCAACGCGCCGAGGACGGTGCTCATTCGCGGCGTTGGCCCCACGCTCTCGGCCTTTGCCGTCGCCGGCGTGCTGGCCGATCCGACGATCACCGTGTTCTCGGGCGCCACGGCTGTCGCCACCAACGACAACTGGGGAACCGGTGCCAGCACTGCGGCTCAGTTGACCGCCACGGCCGCCCAGGTCGGCGCCTTCGCGCTGGTCGCGGGCAGCCGGGATGCCGCCGTGCTCCTGACCCTCCAGCCTGGAATGTACACCGTGCAGGTCAC
>Ga0080064_1001346_pt1 | contig 50492 bp, 45 predicted proteins | sample Subgrocontami54m_FD_69260 | JGI IMG/M metagenome (GOLD analysis project Ga0080064, IMG submission 69260) | Subsurface groundwater microbial communities from S. Glens Falls, New York, USA - GMW46 contaminated, 5.4 m (SPADES assembly) (version 2) ...
TGTGAGATCATAGGTTTTTTAACGGATCGGCCGTTTCCTCCGGCCATCCAAGCCGCCTAGACGATGACTCGCTCACAGAAAAAAGCGTAGCATATTCAAGTGCTACGCTTTGAGTATAGGAGTCCGATTCCCAATCCTTCCGTATCGTTTATCCTAGCGCTACTACTTCTATAAAATTTCGAGAAAATCAGCGGGAATTCATTTTTCAAGATACCGATGCCAGAATCTTTCACTGACACGATGACTTTTGCGTCTTTTTTGTATAAGAAAATATCAACCATACCTCCCATTGGGGTATAATTTATGGAATTCTCAATAAAAGTTTGAACGACGAACTTTATCCTTGACGAATCACATTGAACGTACATATCAGTGGCAAAATCATTTTTTATGGTTATTTTTTTATTTTTGATTGAGGTCTCAATAGAAACAAGAATCTCCTCAATAATAGTCTTTAAATTAATTTTTTCCATGCGATATTCGTATGTAGTACCTTGATTTCCGGAAACAGTCACGAGTAAATTTGTCAATTCCACAAGATTGTTATCCGCGGATTTTATGTACCCGATTTGATCTTTATCATCTTGAGAAAGATTGACACTATTCACAAGATTGTCACTTGCCCACCTGATCTGGGTCAATGGTGTGCGAAATTTATGAGTAACCGTCGTGATAAATTCATATTTAAGTAAATCAACTTCGCGGATTTTCTTCCAGACCACGAATGTAATGGATGTAACAAGTATGACCGAGAAGGCGGGGATAACCCATGATGGAAAATTTGGATATCCCACGCTGACGACACGGCTCAAATATTCAAACAAAACAATAACTCCGCCAATACTTCCGACGATGGACCCATACACAAAAGCTTGTTTCGCTATTATTTTGATATTCATTACTTCATATTTAACTGCGGCATACAAAAATATAACGGTAAACACAACCATGAACATCATTCCCCACAACGGATCCACTGGTATGTTGTAAACGAGAAAATTTGGAATAAAACCAAGCGCATAAGCAAAAGTGTATGAGATAATCAAATATTTCAATTGTCTTTTTCTTTCAATATTTATCTCATTTTTATACGACCTAAATAGTTCATAGATAAAAAATGTGCAAGCACCATACAAAAACACAATGCGTGTCCAATTGAGCGATCCTGGAACATAATAATTGGGAAAATACATTTTTGGAACAGAAGCATGTAAGAAAAGATCTGGATAGACTATAAAAAAAACAGAAAAAATAATTGCGAGTGTGTATACAAAAACAAGGACATACCACTTCTCTTTGCTTTTATCCAAAGTAGATAGCACGGCATGCACATTGAATGCTCCTATAAAAAATATGCTGATATTAAACATGAAAAACATGCGTGAAGTTTCTGGATCAACAGCATTTGCACCAAGAATATGAGACACGATAAAAACCGTGACCGCCAAGAAAGTCAGGGCGAGCGGAATATGACCTCTAGCTCTAGGGTTATTTAATATTAAAAATAAAAACGCAACAAAACTAGCAATAATTGATGCTCCAAACCCTATATTGTGAATCAGTAGATACACATTCATAAAGAAATAATACCATTAAACTACACTAGCAGAAACCTCTCTAACCCCAGCTCTAGATCAACCTTTCCTCGATGTCCGTTGTGATAAAGTCCAATTACATTTTTCAACCATTGATCCAACTCATCCGCTGAATAATTGTTTGAATACCGTTTTGCTTTTCCAAACACAAATGGATTGAGCCCCGCTTCAATTGCCGTTGATGTTGTTTTGGCAAGTATCATTGATTTTATTTGCCAAAAAAGCGTACCAGCGATGCTTTCTGCCTCAATTCCACTGTCTATAGCTTGACGATATATAGACCACGCCTTGAATGAATCCCTAGAACCTAACGCGTCCGCTAATGCAAAAATGTTAAATTCCTCTTTTTTATTTATTCCTGATGAAGATTTTGCCAAATTACTTTCTTGCTTTTGAATATCAATACACTCCACCATCTTTTCCGCGCTTTTCTCAAATGCTTTTTTCAGTTCTGCATTGAGTTTGCCCTCTACCACAACAAATATGTTTGCCGACTCATTCATGGCAGAAGCTAACCCTGGTAAGATTTCTTTAGCATCAACATTTTCCGCAACACGATCGAGTAAAATAATATATTTATTTAAAAATAATCCTTGCCCACCGAGATGTTCTTCAATGATAGAAGACGTCCAAGTCCCCGCTTCCACACGCACATACGACGCGTCAGATTTTTTGGTTCGCAAGGAATTTATCAGAGCAGAAGCTTTGGTAATCGCCGAATGAGTGTTCGTTCCATGAAAGACATATAACATAGTGAAAGTATAGTGCTATAGAAACATTAAGTCCAATGGAATTTAGCGAGGTTCCACCTTGCTAATCAAATAAAATCGATCCTGCGCTCACTTTCTCTAACCACTTCAAATCTTATAATTTTCATGCCTTTAGGTAATGCCTGCGCCACTTTTTCAGGCCATTCAATAAGAATTAAATTTTGCGGATCGGTAGCAAGTTTGTCGAGTTCAAGAACTTCCAACTCTTCTGACTTTTCAAATCTATACGCGTCTATATGAATTAATTTTTTAAAAATAGCGTGCTTCGTCGGATAGATCTTCATAATCACAAAAGTTGGGCTTGTCACAAATTCCGTAATTCCCAATTCTTGCGCCACACATTGAGTAAATGTGGTTTTGCCTGAACCGAGATTGCCTGACAAACCGATAATGGTTGCACCTTTATTGGTTCCAATAAAATCAGGGGTGGCGACCCATTCCGCCGCTATCTTTTTTGTTTCTTCAAGTGAATGAGAGATTTTTGAAATCATTTTATTTCAGTGTTTATTAAATGGAATATAGACTACATGCTGGTTTACTATTTCAACTCTCCCCAATTATTTCCAATTGATCCTGACGCTTTCAGAACGACTCCTTTGGTGTCTTTCGGATCCATGACCGACTCCATTATTTTTTCAATATCACTAGCCACTTTTTTCGCTATTTCTTTTTTGATCTCATAGACCAATTCATCATGCACCTGAAGTAATGGAAAAACCTCATTTTCTAATTTTTCTTTTTTAATGTATTCATCAATCTGAATCATGGCCAATTTGATAACGTCAGCTTCAGTTCCTTGAATTGGCGCGTTCACGGCCATGCGCTCCGCGGCGGCTTTAATAAAGGGTATTTTTGAATTTATACCTTCGAAATATCTTCGGCGACCATAGAAAGTTTCCGTATAGCCACGGCGTGCTGTTTCGGCTTTCACCTCATTCAAGTATTGTGCCAGTTTGGAAAATGTTTGAAAATATTCATTATAAAATTGTTGTGCTTCAGCGCGACTGGTACCAATACTTTTTTGCAATGACGTCACACCCATACCATAAATAATTCCAAAATTGATTGCCTTGGCATTGCGGCGCATGCTAGGAGTTACTTGGTCAAGAGTAACTTTGAAAACAAATGACGCTACCGATGTATGGACATCTTCCCCTTTTTTGAATATCTCGATCATTTTTTCATCGCCTGACAAGAACGCGGCGATCCGAAGTTCCATTTGAGAATAATCAAACGCGCACAAACTAAAGTCCGCGTCAGTAATGAACGCGTGGCGAATCGCTTTGCCAAGTTCAGATTTTATAGGAATATTCTGAAGATTTGGATTGATCGAAGCCATACGACCAGTCGTCGTACCTGCGGAAACTAGATGTGAATGCAAACGATCATTGTTATCAAGAAGTGGTGGGATAGCGTCAATGTATGTTGAAAGTAATTTTGCCAGTTCGCGATATTCGAATATCATTGGCACGATCGGGTGCAAATCGCGCAATTTTTCCAATTCGGATTCACGAGTTGATCGCGCGCCACCAGCGGTTTTCTTCAAATTTTTGGCGGTCAAACCCATTTTGTCAAAAAGTATTTCTCCGAGTTGTTTTGGTGAATTAATATTAAACTCCATGCCTGCATGTTTCCAGATTTCTTTTTCCAAACGATCAAGTTCGACATGATATGTTTTTGATAAATCTTTGAGGAGGGCTTTGTCTATTTTGATACCGCGTGTCTCCATTTTTTCCACAATTGGAATAAGTGGTAATTCAATATCTTCATAAACTTTTCGAAGTCCCCTTTTATCAAGTTCAGTAAAAATAACTTTTTGGGCTTCGCTGAATGATTCAGTATTTGCAAAATTTAGGATGTCTTCAAAGGTCGGGTTGGTGAGATTTGAATTGACAAGCCAAAGAGCGAGTAACGTTTCTGCTAGTTCTTCCTCATCAAGCGAAGAAAACAAAGATGCAGAACCCTCTTCGGAGCGTCGCTGTAGATTACCTTCTTTTACCACGTTCGCCGACGCGAGAAAAGACGGCTTTGCGAGCGATTCCGTTGTGCGAGCAAAGCCGATCGCGGGTGAGGAATCTTTAGTTTTCGAAGCTGATGAGGACCTACCATCCATAACCTTAATCAATCGCTGTGTAAGCGTCCGAAATTCCAATTCAGTCCACAATGCCGTAACTTTTTTAACATCCAAATTTTCTTTGAATGTTTTCTCTGGCATAATAAAGGTAATCGGCGCGTCACGACGAATAGTCGCGAGCATTTTGCTGAATTCCGCTTCCTCTTTATTGTCTTTTAGTAATTGAATGATGCGCGGCGTTATCCCAACTTTTTTGAATTCATCTTCATGACCAGCTTCCAATTCCTTATATATATCTTCAATTGTTCCAAAAGTCGTAATCAGTATTGTGGCAGTTTTTTCACCAATACCCTTCACTCCAATAATATTATCAGATGGATCCCCTCGAAGACCTTTGTAATCAGCAACAAGTTTCGGACCGAAACCAAAACGATCGTTGACGGCTTTCTCGTCATACATGATTGTGTCCTTGATTCCTTTTTTGAAGGTGTAGACTTTTACCTCTTCACCTTTAACCAACTGCAAAGTATCCATGTCGCCGGAAGCGATGATGATTTCTAGGTCTGATTTTTTTTCTTTGCCATTTTTTGATTTTTGCTTTTTGTTTATTTCTTCTTTATTTTCGCTTTTTTCTTCAGTCTTACTCTCCCCTTTTAATTGCTCCACAATCGTCCCTAACATGTCATCAGCCTCAAATCCCTGTTTGTCGTATATTGGAATATTAAGAGCAGTGAAAATATCTCTGGAACGTTTCATTTGAGTAATTAATTCATCATCCGCAACCTTGCGCTGTGCTTTGTATTCTTTGTATGCTTCGTGGCGATATGTAGGACCTTTGACGTCATAACATGCAACGATATAGTCAGGTTTCAAATTTTCAATAATTCCAATAAGCATGGCGGAAAGTCCATACAAAGCTCCTGTTGGCTCACCTTTTGCCGTCATAAAGTCAGGTAATGCATGATAAGCACGGTGGAGTATGGCGTGGGCATCCAGTAGAATGAGTCGTTGTTTCATGTATCTATTGTACATGAATTTGGTTAAAAAAGTGCCGCGCCCTCAACTTGAGGAACGCGGCTTGTTAAACTTTGGAACTGTCGGCTGTGCTGTGTGCGAATCAACGACGACCTCCACGAGAACCTCCTCCGTTGGAAGGTCTCGATTGTTGTTGTGAATACGATCGTTGTTGCGACTGTGACGGTTGCGACGGTCTAAATACCTGCGCACTCGACGGTCCTCGCGCCTGATAAGGTTGATACCGAGGAAATGGCACCCCTGCCACCGGTTGTGGCAATTGGCGAACTTGGGGGAAGTATCGTGGCGCTTCTTGTGGGGCACACGAAGAACGATTGTGCCCAAAACCATAATTCCGCCACGTTTCCTTGATATGAGCCCTTTCACTGTACGCATTGGGATATTCCCAATAGGACGGATACGACGGATAGTATCCGTACGAACCGTAGTAATACGGACCTGTTCCAATAGCACAGGAACTGTTATCGGCTCAAAGTATTGGGTCGGCATCGGCTGTTCAACGACCACCACTGGTTCAGTGACACAGACTGGTGCTGGAGCAACTACCACTGGCGTCGACAGACATTGTCGCTCAATCACAGTTGCCGATTGGTACCACGTAATGGGCATCACAACGGTGACGACCTTTGCTGATTGTCGATCACAAACTGGCGCGGGTTGGCACCGAATAGTTCTGGGAGTTATAACCGTCACTGTCACGGTCTGTCCTTGGCACTGCGACGCCAAGTTTACCGAGATGCACAACAAAATGATCGTGCTGATTGACACATACGTCTGTTTTACAAAGTTCATATTTCTCCTTACGTTTTAGTCTAGGATTCATTCCTAAACTTCTGGAACAATTATACCACACATATTATGAAAAAGTCAACAAAACGAAATTGAATTTGATGAATAATGTCCTTTCACCTCCTAGCAAGCTCGAATGCCCATGGTGCCAATAATCGCCCAGTACGTTATAATTGTCTTCAATGACTATCCAATTCGACGAAGACAAGCAAAACCGCAAACTCAACGAACTTCTCCACAAAGAGGAGGAGGATCTTGTGCAAATCCTTTCAGGAAAATATGGACTTGAATACATAAATCTTTTAGGAACACCAATCAACACTGACGCTCTTCGACTCATTCCAGAAGAGTCCGCACGAATTGGTCAAATAGTTGCATACGCCCTTATCAACAAAAAAGTAAAAGTAGCCGCACGCAACCCGCAAGATGAAAAAACCAAAGTAGTATTGGCGGACTTGGTCACCAAAGGTTATCAGCCGGAACTGTATATCACCTCCACCCAAAGTCTGGAAAAGGCATGGAAAATGTACAAAGATCTTTCTTTTGCCTATGAGAGCAAAGCTGGATCATTGGAAATATCAACCGAAGAAATTACAGCTATTATCGATAAAGCCAAAAGTCTTCCAACTATTATTTCTATTTTAGAAAATACAGTGGTGGCAAAAAAGAGTTATCGTATTTCACGTATCTTGGAAACCGTTGTCGCTGGGGCATTGGCAATCGACGCGTCTGATATACACTTTGAACCTGAAGAATTATATGTTCAGATCAGATACCGTCTAGACGGTGTACTCCAAGAACTTATCCGTTTCGACCTTGAAACATACGGGCTGATTCTTTCGCGCATCAAACTCATTTCTGGAATGAAGCTAAATGTTAAAAAAGACTCACAAGATGGACGTTTCAGTATCCGCCTCCCTATTGGCGACATCGAAGTCCGTGTTTCTATACTTCCTGGTGCTTATAATGAATCAGTTGTGATGCGTCTCTTGAATCCAAAGTCGATAGACGTGCCTCTAGAAAAACTCGGCATCAATGAAAAACTGCTCGGCATTCTGCTCAAAGAAATAGACCGTCCAGATGGCATGATCTTGACCACTGGTCCGACAGGTTCTGGAAAAACTACAACCCTTTATTCATTTCTTAAAAAAATTCATAATCCAAAAGTTAAAATAGTTACCATCGAAGACCCAATCGAATATCATTTACCTGGCATCGTGCAAACTCAAGTGAATGAGAAAGGCTACACTTTCGCGGAAGGTTTGCGAGCAACTGTGAGACAAGATCCGGACATTATTATGATCGGTGAAATCCGAGACAACGAGACAGCTGATATTGCAGTCAACTCCGCTCTGACTGGACACTTGGTCTTCTCAACTTTGCATACCAATGATGCTGCTGGAACATTCCCCCGCTTGATTGATCTGGGTGTGAACTCAAAAGTTTTGACTTCAGCTATTCGAGTTGCTATGGCTCAACGTCTGGTACGTGTCTTGTGTACATTCTGTAAAAAAGAAATTATCATAGAAGGAGAAAATCAAAAAGAAATAGAAACAACAATCACTGGAATCGAAGATAAATCTGTTATACCATCCGATCGTACGAAAATGTGGTCTGCGGTTGGATGTGAAAAATGCAACAGCACCGGCTACAAAGGCCGTGTTGGTATTTATGAGGCGATCATTACTGATAAGAAAATCGAGGATGCGGTGGAAATGAATCCTAGTGAGCGTGAAATCTGGATTGCCGCACAAGGTCAAGGAATACTGACCATGAAGCAGGATGGTATTTTAAAAGTGTTGAGTGGTATGACGTCTATAGAGGAGTTGGAGCGTGTGATTTCGCTTACGGATTAGAAAAACTAAGGTGGTCAATTTTTAATTAAAAATTTAGTAATAATAAAAATTAACATGCAAAAAACGAATATTCCTGAAACAATAAAACACCTTCATGATGAAATGCAAAAAGAGACTCAGGAGTTGCGTGACTTACAAGAAAAGTTTCGTGTAGCCCAAGAAGATCTTCTTAAAAAAGGACAGGAGGTGCCAAGATTGCGAAGACAAATTGAAGATGACCAGCGCGCAATGTATGTAGACAAAACAGATGCAGACAAAATAAAACAAGAAATCGCCCGTATTCAACGGGAAAAACTTGTACACCAAAACGCGTTGAATCAGGTACAAAAAGCTTCTCAAAATGACGCAAAGGAGCATGGTAAATTAACATATTAAGCCAGACAAAAAGCCCCACAGTCAATTGCTTTTTAGCTGTGGATAGCGCTAGGCTATTTATTAGAAGAAGTTTGAATCAAGAGGTTCAAACGCGAGAATCTCTAAGCAATATCTCGATGCGTGATGCATCAAGCGAGGTAGAGTCCCGAGGATAATTCCAGTACGTAACACCGAAGCGTTACAACCATAATGTCCTTAGCACTATACCCAAACCTGGGAAGGCCATTGCTTAGAGGTTCACGAGCTCGAATTAGCAAATTCGCTTACGTGCGATTTGAGCACATTGAAACAAGATGCAGGATTCAAGATTCAAGAATAAACACAAAGCACGCCTTGCGACTATTCCTGAATCGTGAATCCCAAATCCTGCTTCTTCACTAGTACACTAGCATAACCATATTAAAATGTCAATACCCATTCAACAATCCCCTACTGACGAGAAAGATGTTGGTTTTCTTGACCAAACCCTTCGACCTGCACGCTGGGATGAATATATTGGTCAGAAAAACATCAAAGATAACCTCCACATCCTCCTTACGGCCGCCCAAGAACGAAAACATCCCCCCGAGCACATTCTTTTCTATGGTCCACCAGGACTCGGCAAGACTACTCTGGCTCATTTGATTGCAAAAGAAACTGGCGCTCAAATGAAAGTTACTTCCGGTCCGGCTATTCTCAAAGTAGGCGACTTGGCTTCGATCGTCACCAATTTATCAGCTGGTGACATACTTTTCATCGATGAGATCCATCGTCTCAACAAAGCTATAGAAGAAGTACTTTATCCTGCTATGGAATCTGGAGTTTTAGACATTATCATAGGTAAAGGTCCTTCTGCAAGAACGATTCAACTCGACCTACCACCGTTTACTTTGATCGCCGCGACTACCAGAATAGCTATGATTTCTTCGCCTTTGAGGTCAAGATTTTCTGGAGGTGTATTTAAGCTAGAATTTTATTCTGATAATGAGATAGCTGAAATTATTAAGCGTTCAGCAAAGATTTTAGACATCGAAATCCATCCTGATGCAGTCAAAGAGATCGCCGTCCGTTCACGATTCACACCTCGTACAGCAAACTACCATTTGAAACGATGTCGCGACTATGCCCAAATCAACAAAACTACTTTAACCAAAGAAGTTGTTGAAAAAGCTTTGACGATGCTTGGTGTAGATATCATCGGTCTCACTGGTGCCGATCGTGAAATCCTGAAAGTTATTATCAAAAAATTCGGTGGTGGTCCAGTTGGATTGAATACAATAGCGGCCGCTCTATCCGAAGAACAAGCAACTATCGAAGAAGTTTATGAGCCGTACTTGATCCAGCTTGGTTTGTTGGAACGCACTCCACGTGGGAGAATAGCAACAGATAAGGCTTATGCGCATATGGGTGAAAAAGGTGCGGCGAAGTTGTTGTGAATTAAAAATCGGCGGTGAAACTATATTTCTTCATCACCGACTTTACAGAAACATGATTTTAATTATAAACTATCCCTATGTCCGGCCATAACAAATACTCAAAAATCAAACATATCAAAGCCAAGAATGACGCTCAAAAGAGCAAGAACTTTGGCAAACTCGTCCGCCTCATCACTGTTGAAGCCAAGAAAGCTGGCGGTAATTTGTCATCACCAAGTTTGGTGGCCGCTATCGAAAAAGCCCGTGGTGAAAATATGCCAAACGACACCATTGATCGTGCTGTCAAAAAAGCCACAACTGACAACTCTGCCGACATGGAATCTATTGTTTATGAAACATATGGACCTGGGGGTATTGCCATCCTCATTGACGCCCTCACTGACAATAGAAACAAGGCCGCACAAGAAATCAAACATATCCTTTCACTTCATGGTTTTGAACTCGCCTCCCCCGGCAGTGCCTCATGGGCATTCAAAAAAGATCACGCTACATGGACAGCAACAACGACTATGCCACTTGAAGATGCCGACATTGAAATTCTCACTCAACTTGTTGAAGAATTGGAAGAAAATGATGAGGTGCAGTCTGTGTTCACGAACGCGGAGTGATTTTGGTTTGTTTTAAGTATGTGGCGCGTGATTTTACTTAACAATAGAAAACGTAGTTGTCGCTAAACCTTTATTGAATACACTGTCGTACACAGTAACCGCGAGCGTATTGGTGTCTGACAAATTTCCAACATCAGCTGGGAAGAATGAAATATTAAGAGGATCTTTCTCTGAAGTCAAAACGTATTTACCATTCAAATACACGTCCGTTTTTTTAGGAGGATATGCGCCGGATACTTGCAAATGAATAGACAAATTGTCTTTCTCACCAATACTAGAATTTGGTTGCGGAGAAACAAACGAAACGTGAGGAGCTTTTTCAGCTGTATGAGTGTCATCAGTTTGAATTGGGACTGGAGTTACGGTTGTTTCTTTTAAGTCAGGATGTGTTTTTTGATATCCATCAAACCATTTTCTCACTCCATATTCCCAATAATCATATTGGGAGTCACTTTTTGGATTGGTTGGTGCAGGACCACGAGGATCATCTTTGTTGATCCAATTTAAAATAGTATGAACGCTGTTGAATATAACTTCCTTTTTTGTTTCGGATGGAGTTTGATCAGTTGCTACTTTTCCAGATACCGAATCCTTCCAATATGAAACGCCACCTTGCCATACTCCACGCAGAACAGGTTTGTTATCTGATAAAGGTGGTGGTGGAGCTTGAAAATCTTCCGGCGGAAAATTCTTCGCGACTTGAGACATGAACGCGCCCCACACTGGAGCAATGATAAGTCCGGCCACATTGTGTTGCATTGGAGTATCGTCATTTTTTCCAGCCCAAGCGCCAACCACAAGACTTGGTGTGTATCCAACTGCCCACACATCACGATAATCATTCGTTGTTCCTGTTTTTATTGTAACTGTCCTACCAACACTCTCTCCAATAGGTTTCAAACTATCCATTCGCACATTTGTATCTGAAAGAATGCTCGAGATTTGTCGCGCGATTTCCGGTGCCAGTGCTTGCGTTGGATTGGTTGTTGAAGCGACACTCTCGAGAATGTTCCCTTTACTATCCTCAACCCTCAAAATTGACCTATAAGGGTTGCGTAGTCCATCATTTGCAAATACTCCATACGCACTCGTTAAATCAAGCAGTGAGACTTCTCCGCCACCCAAAACAAGGGTTAGACCATACTGGTTTGGATTACTAAGCCCAGTTATACCCATATCTTCGGCGGTCTGTATAGAATCCCCAATCCCTGCCAAATAAAGAGCTTTGACTGCTGGAATGTTGCGAGATTGAGCCAACGCTTGACGGATAGTGAGTGGGCCTTCAAAAAGGTGATCGTATTCATCTGGCGAATAACATACTTTTGTTGGATCATCTGTAGGATTTTTGGGTTTTCCTTCTACGGTACAATTTGTTGAGAATTCAGTTTCAGCATCGAAAAGTACAGTTTCAGGCGTGTAGCCTTTTTTGAAAGCAGTCGCGTATACAAATGGTTTAAATGTTGAACCTGGTTGGCGCTTGGCAAGTGCGATATTAAAATTACCTTCTATTTTGGTACTAAAATAATCTCTAGAACCAACCATAGTTAAAATGTCTCCAGTTTTTGGATCTATAGCAACCATGGCTGTGTTGCTGGCATTGAAATTTGATTCCAAAGAAGGAGCAAATTTGGTGACAACTGCTTCGGCTTTCTGTTGCATATCATAATCGAGAGTGGTTATGACTCGAAGACCTCCGTTCGATATCATATCTTCGCCATACTTTTGTGTAACAAGATCTTTTACAAACATAACGAAATGAGGTGCGCGGATATTTCCATCATTTTTTGACAAAAACTGAACTTTTTCAGCCAAGGCATTATCATAATCAGTTTGGGATATAACACCTAATTGCTTCATTCTTTGCAAAACAAGTTTGTGTCGAGCGTCCAAAGCGTCTCTATGTGTACCATACGGAGAATAGTAAGTTGGCGCCTGTGGTATAGCCGCCAAATAAGCGGCTTGTGCCAGACTGACATCTTTCGCAGAACTACCAAAGAAAATACGGCTGGCTTCTTCTACCCCGAAAATGGTTCCACCATACGAAGTATCATTGAGGTATGTCTCGAGGATTTGGTCTTTCGACATTATTTTGGTTAGTTTGACCGCAATAACCCACTCTTTAATTTTACGTGTGATTGTTTTGTCTGTGGTAAGCAGTGAATTTTTTACCACTTGTTGGGTTATAGTTGACGCTCCTTGTCCATATCCACCAGTGGCAATGTTTGCAATAATTGCTCTAACTATAGATGTTGGCTCAATGCCAATATTTTTATAAAAATTTGAATCCTCTATGGAAATACTGGCTTGTTGTATAAAAGGTGATATCTGTGTCAAAGCAACCGATGTTCTCCTTGCGTCCTTGCCAGTATCATACAAAAGGACTGTTCCTGTACGATCGTATATTTTTGTGGACTCGACTATTTTTCTATTTTGGAATGAGTTGAGGTCTGGCATCTTCAATGTGGCAACCCACAAAGCGCCAATACCAACAATTACAAGAAATGCTGAAACAGCTAACACGACTAACCTTCCGATGTGACGACGGATTTTTTTCTTATGGTGTGACATGAGTACTATTATAGCACCTACTCCTCCCAACGGTCACCAAAAGGGTTAAGTTCTTCACTATCAATAGTAGCTTCCTCAGCACCATCTTCTTCCTCGGTTGCTGGAATCAATGGATCTTCTTCAATTTTTTCTTCTACACCAGCAACGATCGGCTCTGGTTCATAGATTTCAACAAGCTTTTTGTTTTTTGCTGGAATAGGATCTATCTCAAGTCCAGCTTCATCATGGATGGTATCCGTTCGAGGAGTAGTCTTATTTGTTTTTATGCGCGCATTTTTTGTTGCGGTTGGCATGGAAATATAGGTATTTAATTTCTATGCAAACAGTTGTAACAAATATAGTTTATTTTTGCAACAAAACTGTGGACAACCCTTAAATGTATGAAATTACATTTAAGGAGCCGTCCTCTTTTTATGAGGACAACCTACCTTACGCATGCGGCATGAGTTAACGCAACAGCAATGGCGTCATATTCATCATCTTTAGCCTCTTTTTTGGGTATATCAATAAGGATGCGCACCATTTTTATAATACGTTCTTTGTCACTATTACCGTCACTTGTTACAGACACCTTGATTTGCATTGGTGTGTATTCGTAAATTGGGACTTTGGCATTAAGAGCCTCATATATAATAATCCCTCGTGCTTCACTGACGCGCATTGCGGTTTTTTGGTTTTTTGTTATGAAAAGTGTTTCAATCGCCAAAGCGTCTGGTTTGAAAGTTTCGATAACATTATGAACTTCCGCGCCAATCTTTCCAAAACGTTGGTAAATTGTATCTTTTGCTGATGTTTGTAAACAAGCAGAGTACAACAAAATTTCCTTGCCTTTGATAGGTTTTTCTATTACGGCTATACCGAGACGGTCATAACCTGGGTCAATACCTAGTATTTTCATGGGTTAATTATAGCGCACCTCGCACATCACCTAATATCAGTAATAATTCGAATTGTTTGTGTAGAATTTAATTCTTCAATTATCGCTTGCTTCTTTATAAATACCTGCGACCGCGCTGTTTGAGAAATTCCTTTTAATAAAATTATTCCTGATTTTAGTGATATGGATTCAATTGGTAATTCAACTTGGGTATATTTTTTAATACTTGCTTGAATTGTAGACCTAATAAACAACTCTTGTGAATGTTTATTTTGTATTCTCTTAAAAAAATCTGCTATTTTAAGCATGGTGCTGTTTTTTGTTGGTATTCTATTATATTTCTTCTAACGATTCATCGGCATCACCAAGTACAAAAATGTTTGATCCCCAGATATTGGTCGTATAACAACTGGTTTATTGAGTCCATTTAATTGTAGAGAAACACTATCGGAGTTGATTGATTGGAAACCATCAGTAACATATTTGTAGTTAAAATTTATTTCCATACGATCCCCTGTTAAGGCCGCGTCAATGATCGTCTGATTCTCACCAACATCACTATTTTTTGTCTGTATCTCGAATAATTTATCTTTTGGGTCTATAGTTATGTGGACTTGGTTGAATTTGTCAGAAAAAATGTTGGATATTTTGAGTGCGTTGAGAATATCTTGTTTGAGAGCGACCACCTCTGTAGTGAATGTTTTTGGAATAATTTGACGGTAATCAGGAAATACCCCATCTATAACTCGTGACACGATATATGTTCCATTATTTTCAAATGAAATGAGGTTTTTATTGGAACGAATTGTAGTGGTTGAGTTGAAACTACTTAGAACTCGAATTATGTCTTGGATGTTTTTAAAAGGAATAAGAACATCGTTTATTTTTGTGGCTAGTTGTGTTTTTATTTTTTTTTCAGCTAGGCGGAATGAGTCTGTGGCGGTAAATGTTATATATTCACCATCTTTATATACATACACACTGGAAAGTTCTGGTTTTACACTTGAAATTGACGCGCTATAAAACACTGAATTAAAGCCATTAATGAAATCTTCTGGGGAAATTTGGTATTCTTGACCATCTTGTATTTTAGGAATACTTGGAAAATCCTCTGGTGGTAATGTTTTTATAACACCTTTTGATTTACTTGTTTTTATATTCGCGTTACCAGAAACAATCTCTATAGTAACAATTTGGTTTTGATCGTTTATTTGTGACAAAAAAGAAGATATTGTGTGTGCTGGTAAGGCTATAACCCCATCACCATCTGATTTTATTGGTATTGAAACCTCAACTCCAACATCTAGATTTGTGGCTTTAAGTAAAAGGTGGTTTTTTGTAACCTCAAACAAGATGCAGGAAAGTACTGGGAGTGTTTGATGTTTACCAGCAACCCTTTCAATGAGAGCCACTGAATCTTTTAGTTTTTTACAATTAATTTCTAGCTTCATAATAGTTTTTTATTTTTTATATAAATCACTTAGTCATTATTAGAACTGTGGATATGTTGAAATCTTTTTTATAACCATTATTTACTTGGTATTTTAACTATTTCATAAATTAATAACTTGTGGTTTTTTCTAACAACTAATTTTCTTAATATTACCTTAATAATTTTTTGATTATCTAAAACAACTTATTAACAACTACTCCAATTAATATCTACAACTTTTCCACAGTGTTATAAACAGTTTTTATAACATAGTTCGTACTTGGGTTATCTCTTGTAATAATAATTGGTCTGTTTTTATCTCCTCACGCATCTTTTCGTACGAGTGAATAACAGTCGTGTGGTCTCTCCCACCAAGTTTTTCTCCAATTGATGGAAAAGATATACCAAAATCCTCACGTAAAATATACATGACCACCTGCCTAGGTCTAACCACCTCCTTTCTTCTGGTTTTATTGTATATACTCTCCTGTTCTATGTTATAAAATTCAGAAACAATCTTCACAACATCACCAACAGACATCATTTTCCTTGGCTTTACGTTATTTTTAAGGATTCCACGGATTTCATTGAGGTTTAATTCGCGATTTTTGAGTTGTGTCTGGCAGGCAATCACATTAATAATACCCTCTATTTCACGGATATTATCTTCTATTGATGAGGCTATGTAGTTGGTAGTGTCATCAGAAAGTGTAATGTTGTGTGTACCACATTTACTTCTAACAATCATTATGCGTGATTCTTGATCAGGTTCTGGTATATCCACAATCATACCCATACCAAAACGTCCTTTGAGACGATCCTCAAGTCCTGGTATAGCATTTGGGTGCTTGTCGCCGGAGAATACCAATTGTCTAGCGGTATCATGGAAAGTATTAAAGAAATGGAACAACTCCTCTTGGAATTTTTCTTTGCTAGCAAAAAATTGAACATCATCCATAATAATCACATCGTATTTTCGATATTTATCTTTGAATAGTTGAACCCTTCCTTCTTGTATAGCGGCAAAGAGTTCTGAACCAAATCGCTCTGAAGTCAAATAAAATACTTTTTTATTTGGGTGCAACTTCTTTATTTGGTTTCCCACAGCTTGGATCATATGTGTTTTGCCACGACCAGTCTGTCCGTAAATGAAGAGTGGGTTGTATACACCACCAGGATTTTTTACTACCATTTGTGATGCGGCATTAGCTAGTTCGTTGAATGGACCAATAACGAGATTTTCGAAAGTATAACGAGGATTTAGATTGTCGTCTTTATTTATGTAAAAATCCTGCAAAGGCATAGCTATAGTAGGTGCCATAATTTGTTCTTTACGAACATGTGGTGTGTTTTTACCATCTTCTCTGACAATAACGTACTCCAAAGCACGAACATTCTCACTCATTTGGCGTAAAATGCGCAAAATTGAGTTATGGAACTTCTTTTGGAGCCATTCGTGGGTAAATGAGTTTGGAACACCTAGGTATATCACACCACTATCCTCTCGAAGTATTTTTATATCTTTAAACCATGTTGAAAAGTTGGCTTGAGATACAGCACTTTCTATTTCTACTAAAGCTGTTTGCCACATTTTCTGGTGATCATTCATAGGGTTTGGTAGCTCTAAGTATATACCTGTTTATAATTTTGCAAACTTGTGGAGAACGAAAAATTATGTTGATAAGTTGTGGATAGTCGTGTGATTCACCCAACGAACCAGAATACTTGATGTCGTAGAGAAAATATGTAATAGTGTGTGAACTATGTCATTCACATACAAACCAAAGAAACGTAAGCGCGCAAAGTCCCACGGATTTCGTGTACGCATGAAGACAACATCAGGACGCAAGGTTCTGGCACGTCGTCGCGCCAAAGGTCGCAAGCGCGTTGCTGTATAATACATATATGCTTTCTCGTTCACAGAGACTTTCTGTTGAACAATTTAACTCTGTTATGGAAAAAGGGAAGATTGCCCACTCTTCCCTTTTTCTTGCACGGATACTTGGTGGTCAAATCGATACAAGGATTGCGGCAGTAGCTCCACAAAAGATTTTTAAAAAAGCTGTTATTAGAAATAAAATTAGAAGGAGTGTGTATGAGGTGTTGCGAAATATTCAAAAAGCACCAAATAATCCAACAATGATTAAAGGAGTTCATGTATTAGTTTTGGCAAAATCACCTTTACTAAAATCAGATAGAACTGAAATAGAAACAGACCTCAAAACTCTCTTTGTTAAAGCTGGGATTATGCGCTAGTATTACTGAATTGTTGAACTAGTAATTATTTATGTATAACGAAATCATATTTCGCCCACTCTACAATGGTCTAGTTGGAATTATGGACGTCATTCCATGGATTGACGTTGGTATTGCTGTAATTATCTTCACTGTTATTGTGAAGTTGGCACTATTTCCGCTCTCCAAAGCGTCTTTATTGACCCAGGTTCGCATGAAAGCCGTTGAACCAGAAGCGAACAAGATCAAGGCGCAATACGCAGCAGATCGTCAAACACAAGCTCTGAAGGTTATGGAACTGTATAAAGCAAAAGGAATAAAGCCATTTTCTGGCGTTTTACTGCTCATTATTCAACTACCAATACTCCTAGCGCTTATTTCGGTGTTTTATAAGATTATTCCTACTATACACCCAGAATTTCTCTACAGTTTCATTGCAGTTCCAGACATCTCGAATAAGATCCAATTCCTTGGTTTGATCGATTTGACACAAAAGAGTCTTATCCTCTCACTCATTACAGGTGTTGCTCAGTATTTTCAACTTCACTACTCTTTGGCTACACAACAGAAAACACCACAAGCAAATACACCTACTGGTGGTAGTGATTTTGCTTCACAATTATCAGGTTCAATGGGTAAACAAATGAAGTTTTTGCTACCACTGCTCGCTTTTGCTTCAACGTACTGGATCATTCCTTCACAATTTCCTCAAGCGGCTTCGATAATCGCTATTTATTGGACAGTTAGTACCTTGTTTACATTGGGACAGGAACTCTATATCAGAAAGAAGCATTTGAAATAACTAATTCCCAGAAACTAAATCTAGTGACCACAATGACAAGTCATTTTTGTTCATAAAGATAAGAAAGTTGTCTTTTGGATCCAAGCCCAAATTGAAAGCATCAATGACACGATCAGATGTATCAACGATTGAAGAAATAAGCTTGATCTCCCCTGTTGTGGCATTTGACTGCCAGATTTTATCTATAAGAGAAATCGTGCCTTTGTACCAATCATCAGGATATACTGCTTTAACTGGTTGAGATGGTACAGCGCAATACACCATGTCTTTATAAAAATTACCCCAAACACATTTGTCTGCCAGAGTACGGATGATTCCATCAGTTCCTTTGCGAGTAGCCACATTGTATATGCTGGTTACTATATTATCAGCATTGCCTGTAGCTGAAATAAAGATGTATTTTGCATCTGTGCTTACTTTGGTACTCAATCCAGGTAGTGGCCCAAGGATTTTATTCCAGACACCGGTTTTTGGATTAACAAAATAAAGAAAACCACGCTGATCAGACGCGCCTTTTGTAGTTATAGCAATTACATTGTCTGACGGCCACTCAACATTCACTTGTATGAGCGGCGTTGTGAATATTTGGACAGGAGAGGTTCCATTAAAATTGGATGTATACCCTACTCCAGTACCGTTATCATTGATCAACATGAAAATGCGATCTTTCTTTGGTGAAACGGCGTACCCAATGATATTGTCAGGCAAACTTTTTCCTTTGAGTTCGTATGGTGTGAGCGAACTGGTGTTAGTATTGTTAGTTTGCGATTGGGCCGGTGTCTGATTTGATGATGAAGTAGATTTGGTACTTGTGGAAACTTTTGGAGCTGTAATTTTCGGCAGAACACGGTTTTTCAGTTCAGCAAGCACGCCATTTATCGTATTGTTCTGGTCTGAAAGCGTCAAGGCTACAAATGAAGTTAAGTTTTTATCCCAAACACTTTCGTATATCTTCGGGACAATCGTATTAGATAGAGTTGTTATATCCAATGTATTCCCGAGCGCCTCGTAAACATCGCCACGCCCTCGATCTACCCAACGGATATGTGTTGTACCCAACACCTGTGTTGAACTTGCCAGTTTGGTTGCTTTTGTTGTGATTGTTTCAGTAGTACTAGCGCCATATCCCCCAACTGGTGTATTACTCAAAAGGCGCAATGTCGGAATCTTTATTTTTGCTCCAGTTGTCGTTGAGGTGACACCTCCGTTATCGTTATTTCCATTACCGCTAGGCGCTACTGTACCAGTTGTATTTCTACCAAATGGCGTGAAGCCAGTTTGGGTGGTGTCAGGGGTTGTGGGTGTGGTTGAAGTATTACGCAGAAAAAATTGCCAGTACGCGAGGGCGGCTAGGATGAGGAGGATTATTATCGAGTATATTATTACAGATCCTTTTTTCATAAATTATTATGGATTGTAACCAGTAGCCTTTGGATTATTAGCAGGTGGAACTGAAACTAAATCTTTACCATCACCCTTACCACCTAACTTTTTTATGAGTGTATAGGCCTGGGTCTGATACTGATCTTTTATTTCTTGATCTTTTATTTGATTTAGGTTGTAATTAACTTCTTGTTGGATATATGAAATAGTTTCCTTAGCAGCTGCGGAATTACTTTCTGCGATAGGAGCCCCAAAAACCACTCCATTAAAAACCTGTGCCCCAGCAAAACCAGCGACACCGCCAACCACACCTCCTCCATAAACGGATCCAGCCGCCGTTGCTACTACAGTGACCGCGGTCTGTAACGTATCAACAAAAGCCTTAGCGTCAGGACTCGAGCTCATATTTGTTAAGATCACTGTGTTGATTTTGGCTATCGAAGTGGCGTATGTTCCGTAATCTTTAATTTTTTGTGCTTCCACAGTTGCTCCAGCATCACTAAGTTTTTTTATGTATGCACTTTGAGTTGTGGCAATATCATTTAAACAGCCAGCTGCACTTGAATTAATACCATAACCACCAGTAGCGGCAGTTCCTATATTGTAACAAGCTTGTATTTGAATATTCATTGTTCCGATGGCGGTATTGACAACCATTTGGGTTTTTAATGTCGTTTGTTGATTATCCAAGTTTGCTATTTGTGCTACTAGTGCTTGCGCTTCTGGACTCAAGGTTGATAATTGAGCCATTATCGCGTGGCATTCATCTTTATAAGGACCAATGTTTATTGGACCAGTGGTATTTTCTGATATTAACTTGCTACACAAGGCATCTTGTTGGATTTTTTTGGCATCAATTAGTTCCTGAATCTTGTTATTATTGTGTCTTAGTTCTGTAGTTGCTTTTTTAAAGTTTTCTGCATCACTGTTAAGTTGCGCAAAAAATGCTGAAAGTTCATCAGGTTGATATTTTATATCAAGAGGTTTAACTAATGTTGAGGGTATGTTAACTAATCGTGGATCAATCGTCCTTAAAATCAAAAATGAACAAAGTACCAACAATAGACCATAAATGGCGTTTTCTAACTTTTTCAAACCATCACTTTTGTTCTGGAATGAGTCGGCGCTCATATATTGAAAACCTCCCCAAACAATCATAAAGACTGCAGTTACAGCGGCTAAGGCTATCAAAAGATTAAACATATATTGAACATAAGTTGCGAAATCAACTTTGGTTATTTGTGGATTGTTGCAGGTAATTGCCGGTTGAATTACTTTACCACTTGCATCTGTTACTGCAGGGCTTGATATACAAGGTAAGGGTTCTAGGAGTGTGTATGTTGCAGATTTATCGTAGTTAAAACAAGGGTTATTTGTATCAGTTGAAGGTCCTGTGCACACACCACCTGGCAAAGTAGTCGCCGCTGGTTTAACTGGAGGAACAGCAGGCGAAGATACCGGGGGTCTACTAACAGCAGGAGGCAGAGCTTGACCATACGACACAGACACAGGCATTATTACAAAAGTAAGCACAACAAAAACAGGTGCTAGAAAACTTAGTTTTTTCAAAGTTCTCATTTTTTTAAGCATAATATTCATACAAAATTAAAAAGTTAATTGATTAGCCGTACTTGATTTTGTCGCACTGAACGTCGCTGAGAATCCCGCACTCGATCCTTGGAGTATTTTATCAGTATTTATGATATTAAGCTGTATGTTAGAGGATCCTGCGGAATTGTCTGGAGCACGGAGAACAACTGACTCATTTGAAGAGAGTTCAGTGTGTATAGAATCATTGATTGACCACGACCATGAGAGGTTTCCTACACCACTTGGTGACTTATTAAACCCAAAAGGAACAGCGAGCACAGTCGTTTCTTTTTGGGAGCCGATGCGGACGATGGTATCTATTGCCCTATTGAACAAAGGTCCATACAACGGATCGTCAACATAAAAATTTATACTTGGTCCAGCCACATCAACTTCGGTCAAACCTTGGGCGTGAGTGCTGTCATCGCGAGGCCAGATATCAACACTGATGTCATAAGGTCGTGGCACAATGTCACCAACAAGTGTGATTGACTGCTTGCCATAGCCAGACTGATTCTCAATAGCGCGACTATTCTTCTTCCATTGATAAATAAGTGTTTTTGGATCATATTCCAGTCCGTTTGCGTTTGCTAGATGCGGTATGGCAACAATCTTCACTGAATTTTGGTATACAGGAGAGATTTTACCTTTGAAAAATGGAGATACATAACCATCAGTTTCAAAAATCAAGTCAACTGAACCAGAACCGATCACTATGGCGCCAACATCAGTCCTCCCTTCTGGTGTTGTGGCGGAAACTTTGATCGAAAGTGTTTTGCCTAAAACTGGTGCTTTGACTTCCAGAATGGTAGCGCCTACGGCATCTTTTGCTTTGATACCATTAACTACCCAAGTAACTTTGGCGCTATTTATATCCAGAGTATAACTTCTGGCGGTAATGGTAACTGTTTGACCAGGAACTGGATTGTCAGTCGAAGCAGAAAGATCAAGTCCGCCAGCAGAACTAGGTATTTGCGCGGAGGCGTTTGAAGCAAAGAAGCAGAAAGTGATTATAAAAGATAATAGAAAACGAGATTTCATTGGTATTATTTTACCACGACATAGTTACAACTCGCTAATTTTCCAATCCCCCGTTTGGAGGACGTACATTTCCTTTGTTGACTGGTATTTTTGGAGGAGCTTCACGCCTGCCGTTAACGCTCATTTTCACCCCAGGTTTACTTCCTGCCATTGAACCGACCGAAATACCAGCTTTGTCTTCTATACGAGTTGTCGCTAGTATGATGAGTATGCCGGCAAAAATAGTTGGTAGCTCTTGAACGCCAGGGATTAGTTCAGCAACCGTAGAGATTATAGTTGTTAGCCCCCGTTTTCCATTTACGATGCCCATACCATTTTTCCAAAAATAAAAACTTGCCAATACCCAAAATATTGGACCAACAAAGTCCCCAACAAAAGGAATGAGAGTGAATATGTCAGCAAAAAGAGCAAGAATAGCCAGAATTACTCCAGCAATGTTTGTAATACGATACTTTTTATCTTCAGGCATAGTTTAATTATAGCACCCCAAGAGAACACAATGATATTTTGGAGTGCCTACAACTATGACTCCGCCGCCTCCAACTCCTTCTTCGCCTGTTGCATTTGCATTACCTGCGCTGGATTGGTAGTGATGATCTGATCTTCTGTATATGATCCAACCACCTTGATAGCCACATGTTTCAAACCAACGAAGAAGATACCCTCACCAACGTCTGATTCGAGCAATAGGTACTTTTCTTCATCAGTGAGGTTGAATGTTTTTTGAATATGGTCAATAACCGTCGGAGATTGTTTCAAAAGGATTTGAATTGAAGAGTTTGTCACAATTGGCAGACCATAAGGAGAATTCAAAAAGTCATCTACGTCCTGGGTGATCGTTGAAAGACCGAGGAAATATTTACGTCCACGTTTTGCCAAACTGAACAAGAACGAAGCAGTGTCTTCTGATTTCATCATCCACCACGCCTCATCAATAACTAGTAGACGCTTCTTTAAATTTTTACGGATAGCATTCCAGATATAGTGCGTGACGATGTACATTGCCACAGGTTTCAATTCATCTTCCATATCACGTAGTGAGAACACCACGAATTTCTTGTTGATGTCTACGTTTGACGGTCTGTTGATGAAACCAGCCCAAGTTCCTTTGGTATATTTGGAAAGACGTTGAACGAGCGAGTCGCCACCTTCCATTCCAGCTAAAACTAGCTCAAAATCGGACAAAAGTGGTGGTTCAACTGTGCGAAAATCTGCTTCGGGAGTAATATCCTTCAAAGCGTAAGTTTCACTGATAGCACGGTCAATGATCGCGTCTTCTTCTTGAGTGATTCCTCCAAGCATGATGCGAAAAAGACCAACAAGGTTGATTATGTTTGAACGCAAAACATCTGCCGCCGACTCATCTTCGCGAGGTATTGGTAAATCAAAAGGATTGATATGGTGTTCGGAATTGAGTGAGATGTTGAAATATTTTCCTCCAGTAGCTTCGGCCATGTATTCGTATTCTTTTTCTGGGTCAATGACGATGACGTCGGTATCAAACATCAAGGTACGAAGAATTTCCAGCTTCGTATTATAAGATTTTCCAGCACCAGCTGTTGCGAATGTCACAGAGTTGTAGTTTTCCAATGAGAATCTATCAAAAAGTACAAGTGAGGAATTGTGGCGGTTGATACCATAAAGTATTCCTTTATCAGAAGTAAGGTCAAATGATACGAATGGAAAAAGTGAAGAAAGTGGCGAAGAATTTAGTTTGGAGTGCACCGCTAGCTGGTCGTCAGCAATCGGAATGACTGATTTGAATCCTTGTTCTTGTTGAAATAGGGCTGGTTTTACATAAATAAGTTTTGATTCAAGGATTGATTTGATCTCGGACTCTAGTTTGTCTAGCTCGCCCTCTGAATCAGCAAAGAGTGTGATGTACACACCAACATCAAACAAGTGTTCCTGCGCCTGCATGAGCTGGTCACGAAGCTGTTCAAGATCTTGATAGGCTGTATCTAGTGCAGGGTCACGAACCAACCCTTTGTCTTCTCTACGCGAGATCTGACTCTGAACCTCGGCAACTTTCTTTTGGAAATGGCGGAGGATCTTGGCGGTATCAATAGGATGAATGAATATAGAAATATTAAAAATCTTGTCTAGGTTAATTATAGGAGCGAACCAACTTTCATCCAAAAATCGTGGATATGAAATAACAAATAGTGTTCTGCCAACTTTTTCACCCAAGTTCAAATCCTTTGGGCTAATCTTGAGCGCGGACGGTGAAATAACATCTTTTAGTTCGAGAATGCCAGCCTGATATATTTCTTCAGGTAAAATAGAAACAATCGGTGATTGCTCGTCCTTCTTTCCAAATAATTTACCAATAAATGACATATTTTTTTATTTAATTTCAGCTTAGGTTATCTGAATAGGTTTCTCTGTTTCGCCTGGATTGAACAGTTTGTAGAACAATTCTACCACTTCTTCGGTTCCGAGTTCAGCTGCGCGCACACCACAACGAACCAAACCTTGTTCTACCACTGCGACACGTTGTTCGAGTTGACTGCGATATTCTTGGAATTGAGCGTCAGCGATCGCGGTCGCACTCAAACCAGCGTTTTTTCCAGGAAATATTTTTGAGAGTGGATTTTTGCTTGCACCAATGATCGGCGGATCATACGGTATGACCACAAAGAAACTCTTTGACATGATATTGGTACTCTCTACGAATGTCTTGATGAATTCAATGTATTCACGCACTTGTATTTTCATCAGTTCAGTTGTCTGTTCTTTGTAGCGGTCCTCCAGAAGAGCTATATATGGTCTGATGTCTAATTTTTTTGATTGGACGAATATTTGTATGGAAAAGTCTAATGAGTTTACGAAGTTTTGGAACTGCATCAAAATAGAACTTTGCTCATCTTGTGATTTTAGGGCAAAGTTGAGAGATGAAGCGAGAATGATCGCGCGCATGCCGCCATTTTTGAGAATAATGACGCCGTCGCGTATCTCTTGGATAGGGATAAAATCTTGAGTTGTTTTTAAAGGAGAAGCCATTTAGGTATAGTGTATCACCTTTGTTTCTTATTTGAATAGATGCTGTCTTTTATGTCCAAACTCCAACTCAAATCTTTCAGTTTGCTATCAGATATTTTTGGCACCATAATCGAGGCATAATTTTTGGCGTCTTTCATTGCATCCACGGTGTTTTGCGGTCTTATATTCTGTTCTTTTTTCCAGATATAAAGCTTACCGCCTAGATAATATTTGAAAGCGGCTTCGACAATGTTAACAAATGACTTACCGTTGATTTTATAGAAAGCAAAAGCGAATGATACTGCCATTATTAGAATAATAGGTACAATCGCCAACTTGATGCTGTTGAGGAATACATAAACGATGAACGACAAACCTCCCCCACCAGCCAAATAAATGAACTGCTTCAATGTAAGCGGTCCGAATATTTTGTCCTCTACTTCGATGAATTGGGGAACTTGGAATCGCATCCCTATTATTATAGCTTTTTTGCGTTTTTTTCACTACATCATCCGATATTTTACTTCACTACCTCCCTATATGGATCTGGTCCTTGTTTTTTTGGCGCCACAGGCATCGCGGGCGCTATTTTTGCTTGCGGCACAGTATCTTTTGTTTCAACAATTACTTTCTTTTCACTCTGTGCTATCGGATTCGAGAGTAAATAGTCAACCAATGGTTCGGTATAGTTTTCTGGCGCAGTCCCAGACCCCGATGTAGATTTGGACCCTGAAACTATAGGCACAGAAAAATTTGATGTTGTAGCGCCAGCGCGAGCAGGTGGGTTTTCTAGGTCGTTGAGTATTTTAGCTCTATCTGCAGATGTTACTCCGTTGCCGTTGGTTTCAACGGAGTCATCTTTTTCTATGCTGAAATTGCCGGCGTGTTCGATACTTGCCACTGTTTGCTCACGGTTTTCTTGGGTCTCGGATTCTTCTGCTGGTATTTCCGCCTCTACTTTTCTCAACAAATCTTTTATTGAATCAAAAACTTCACTGTTTATATCTTTGGCGAGAAGTAGTGCCGCTTTAGATGAGATATTAAGTTTCTGCGAAGCATGACTTACAAAATCAGATGATTTTTCTAACCCAAGAAGTATAAGACCAATCTCGTCAACCAATTCACCCATCTGATCGATCATTAAGTTATGTCTTTTTCCAATAGCCTCAATTTTGTCGTGAATTTCCGGCGAAGTAACTGCCGCCTGTAGCTCTGCTGGCAGTTTTTCAAATTGATTTTGGATTTCTTCAGAAGTGAATTGTTTCATTATGTTTTTGGTTTATCTTTATCTTTGTCTGAAGTATCTTTAGATTTTTCACTTACCTTACTTGCTAATCTATCTGTGTCATCCTCTTCTTTTTGTTTTTGGCCATCATCAACCAACTTCTCCCACTTCAAAACTTCCTCCTCAGCTTTAGCTAACGTCAATTTCTGGGCATCACTTGCAGGTGTTCCAGGTCTTAACCCTAGATCTTTCTCTTGTTCTTTAATTTCAGATTTCAACCTATCCCTTTCTTCCTCTTTTTTCTTTAATGTTTTCGTGTTCTCTTTGAGATCTTTGGTCAGCTTATCTTTTCTTGCCTTGTCTTCTAGCTCAAATCCAGCTCTCCTGGATCCATGGCTATTAATAAGTTTAGCCAAGATAGTATTTTTTGTAACAACTTGTCGATGTTTGGCTTGATATTCTCTAGCCTTATCCTGGGCATGCTTATACTCTTCTTCTGTCGCATATTGCCCACGGTTCACCTTACCGATCTGTTTATTAAATTCTTTAGTTGCCTTTTCGTTAGCACTCTGAGATTTGTCATACCCTGAAGCAACTTTTGATAGTACAGCATTTGTTAGTCGACCGCGATTTGGATTTTCAGCATAGAATTTTCGCATGGATTCACTATTATTGATGCGTGATGCTGCCAAACCACCTGTATACTTCCACGCTCCCTGCGCACCAGATATAGTACCACCTTTAGCAAACCCTCCAACCTTCTTCCAAATAGCATCAGCCGTAAGATTTTTTGCAAATCCGGGCATCTTGGCTCCCAAGGTCATCGCCGCTACCAATGGAATGTTAAGCATAATGATTACAAGAGCGGCATTTACTCCGATAGCAAGCAAGTCACTTGCAAGTCCACCTCCAGCCACCAATGATCCGGCGTAACCAGTTTTGAATATTGAACTTGAAGTGAGCACGCTTAAGGCGAAATACATAAGTAAAAGATACACAGGCATGAAAAATAATTGGCTTTTAAGCATGTCAATCCACTTTGTTGCATGATCTCCTAATTTAGGAACCACGAAAGAAGCAAACACAATTGGTGAGAAGGCTAGCAAGAATAAAAGAATAACGAAGCGCGCAATGAACGCCAACGATGCCAAGAAGAAGCTAAGCGCCGCGGTTATCATAATGATAATTGACGTTATTCCAATAATCATGATTTTAACTGGTGCAGACCAGTCGCCAGATGTTTGTTGTCCAGATTTACTCAGGGTGCCTCCATTTGGGTTATACAATCTTGTTATTCCAAGCGATTGCATGAATATGTTGCTAAGACCAGGACTTTTTATACTTGTTCCTATGTCTGTTTTCAAATCACCACTGGAGGTGGTTGTTGGTGCCAAAGCACTGTACAACTGCAAAGATACAATATTCGAAGCATCTATTGCTAGACCAGTAATAAAGAAACTAAAATTAATGAGCACACCAGCAACAACAATATTTTTTATTAAACCTCCAAGTTTTGGGTCTTGATAACCAGTAATCAACATTATTGCCGCATAGAGCAAAGCAAAGATAATGAACATTCCAGAAAGATCACGAATAGCTGCCCAGACGGTATATATGGCTGGTGTCGCATTCACGAAATCTTTTATATGCATTGTCAGGTTGATCGAGAAATTCAAAAGTGCTCCAGACAAAGTTATAAGCCAGCTGGCGATAGTTTGGAATGAGTAGAAGAAGTTGGCAAGACTTTCAGAAATCAAACTCGCAAGATCCAGACCAAATAATTTTGCTATGTCTGGTGTTTGTGCCTGTGCTACATGACTTGAAAGACCAAAAAGACCAATCAGGATAACAACAAAAGCTATGACGGAAATCGTGTCAAAATGGTATTTTTTCAAGAATTTTATTATACGAAGCACTTTTTTCATTTAATTATTTTTTGGTATATTCACTGAATCTGGAAACTGTGCACAAAGACCTTGGAACCTCTGCGCATCAGTGTTCCATGCGGTCGTTTTTGTTTGAGCTGTTTTGTATTCTTGTGGTGCGGTAGCGGCATCGTTTAGAGCGGCTTGGGTTGTTACCGCTACAGAGTTTACAGCTGTGTCAAGCATGGAGAAACTTGTTGCTCCAGCTATTGCAGATTTGAAGCTGGATGCTTGTCTTTGACTCGTTAGTTCTTTGATTGTAGTTGTAGTGATCAGTGGATCAATATCTCTTGCAATGATAAGGTCAATCGCGCTCATCTGGTCTTGGGCGTATTTTTTCAGATATTCTTCTAATAGAGGTCTAGTTGATAGTTTTGTAACAAAGCAATTTTTTGCGGTTAGATAGTTGTTTTTACTTGCAACCAACAAATCAATTGTTTGTGAATATATTGTAGCGTTATTTTGGGCAATATCCCCCATTGAATTTGAAGCACTATTGTTTTGTATGGCTGAATTGTTTGCATTGACTGCTTCTTCATTGAGCTGTACGAGATATGACTTGTTGCCACCACTGGTACCAGATCCTTTTTTGCTCAACGCACCAAGTCCTTGAGTAAGCATTTGATTTACTAGTGCGCCAAGTATAGCGTCAATGCTATCACTGATCGTTTTCACAAGTACAAGTTTGTCTGCTGGGACATTGAGTTGTCTTTGGAGAGATCCACCTATTAGTGAACCAGGTGTTTGGGTTTCACATTTATTGTATTTTGGAGATCCCCATTGGTCTTGAGTTACATTTACGTTTGTTGGTCTATTTAGTGCAGTTCCAGGTGAAGTTCCTCCAGCAGACATGGATTTTGTACTTCCTTGCTGTAATGCATCCGATTGAGCACCACTCAAACCAAGCGATTCGCCACCGAGACCCGGATCTTGGAATTGAGCTGTTACGTCAGTACATTTTTCCCATGACATGAATCCTTGACCACGATTTAGATCGGTGTTTATGGCGGCGTGTTTTTGACTAATCCTACTTTGCAAGTCGCTTCGTGCCATGAGATCGGCTCCTATGGGATTGTTTTGTGGTTCCAAGGAATACGCCATAAATCCTTCCCAACCACCTTGGTTGAAATCACCACTCATAAAATTACCCAAGGTCGCACCATTTGGATCGCCTGAAATAGTTACCCCACTATTTTGTCCAGCCGTGGCTATGGCATTCCGACTATTATTAACGATCTTACCAAGCGTGCAAGTATATCGTTTGGTTGTATATGTTGACTGATTGAGTGCAAGGTTTAGGCGTAGATCAAAACTAAATGGTGAACATAATCGTGATAAAGGTCCTCCCACTTGGTCCAAGTATTCACCAGTGATTTGGTCTGCCGCATCAAGAAAGAAACCTTTTGGGTTTGTAATAAACGCAGGACTACCTTGAAAACCAGTATTGATCCACTTCACGATGCTGGCAGTCATTTTTTGGAGTATTTGGTTTGCGATCATCACAGCGGCTTTGTCCAGAACGAAGTCTTTCAAATAAGCCTGTATATTATGAAAGTTGAACATCGTATTGGGAGCCGTTGGTACCAAATTAGGTGCTTGTGCTCGCGCAGTTTGTGGACGATACAACATGATCGATGATAGTGACATGCTTAGGATAAGCAGTGTCAATAGAACATTTTTTACAATTGTGTTTTTATTTTGCGTCATATTAGTTTATAAGAGTGAAAATAATACCAGGCTCACTGCTTGAAAATTGAATAGCCTTTTGTGAAAAATTGTATTTGAGGTCCAATAAGGCATTTTGAAAAGAAGCCAAAGATTTTTGATATACTGCCAAAGAAACCATGCTTTGCAATGGATCAGCGAAAACCTTACTCATGCCTTGCGAAACAAAAACCATGGAACTTACCGCGTTGATGAGCGCCAGATGATTTTCCGAAATGGTTTTTGGCGCTGGCACGGTCAGAAGATTTTTTAGCATTAAAGAATATGAATTAGAAATAGCGTCAATTTCTTTGATTCTAGTAGTATCATTTTTGTCCAATGCTTCGGTCGCAATCATTGCCGCGTCTCCTTGTGGATTATACAGAGAAAGAATTCCTCCAACAGTATTGGCATAAGTTCGTTCAGCCACGAGATCACTGGTTGCAGTAATCAAGACACTTCTAATGTCATATGTCTGTGCTTGTGGAGCAGTAGAAACGATATCGTTAATATTCTGGTCGACGACAGCTTTTATAGCCGTTGGATCATCTGTGAGATTGTTTTGCTTCAATAACATATATTGCTCAAAAAACTTTTTACCGAATTGACCCGTGACGGTTTCTGGTTCATTGATGCTTGGTTCGTTTGTTGCTAGTGTATTGTTTTTTAGTTTGGTAGAGGTTGAATTTGCAAAAAATTGTTTTTGCCAGTCAGTCGTAGTGGCAAGAGCGGTTCCAACTTGGGTTATTTGTATATCTTGTTGGCCAGACATAACATTTGAGGCTTGTTGGCTATACGTATTTCCTCTTCCTACATACCAAATGGTGCCAAAAACACCTAGGACACATATTATGAAAATAATCGCGGTCTGCTTGTGTGGATAGAACAAGGGCATGTTTACAATTATATAGTAATAAGCATATGTTTGCTTATATTTCTGGGGATAGAATATTTCTTATTGTTCCGATGTTCCGATCTGGGTGATTGTTCCACTCGGACTACCTTCAGCTGTGCAGTCTTCGCCATGGTAGACCATGCAACTTCCTCCGGAGCTATAGTTTCCAAGCACATTTTGTCCGGTCCCGTATACGTTGTAGTAGGAATACAGGATGCTTGCCCCAGGTTGGTAGATTAAAGAAATCATCTGTCCACGCACATCATTGATGTCTAGCATGATCGATGCGGCACAGGTGCAATAAGTCACTCGGTTGACCATCCCACCGAATGGCCTTGTCGCCCCTCCACCTCCCATTCCTCCACCACCACCAAAACCACCTCCTCCTCCACCACCACTTCCACCGATACCTACAAGTTTACCTAGTGTGGCATTGGTTGTTCCTTGTGGTGTGGTTCCGTATAGAAAGTCAAAAATCTGTTGCCCAGTATCACCAAGGAGTTGTGTCCAACCGAGGCCGGAAACATATCCGAATATTTGCTTGTCCAATTCTACTATGTTCGTGCCACCAGATTTATTTTGGGTAGTCGTTCGAGTAGCTGTCCCAGTCGCGGTATTTTCTGCAGGAACGTACTGTGGAGGTACATAATAATACGTATTTTGGGTGACTACAGGTTGAGACGTGTCTTCATAGACCGTAGGCGCTGATTTTTTAGTTGGTGTTTGTGGCGCATAAAGTGAATTGTCAGTTTGGACAATGAAATTGTTTTGCGAAGGAGCTGTGTATATATGCGTTTCGACTGGAGTGGTTGGCGCTGGCACGATTGGTTGTGTAGTAGTAGCTGTTGGTGTTGTTGGTGCGTAAGAAACAGGTGTATCGACATTTTGATAAGTTGTCCTCCGGTCGAATGGAGAGAATCCTGTGGTCGATGGAGTGTTATCTGGTGTTGTTTGTGATGGTTTCCACCAACTGATAAAAAATCCGACCCCGACAATCAATAAAAGAAGTATTATCAGCAGAGTAATGAGTTTTTTGTGTCCATTTTCTTGGTTCATGCACTATTATTCTATCACGAAATCGACAGGCTCATCTTGACGCGACACTTACCCACTGTTCAACCGTCATATCTTCAGCCCTTAATTTCGGATCCAGACCCAATTTTTTCCAAATAATTTCAATTTCTGTTTTATTCAAAATAGCCTCCAAGTTTCGTGTGACAAATTTTCTTTTATGCGCAAATCCAGACTTTACGATGCTGAAAAACCTTGGAATATCAACGTTTTTTGAAGAATTTGATGAGATTACTGGTGTGGAATTCGCATTGGTTAAGGAAGAAGAAATGGTGGAGATATTATCATGGAAAAGTTTCTCACGAAAAAGTGCGTCCGAAATATCACTGATCGAAAGTATTGCTGAATCAACTGTTGGCGGTGGCGTAAATGCTCCTGGTGGAACCTTTGCGATAATTTTTGGTGTGCCAAAAGCTTTAACAGATATGGATAAGACACTTTCTTTTTTGTCGTGAGCCACAATTCTCTCCGCTACTTCTTTTTGTACTAGTAAAATCATTCGATTTGGTCTCGGCTCATGTTCAAGAAATTTTTCTAAAATTGCTCCAGTGATGTAATAAGGGATATTGGCGACGAGGGCATAGTTAGTATCAAAAATTTGCGATTTCAGATTCGAATTTGCAATTTCAGAATTTGGAACACTTTTACTATTCACAGTAGATTTGGAATCTAAATGGTTGTTAAACTTTATAATATTAGGATCCAAAACATCACCAGAAATAATTTTCAACCCACCATTTTTTATGTCGGTGAAAAAATCTTGCTCCAACATTCCAATCGCACGCTGATCTTTTTCGATCGCCACAACATTAGCGCCGGCAGTCAATAGTGCGCGAGTTAGTACTCCAGTACCCGGACCAATTTCAAGGACACATTCCCCTTTTTGTATATGCGCGGCAGAAATAATCTGATCCAGCACATGTGTGGAGTTGAGAAAATGTTGGCCTAATGATTTTTTTGCGAATAGTTTCATCTCTTTAATTATCAGAAATCAATAAACAACGCTTTCACCCCACTCGGTTTCTCTGGAATCTGTTCTTCGATCAAATTTTTCTCGATATCATCAATGAATTCCGAAGGCGTGTTCACTCTCTGCGCGCCATAGACTGTGCGAATGATCGTATGACTCAAATGTACCTTGTTTCGGGCGCGCGTCAATGCCACATAGAACAGGCGACGCTCCTCTTCTTGCTCCGCAGGACTAATACCAGCGTCATCAATATGTTTGAATGGAAACAGGTCTTGTTCCAAGCCAGTGATGAAAACATGGTCAAATTCAAGGCCTTTTGAGGCATGAACAGTCATAAGTTTCACCGCATCTTGGTCTTTGACCAAATCATCTTGGTCGCTTGCCAACGCGGCGTTTTCTAGGAATTTTTCGATGTTTGGCAGTTTTGGCGATGTTTCCGAAGATGAAGTAATTGTAAGTCCTGAACCCTCTTCGGAGCGCCGTTGGGTTGCGGGTTCATCTACCACGAACGACGGCGTGAGAAAAGAAGACTCTGCGAGCCGTTCCGTTCTGCGAGCAGAGTCTATCGTGGGTGAAGGATTTACAATTGCGGAATCTGAGGAAATATCGACTAATTCATCATACTGCGCCGCCACGGTCACCAATTCGCGAATGTTGAGCAGTCGCTCTTCATCTTCCGCGTCACCATCACGAAGTGCCCGCTCCATTCCAGTTTCCTGAATTACAAATTTTACCGCTTCAGATGGTTTCTTTTCTAAAATTTCCACACGAATATCATCAAGTAATTTCCAAAAACTGCTAATTTTTACTTTCATAGCAGGTGGCAGGAGCTCTGGCTTACCAGACATTATTTTTGCAATCGTTGCTTTGCCGATACCACGCGTTGGCACGTTAATAATTCTGCCGATATCACCCCACGACTCCCTATTCAATGCTGCGCGAATATATGACAGAACATCTTTTACTTCTTTTCTTTCAAAAAAGCGCACGCCAACCAGTTGATATGGAATATTTTTCTTGATAAAGGCTTCTTCGATTGCTCGCGACTGAAAATTTGCTCGATATAAGACCGCAATATTCCGCGCAGGTGTTCCTTTTTCGATCAGAGCACGTGATGTGTCGGCAATATTTCGCGCCTCGTCCAATTCAGTATAGGATGCATTCAGCCCAATTTTTTCTCCATCAGAATTGTCAGTATACAGAGTCTTCTTTTTTCGCATTACATTTTTCTCAATGACACTATTTGCCGCCGCCAAAATAGTTTTTGTTGAGCGATAGTTCTTTTCAAGAGTAATCACAGTTGTATCTGGATAATCTTTCTCAAAATTAAGAATATTTTCTATAGTTGCTCCGCGCCAGCTATAAATATTCTGATCAGCATCACCGACCACACAGATATTTTTATGCGATTCAGCCAGCAATTTTGTAATATGATACTGAACTTTATTGGTGTCTTGATATTCGTCCACATGAATATACTTCCAAATAATCTGATACCTTTTTCGCACCTGCTCATTTTTAGCTAGTAGTTGAGCCGTCTTTTGAAGCAGGTCATCAAAGTCCAAGGCTTTTTCTTTTGCAATGATAGTTTCGTATTTTTCCCAAACTTGAGCTACTATTTCTTCCATATACCCCTTGGCAGAATCGAAATATTCCAATCGGCTCACATTATCTCCTTTTGCACGCGAAATCATATTCAAAACTGTGCCAGGGTCAAATTGTTTCGGGTCAACCGAGCATTCCCCCATCGCCTGTTTAATAGCTCGACGTGAATCAGATCGGTCAAAAATTGTGAAATGTCTGGTTAATCCTAGCAGAACTGCATTCTCGCGGATAATATGCACACCAAGTGCGTGAAATGTACTAACAAAAGGACGCTCACGTATTGAAACAGGCAAATTCAGACCTTTATCTTCCAAAATCAGTGCCTCAACACGCTCTCGCATCTCCTTTGCCGCTTTATTGGTGAAGGTGATCGCTAGGATATTGTACGGCGCAACCCCTTTCTTGATGAGGTTCAATATTCTATGAGTAATAACCCGCGTTTTTCCCGCCCCTGCCCCCGCAATGATTAGGAGCGGTCCTTCAGTTGTCTCTACTGCGCGTTGTTGGGCTGAATTTAAGGTAGTCATGTAGGACAGTGTAACAGAAGAATGATAGATTACGAAAAATTCAGATATTAATATGGCAAGTGTGGAAAGAACCAGCGACAACACTCTTTTTGATTACCGAGGACCTGTCCGAAGCGAGTATAAATTGCTAGGTATTTTGGTGTCGATGGACCCTCCACGCCAAAATATCTTGCAATTTAACGAGCAAGCCCCGCAGGTAATCAAAAAGAGTGTTGTCTCTGGTTCTGGTACGAATTATTAATAAATTACCCAACATTCCTTGACATTACAGCAATCTTTATGACTGTGTATAGCTTTCATTGACAATACTTTCTTACCTGCTACTCTGAATGAGTACCTTATGGGTAGGTGTCTAAATATGGCTTTACAGAGCCATTTATGCTTTATAACATTGAGATATTTATTATGCAATTTTCGACCTCCCCCACAAAAAAACATTCTTCTATTTCAAAGCGTCTTGCTACATGGACAACTATTTTTGTCGTATCTATAACCGTCATATTTACCTTTTCAGAGACCGCCCATGCCGGTCTTATTTCATACATAAATACCCTCTTTGGTGGCAGTCAGGTTTCAGCGGAAGTTACTCAAAATCAGACTCATGGTAATTCGCAAACCTTAGCATTACTTCAATATGCCGTAAGCTTTGATCCTAGTACAGAAAAGGCTTCAGGGGTGTCTCCTATTGTAGGCAATGCTCTTGTAGCCGACGCGACTCTTTCGGAAGGTGCTACAAGTGATACCACAAGTACCCAAATTAGTTCATATATCGTTCGTGATGGTGATACTGTTTCAAGTGTCGCAAAAATGTTCGGCGTTTCGGCAAATACCGTTATTTGGGCCAATAATATTAGTCGTACCACCGCGCTTCACTCTGGACAGACGCTTATCATCCTTCCTATTACCGGTATCAACTATACGATTAAAAAAGGTGACACCATCAAAGGCATAGCCCTCAAATACAAAGCTGATGTTGATGAAATCTTACAGTACAACGATATTTCATTAGATTCTATCCTTGTTGCTGGTCAGCCGATTATTATTCCTGATGCAGAACAGCCACTAGTCCAAACTAAATCTGTTGCAAAAGGTAACACAACAAATAATCCTGCGCATGACACTAATGGTCCTAGCTACGCTGGCTATTATATTCGTCCTATTGTCGGTGGTGTTAAGACACAAGGTCTCCATGGCTATAACGGTGTCGATCTTGCATCCTACCTCGGAGCACCTATTTATGCCGCCGCCGCAGGTACTGTTATTTTGAGCGCAAATGGAGGATGGAATGGCGGGTATGGAAATCTCATCATTATTTCTCATGATAATGGAACCCAGACTGTGTACGGTCACCTCTCAAAAAATCTTGTAACAGTTGGTCAACATGTAGACCAAGGTCAAAATATCGCTCTTATGGGTCACTCTGGAAAAGTAACTGGCGTGACTGGAGTCCACTTACATTTTGAGATTCGTGGCGCGAAAAACCCATTTTAAGATCAGAAAAGGTTAAACTACTGTTGGATTGCTTGGGAGTGTCATACTAAATGATAGAAGTCAGGAGATTTTATATTTTTTCACGGTATTGCAGAGCTTCTAAAATAAATTCTTTTTTTATAATGTTCTGGCCAGCCAAATCAGCAATGGTTTGTGCTACTTTTATTATTCTATGAAATGCCCTGCCAGACAATTCGAGCTTTTCTGCTGACGTTTTTAGTATCAATCGAGCGTCTTCTGCGATCACAACGCAATTTTCAAGATCTTGGGCGCTCATTTCACTGTTATAACAAATAGAGATGCCTTTTTCTTTGAAACGTTCCAGTTGTATTTTTCGTGCCGCCGATACGCGACCCATGATTGTTTCGGAATTTTCCGCATAAATATTTCTGGTCGCAAGTTTTTCATAATCAATCTTTGTTACATTCACCCACACATCAATACGATCAATGATTGGTCCAGATAAACGTCGTCGATAAGCATTAAAAATTCTTTCAGGGCACGTGCATCCCTTATCTTTACCAAGTCCACAGGGGCAAGGATTCATTGAAGCTATTAAAATACATTGCGCGGGAAACGTTACAACCCCACGAGCTCGTGAAATAGTAATAGTCCGATCTTCGAGCGGTTGGCGCAATGCTTCAATGACACTACGGTCAAATTCTGGAAATTCATCTAGAAATAATACGCCACGGTGCGCCAAGGTGACTTCTCCTGGTTTGGGGAAACTGCCTCCGCCAATGATTGCTGGGTATGAAGCTGTATGATGTGGCGCACGAAATGGTGGATACACAAGCAAATCCTCTTTCAAAGTACGTGCCGCCGAATGTATACCTGTAACTTCAACGGAATGTTCGTATGAAAGTGCTGGCAGTATTGAAGAAAAACTATGAGCGAGCATGGTCTTTCCAGTACCGGGAGGTCCGCACATAATGAGATTATGAGCACCCGCGGCGGCAATTTCCAACCCACGTTTGGCTGTTTCATTCCCGCGTACAACACTCATATCATGAATTTGGGGGCGTTGTTTTTCCAGTGCTTCCGCCAGAACTTCTCGTGGAGATATCGGAGCAAGTCGTTCTCGTCCCATAAGGTGCCCAATAATTTCACGGAGTGAAGAAACTGCGTATATGGTTATGTTCTGTGCCAAAGACGCTTCGCGCGCATTCTCTTTGGGTATAAATGCTGAGGTAAAACCATGATTTGGAGCCTGACAGAGTATAGGCAGAAGTCCGCTCACTTTCCTGATGCTTCCATCCAGTGACAATTCTCCAAGAAACAGCTTTCTGTCTGGATCAAGCTCAATATCTCCAACAGCCGCCAAATACGTAAGTGCCATAGCAAGATCAAATGACGGTCCTTCTTTGCGCACATCCGCTGGTGCCAATGAGATTATTACTTTTTGATTTTTCTGCTTTGGTGAGGTGTAGCCACTATTCTTTATGGCCGCAGATATGCGGTCCCTAGCTTCTTCGACCGCTCGATCACCAAGACCAACTATAGAAAATGAATGCAGACCGTTGGAAATGTCCACCTCAATCGTGACTATTTCTGATTTTAGCCCAATCAGTTGTGCGCCGTATGATATTGCGATACTCATCCCAGTATCGTATCAAATCGGAATGAAGAAACACTGAAGAAACGATAAAGAAGTAATGAAGATTTGAAAATAAGGAGGTGCTACCTACGTAGGTAGCACCTCCTTACCTCCTTATTAATGACTGTGTTTGATTGAAACACGCGAAGATGGGTTTGCTAGCAGACGATCTTCTTCGATCTCTTTGCCACAGGCTTCACATATACCATAGGTGCCTTTCTCGATGCGTTCCAATGCGGCAGTAACTTCGTTTAGTTGTTTGTCTAGTTGGTTCACAATACCGGTGTTTTCCTCCAATTCCTCCATCTTGTCGGCAACTTCATTTTCGTCTGCGGAGTCTACCTCAATACCGCCAGATGTCGCTTCCCAACCACCAACATGCGCTGGATTGCGCTGTCCAATATCACCCAGTTCACTTTCAAGCGCAACCTTCTCGGCGAGCAATTTCTTTTTGAATTGTTCGAGGTTTTTTGTATTCATAGTGTATATTTACTAATAACGTCATATTATCTTATAAAAGACTGTTTTTCAAGTCGGGTAAGTATTTCGGTCAATGTCGCCTCGTTGGACGTAATAACTAAATGATTGCTATCTATAAATGAGTATAAGAATAATGTTGTGCCAGTATCTGTGCGAAATTCACGTACATCTTTGTTTTTTACGATTTTGTCTTCAAATTTTCCTCGTAAAGTGAAATAAGGACGAAGTGGCGGAGTTACTTCTTGGGTCGTTGTGCTCAATTGAGTCTTTGTGGTTGTTGTGGCAATTTTCGAAGAATTTTTCGCTGGCACAGTTGTTTTTGGAGTGCTTGTCGCTTGTTTTTTCGTGTTGGTTTGTGTTTTTGTGGTTGTCGCAGTGATTGTCGCGGTCGAACTACCCATAATTGTTGGCAGGATTGAGTCTAAATTATCAAGTGGATTTATTTGTAACGGGATTTCTTCTTTTTGTGTTGATGTATTGGAAATACCCGCTGGTTCAACTGGATACAAATATTGTTTCAAGTCGTCAGCCATGACATTTTCCCACTGGAGCATGCCCGCGAAGGTGTTTTGGAAAAAATTGCTCGTTACAACCACGAATATATTCTTATTATTTTCAGTATCAGTGTATACGCCAAGCATCCAATTTGGGTTGATGGATCTAACCAGAATATCTGGCGCGCTTATGTCCAGAATATTTATCATATCTGGTCCAGATACTCGAACAAGAGCGCCAGATGAGTTTTTTGTGGTTGTAATGATTTCTTTTATAGTATTTGGTACTTGTGTTTTGAGGATTTCATTTTGGATAAGTGATTTTGTGGCAAGTGGGTTTTGGCTATCAATAACCAAGACAGCTTGCGTATCCGAAGGGATAATACTCGGAGCAGATTTTTGTTGCGGTGTAGTTTGAGTCACTGGCGCCAGAGGACTGATGCTGTATAGGTAATATGCTCCGATAGCTCCACCTCCTAACAACAAGATGCTAATCAAGACCATGGTCATTTTTCTACCAGCATGACTCGGTTCTTCATTGCTCAATTTTTCTTCCCCTTCTTGTTTTTTACTTTCCGCAATAGCGATTGAGGCGCTAGAAGTTCTTTTGTGTGACATGACTTCAGCCACGTCTCCTTCATAGGTTCGGATCGGTTTTGCTGTATCAGTTATGAAATGTCCGTCTTGTTGGGCTTGTGGAACCTTCTGAGGAACACTAGAAATATTTGGTCGATTTAATGTTGTTTGTTGTGTCGTGTCTGGCTGTGACGTAGGTGGTGATTCCGGTTTTTTTGGGCGAAGGTTTGGAGGTAATGCTGAAATAACTTCGTCCTGTAATGTCCTCCCTTGAATTTTTTGGATTTTATTGAATGAGGTTGGTATATCTTGCAAAGGTATTGAAGATGGTTTTGCTGGGACAAGAACTACTGGTTGTTTTATAAATGGTTGAGGTATAGGTGTTTTCGATATAGATGCATCGCTTGGCACATTTTTTGCAGGAGCAAAAGGAGTCATATCAAATGTGCCGATCTTTTTGTCTAATAAATCAGCATCAGGAGGGATGTAAGGGCGCGCAGGTTGTTTTGCTACTTGTATTGGTTTTTTCGGTTCGAACACAGGTAAGTCATCAGTCACAGGAGAAATATTGTCAGCAGAAATATCAAATACACGTTCTGTGTTTGTATTATCTTCATTTATATCGTCAGTGTTATCTTGAGTAGGAACTTTTTGTATTATAATGTCATCATCGTTCATCACCTCCTATTATAACTGTAAATTAAAAAGTTCTCCATCAAGTTAAGTATTTGTATAGCAAAATAAGCCACGGATGGCTTATTTTTACTAATAATATGCAATATATATGATTAATTAGTACCTTTTCTTGAAATCCTTCCTTGGTCCGCGATCTCCCATTGGTTTTGGTATTTCTTCTCTTTTTGTGAAGAAGTCAGGATTTGCACCCTTAATAGATAAATTGAGGCGGCCTTTATCGTCAACCTCTTTCACGATGACTGGAACCTTGTCGCCTTCTTTAAGATAAGTTTCGACGCGCTCTACGCGGAATGGGGCAATTTCAGATACATGAACAAGTCCTTCTGCATTTGGGCCAATCTTCACAAAAGCACCGAAGTCCATCATTCGAACCACTTCCCCATCGTATTTCTCACCAGGCATATATTCACGAGTCATGTTGAAGATGATTTCTTTGGCTTTTGTTGCGGTTTCATTTTTACCTGTAATGAATATCGAGCCATCATCTTCGATTGTGATATCGTCGACATGTGTGACATCACGGATTTCATTAATTGTTTTACCGCCGGTGCCGATAACTAGACCGATCTGTTCAGGTTTGATTTTCATAACCAGAATTTCTGGAGCATTAGGTGAAATCTTGGTACGTGGAGCAGGAATTTCTTTTTCTATAACATCAAGAATCTTGAAACGAGCGGCTTTCGCTTTTTCAAAGGCTTCAGCCAGAACTTTCAACGGAATGCCTCCAACTTTCACATCCATTTGCACTGCAGTTATACCCTCACGTGTACCAGCAACCTTGAAGTCCATATCACCATGATGATCTTCTGGTCCTTGAATGTCGGTTAGGACTTTATATTCATACTTCGCACCCTCTCGACGCGAGGAGTTCTCCCTTCGTTTCGCTTCGCTCAAGTCGGGAGAATCCGTCGCGTCTGCGGGTGCGACTAGCATTCGCATCATCAAACCACTGGCAATACCTGCAACTGGTGCCTTGATCGGAACACCTCCGTCCATGAGCGCAAGAGTTGATCCGCAAACAGATCCCATAGATGTGGAACCATTTGAGGCCATAGCTTCTGAGACGATTCGGATTGTGTATGGAAATTTATCTTTATCAGGAATGACAGCGACCAAAGCTTTTTCTGCTAGAGCGCCGTGACCGATCATTCGGCGATTGGTATTGCCAACGCGACCAGTTTCGCCAGTTGAAAATGGTGGAAAATTGTAATGGTGCATGAAGCGTTTCTTTTCCTGAACAATCAGACCGTCGACGACTTGGGCATCGCCGGGACTACCGAGCGTCAGAGCCGAGAGAATATGCGTACCACCTCGGAAAAATATTCCAGTTCCATGAAGAATTGGCGAAACTCCACCAGCCTGTGCGAATAATGGACGGATTTCATCCATGCCACGACCGTCTGCACGCTTGTCATTCTTGATAGCTTCGTCATGAAGCAAATCATTGACTGCTTCCTCAAATATTTCCTGCGCCATAGCCGTGTTACCCTGCCCTCCTTTACCATCCGTAGCTTCGGCGGCGGAAGGTTTTCCAGTCACCATTTTTGCTGTGAACAATTCCGTCCACATACCATTGATTTCACTAATACCTTCGTGGCCAGGCTTGTTACTCATCACGTATTTTTTCAACTTTGGAGCGATTTCTTTATCAAATAGTTCTTTTGTTCCTGGAGTTGGTTCAGGTAATACCACTTCAACTTTCTTTTTTCCAATTTCAGAGATGATTTTTTTCTGCCAAGTTTGAACTTTCTCGATTTCCTCTGAAGCTTTTGCCAAAGCTTCATTCAATACAGCCTCACCAACTTCTTTACTGCCGACTTCGATCATGTTGATCATCCCATCTTTGCCGCAAGCAACCATTTCGAGCACGATGCCAGCCTCTTCACGTGCCGCAAAGTCAGGATTCACTAACCATGCACCGTCTTTGCCAATACGTACAGCTGATGCAGGACCATTCCATGGAATGTCAGAAACTCCGAGGGCTAGTGATGCGGCGATGACTGAAACTACATCCGGATCATCTTGGTCAATAGAAAGTGTGGTTAAAATAACCTGCACTTCATTGCGGATTTTCTGGTTGAATAGTGGGCGAATAGTTCGGTCGACTATTCTTCCAGACAGGATCGCTTCAGTCGAAGGCCTCCCTTCTCGGCGGACAAATCGTGACCCTAGAATCTTTCCAGTCGCATAAAATCTTTCCTCATAATCAACCGTCAATGGAAAAAAGTCTCCATCCTTTAGTCCGCCCATAACGGCAGTAGCGAGGACGGTCGTATTTCCGTAACGTAACATGACCGAGCCATTGGCCTGGTCCGCAAGGTCGTTGAATTCAGCGGTCAATGTCTTCCCGCCAACTTCTATTGAGTATTCTTTTTTGTTCATGTGTTTGTGCGCCTTCACCACGCCGAAGCATAGCGAAGGCGGTTCGCCCCAAGATTTCAGCTTTGAATAATTTTGAGCGAAGGTAGTCCTCGCTAAACTTCAAATCTGCCTATCTGGAGGCGAGTTAGGTTGATAATAATGTGCTTCTGACATGAATAATGTAGCATAGGATTATCATACTTGACAAATATTCAATACAATGTATAATCATTAAGGTTTTGAATACCTGCAATCACGCAGGAAAATGGAGGAATTACGTTATGCTCAATGAAAATGAAGTAAAAGAGTTGGTGAGAAAGTTGCGAGCCGCCGACCATGAGTTAGCTCTGCAGATTGATCCAAGCAGAGATCCTGTGGATGATGAAAAATTCATGGAGAGAATGTATCATCAGCAAAGGTTGTATGTGGTCGGTGATCATTCAAGCCGTGACCAAATAGATATCATCGCGCGGTATTTTGATTTAGATCCTGAAATGCTTCGCATGTTGAAGATCATAGATTATATGGTTCTGGTCGAAAAGTGGATGTTATCTGTTCCATTGAGTGAATATGAGGAATTTGAGTCTCTTGGCTTTCCGAATTTTGACCAGATGGTCCAAAACGAAGAGCGGAAGCTCCAGTCGGAGCGCCATGGTAAACATGTTAAAGAGCTTATTGAAGAACATGGATGCGGAAAAGCAATTAGGATCCTGAATCAGGAGTCGCTGGAGCGGAGAATGTCCAACCAAGTGAAAGCATCTGAAACTAAAGGGACCTTTAAGCTTTTCAAATCGCGTTAGATTTCAATCAACAAGCCCCGACTCAACCTCGGGGCTTTCTTACTAATCATAATGATGTGCCTTTGGCGACACATCAAGTGGTTTTTGTGACTTTTGAGGCGGTGTCATTTCCACAAAATGCGCCCCAAGGGATTCCATCCAAGTTATCAAGAACCACTCATTTGGATCAATTAGCTCTTTACAAAGTGGGCACATACGGTCAATTCTGCCGATGAGGACTGCATTTGTATAGTCGTGCCTACAAATCGGTTTTTTGTTTGTGATTTTCTTCATATAAATTTAGTACGTGTTGTCACCTCTACGCTCCACCCTTTTTATCACCGGCTGCCCATTGATATCTAAGTGAAATATAATTCTAGTCTTCCCTTTTCGCACCCTAAAATAATTATCGTATCCCTTGAGTTTTTTGATATCTAATCCTGAAATAATACCTTCTTGTATTTGCTCGAGTATTTCAAGAACAGCAACTCGCTCATTTTTGCCGAGCTTATTTATATATTTGTCGATCTTATTCATCGGACAGTCTTGAGTTTCTTGATAAGATCAGCTATAGGTATTCCGCCCTCAATTGAACATGAAGAGAAGTCAGCGACTGTCTCCCATGTTCCCTCGTCGCCCCAAACATCTATGGGTTCCAACTTGAATATTGGGTCTGATTTTCTGACAACTACAAAAGAATGACCTTTTTGGATAAGTTGTATGTATTTTTCTATGTTCATTCGTAGCTCTTTAAGACCAACGATGTTTGATGTAATGGTTTTTGTTTTCATATAACAAGTTTATCTTAAGATAAACTTAAAGTCAAGCGTTTTTCAAAAAAGAAAAGGGTAGGGACAAATTGTCCATACCCTTTTCAGTTGTACGATTTCCTCGTACACCTCAACTGTCGACAAATTGTCGATACTTCAAACCTACCTCTTCCCCGCGCCTCTCAATAAATATTTATTTGAATTTTCATCCAAATCCATAAAATGATCCGCGACCTCAATAAGTTTCGCTGAAGTAGATTTACCGAACGAAGCCACTTCTACCTGACACCCTTGATTCATCTGCAAATATTCCACGAGGGGACAAAAGTCGCCGTCACCAGTAATCAGAATTACGGAGTCTAGTTTTGGTGACAGTTTGACCGCGTCGATTGCCAAGCCCACATCCCAGTCGGCTTTCTTTGCTCCGGAGCTGAAGATCTGCAAGTCTTTCACCTTGGTTTCGATACCCATTTTGGTGAGCGCGTCGAAAAAGGCGTTTTCTTCACCTGATTCCGTGGCGATGACGTAGGCCACTGCACGCACGAGCTTTCGTCCGTCCATGGCGTCTTTGACGATGGCACCAAAGTTTACTTTCGAATGATATAGATTTTTCGCACTATGATAGAGGTTCTGGGCGTCGATGAAAATCCCGACGCGCTGTTCTTTGTGTTTGATGATTGACATAAAAAAGTTGTTGGCCGAAAAAAGTTTCGACCGGATAAGTATTAAAATGATTTATAATGAAAAGAGCTACACGAACATTATACCTTATTTCTTGAGATCCAACTTCTTGATGATAGTTGAGTAACGACGAGGATGGTTCTTTTTGAGATAAACGAGATGAGTCTGACGATCAGCAACCATACCGAGGAGACCACGACGGGAGTGATTGTCTTTCTTGTGTTTCTTGAGGTGATCGGTCAATTCCACGATCCTCTTGGAGAGCAATGCAACCTGAACCTCGGCAGAACCGGTGTCCTTGGCATGAACGGCTGTTTCCTTGATGATTTTGGTCTTTTGTCGTGTGGTTAACATGATTGGAACATCATAGCATGAATAGGTAAGGGGCGCAATAGCGCTTAAAATATAACATGTTGCTACAATGTACTCATGTCGCACAATATAAAAGACCTCAAACAGCAGTTTCTGGAATACGTTGAGATCGAACGAGGTCGTGCTTTGAAGACTGTGCGGAACTACGACTTATTTCTGACTAGGTTCATCAATCATATGAAGATTCGAACTCCTGAAGATATTACCGTGGCTTCAGTTCGTGAATTTCGTCTGTGGCTCAATCGTCAGCCGGGATGGAAAAGTAATACCGGAATCCAGACTCTGAAAAAGAATACCCAGAATTATTACATGATAGCTCTGCGTTCATTCCTGAAATATTTGGCGAAAAATCAGATAAAAACTTTGGCACCTGACATGATCGAGTTGGCCAAGGTCGGTCAGCGTCACATAGACCTTATTACTCCAGAAGAATTACGTCGACTTCTCGCGGCTCCGAACGGTGACGACCTCACTTCCTTGCGCGACAAAGCTATTCTAGAATTACTTTTTTCAACCGGTTTGCGTGTGGCCGAGCTCTGTTCCCTCTCGCGCGAAATGGACTTGAGTGCTGATGAATTTTCTATTCGTGGAAAAGGTGAAAAAATTCGCGTTGTTTTCCTCTCAGATGAAGCAAAAAAAGCTTTGAAAAAATATTTGGATAATAGAAAGGATATGGGTGACGCTATGTTCGTGGAGATCAGTGCGCGCAAGAGTAAACCTGTTATAAAAGATGCCGGCGATACACCACTTACCTCCAGATCCGTTCAACGCATTGTAAAAAAATGGGCAATTCGAGCTGGTATTTCCAAAAAAGTTACTCCTCACGTGATTCGCCACTGTTACGCAACCGACCTCCTCGGCAACGGCGCAGATATTCGCTCAGTCCAAATGCTTCTCGGCCACGCCAATATTGGTACGACGCAAATCTATACTCACGTGACAGATAGTGAACTGAAGCGCGTGTATAAACAGTTTCATGGGAAGAAGAGGTAAAGTAAAAATTTCGAAATAATTGTTTATAAAGAACTGGCGCCATTTCTGACACCAGTTGGTTTTTGCGCCAATTTTTTAGGCGTGTGAAGCCTTGAGTACTCGTGAAATATCCCATGAAGGATTGTTCATGATAGAGCGATAGAACCATGGAGCTAAAACCGCGGCAAAGAACACATTACCCGCAAGGTGTCGGATGGTGAATGGAATTTGACCAATCAATGCTTCAATAAATGGTTGATGGAAAAGTATTGGTCCAGCCAAAACTCCAGTTACCAAATCGAAGAAAAGTGTTCCGATAATGCTCACAATAATAAAATTGCGAGCTGATCCCGCACGATTTCGTAGAAAATACCCTCCCCAAATGCCGACAACACCATAACAAATTGCAGTCAGGGCGGTCCAGGAACCGATTTTCCCAACCAAAACATCGAGTAGTACCATACTCAAGGCGCCATATATACCACCGACGATTGGTCCGTAAGCTTTGCTACCAGCAAGCTGTGTTGCCATGAGTGGTGAAATATTCGACCAACCAATGAGTGGCGTTATGAGACGCACGACTAATGTGCCCACAAACCCAGCGACATATTTTAGCGATCCGTCCAGTGAATGAACGATGTTGTTTTTCATATTTTTAATTATTTTTTCATTATAGCACTTTTACCAGAAACAATAAAAAATGCTACACTTTCCCCATGCGTATCATCTCCTGGAACGTCAATGGTCTCCGTGCCAACGTGAAAAAAGGCGGTTTTGACTGGATGATCAACGAGTCGCCAGACATTTTCTGTTTTCAGGAAACAAAAGCTCACCCGGAACAATTGGAAGAAGGTGTACGTAATCCTGTTGGTTATTTTTCATATTTTGATCACTCGAAAGGACGTAAAGGCTATAGTGGCGTGGCAGTTTATTCAAAAATCGAGGCCGATAAGGTTGAATATGGATTTGGTATCCCAGAATATGATCAAGAAGGTCGTTTTCTGGCGCTTTTTTTCGAGGAAAATGTTTTTGGTACCAAATTACCAAAATTCGTCTTCATTAACACCTACTTCCCTAACGGTGGCGGTGGCCCAGAGCGTTTGGATTTCAAATTGCGTTTTTATGCCGAATTTTTGAAATATATCAATAAGCAAAAAGAGGCTGGTTATGAAGTAATATTCTGCGGTGACATAAATACCGCTCATACAGAAATCGACTTGGCGCGACCAAAGGAAAATGTTGAAAATACAGGTTTCCTTCCTATTGAACGTGCCTGGATTGATGATGTTGTGGCGGCTGGCTATGTGGACATATTTCGCCAACTTCACCCAGGTCTTACTGGCGCATATAGTTACTGGGACATGAAGACGTACGCTCGAGATCGCAACGTCGGCTGGAGAATTGATTACTTTTTCATCACTACAAACTTGGTCAAAATGGTAAAAAAAGCCGAAATTTTGGACTCAATTATGGGTTCTGACCATTGCCCTATTGAGCTTGTTATTGGATAATTCTACGTTCTAGTTGAGCCGTAACATATTAAATTCGGGAAAAATTTTAGGTAAAGAAAAGCCGCGGTCAGCTATTTCAGATGGAAATTGCGTTCCGCGGCTACTAGTGAAGTTTCCGCGAAGAAATAAAGAGCTTGGGTCCACAGACCCGGCGAATCCAAATAAGGGATTCGTTCCATCCTATTGGTTCCTAAGTCGACGGTGGACATTGGGTTCTAAAACTAGGTGCTCTCCCGTGGGGAGAACTAAATTGTGATTGAGAACGAATGCACCGCCTGTTGCTACTAAGCAACTAACGGACGTAAAAATTTTCTTCGCAGACTTCGAGTGTGTGAAGCCTACCCTGAATTTTTGAAAGAACTTTTGTTTGTTCTAGATCGCAGAAAAATAATACTGAAATGAGTTCGAATACATAACATATGTAATGTGTCGAAAACAATTTTCCTCTAAATTTTTCCGTATTATTTTTCTGCGATCATCTCGGATAACAAACGAGTCTGGTACTATTGTATGTCCTTTATAAATGTCTGTAAAGGACATATTGGGGATAACTACTGGATAACTGTGTCCTTAAAAAATACCCTTATGGGTCAAGGTTTTACTGGACAAAATGTTTCTTGCGAATATCCTTAAGATGCTCTTCATCAACCTCTTCCCTCTTTTCTTTTCCTTTTTCTGCCAATTTAACTAATTCACTTTCAGGTAATGCAAAAAGTTTTTTGGTCTTTTCTTCTAAATATTCCGTAGTGTTTAGTTTTGGATTATCGAGAACTTCCTCCATAAGCGCGTTCAAAATAAGACCAATCTTCGGTCCGGCTAGTATATTCCCTATTTCCATAATCTTTTTACCATCAATTTTAAGCATCCCTACAGACACAGGATCTCTCAAAGCCTCCTCAACCATAGATTTGTACTTACGGAGACGGTATGGGTCAGCTTTTGGACGTCCAGTGCCTATACGATCACAGATACGGACATTCATTAGGTCCCAGATGTTTTCTTTGCCAACGTTTACGATCATTCGGCGAACAGCCGATAGTGTAATCATTCCAGTATCCGCAAAAAACATGTGCCAACGTACCAGTTTTGTCACTTTCTCGATTGTTTCACGTGAAAATTTCATCCTTTGGAGTATTTTACGTGTTTCACGTGAACCAACTACCTCGTGACCGTAGAACGTGGGCTGACTTGTTACACGTGAAACACCCTTTGTTTCTGGTTTGGAAATATCATGAAATAGCGCAGAAAGCCTTATTTCTAGCCCCCATTTGCTGTCAGCGGCATGCTGTAAACTACGCAAAAGGTGCTCCCAGACTGTGAAAGCATGAGCTTGGTTCTGTTCTACTCCAATACCCTTTTCCAATTCAGGAATGAAATGTTTCAAGAGTCCTGTTTCATGAAGAAGCTCAATCCCCAACTTTGGACTTGGAGAAAGGATGATTTTAACGAATTCATCACGAATACGCTCTATGGCTATCTCTTTTATTGTGGAACTTAGGGCTTTTATAGCAGAAAGAGTCTCTTTTTCTATTGTGAAACCAAGTTCTACGGCAAATCGTATAGCGCGAATCATACGTAAAGCGTCCTCATTGAAGCGGTCATGAGGTTTTCCTACGGTCCTTATAGTTTTGTCCTTTATGTCGGCAAAACCGCCGTAAAGGTCAACGATGTCCTTTACAGCTCCTTTGGAAAGAGACACGGCGATAGCATTTGCAGTGAAATCCCTTCTCTGAAGATCATCTTCTATTTTGTTACTGAATTTTACTTGATCTGGATGACGACGGTCGGAGTAATCTGATTCAAGTCTGTAAGGCGTAACCTCGACATTTCGCAGAGTCATATCTTCGGTTTCTTCATTGATAATCACAACAGTTCCGTAAATATTTTCATATACTGTTTTTGTAAAAAGAGCCTGAATTTGTTCTGGATTTGCATTGGTGGTGATGTCCCAATCTTTCGGAGTACGTCCAAGGAAGAGGTCGCGTACGCAACCACCGACCAAATACGCCTGAAAAGAGCCATTTTCTAGGGTTTCAACAATAGTTACAATCTCCCCTGGTATGGGGCTATTTTTTACTATTTTAGTCGGCATGATACGAGATATTGTAGTACAATTTGGGCTTTTCTGCTAACTGGGGTAGTATGTACACATTGCTTTTGTGATATGCGCCCGTGGTGAAATGGATATCATTTTTGTCTTCGGAACAAACGTTGGGGGTTCGAATCCCTCCGGGCGCACAAATGATCTGTACCCCATAAAGTGGACACAGATTTCACAATTCATTGGTTTCTTTTGTTAGAATTATTAGATAATTAACAAAAAAACATGAGAACAACATTTTCAAATGAGGAGGTTGCTTTGT
>Ga0080064_1001348_pt1 | contig 50451 bp, 46 predicted proteins | sample Subgrocontami54m_FD_69260 | JGI IMG/M metagenome (GOLD analysis project Ga0080064, IMG submission 69260) | Subsurface groundwater microbial communities from S. Glens Falls, New York, USA - GMW46 contaminated, 5.4 m (SPADES assembly) (version 2) ...
CCCGGTTTGTCGCTGGAGGAGGAAACGCAGCAATTGGTCCGAGAACTGGTCGCCGCCATCAGAACTCCCCTGCTGATCGACGGCGACGGCTTGACCGCTTTGACTGGGCATAACCAACTGCTCCGGGAAAGGCCAGGCACCACTATCCTGACCCCCCACCTGGGGGAACTGGCGCGCCTGACGGGGAAAACTGCAAGCCTGATTAATGCCAACAAAATCGCCCATCTGCAGGAAACGGCACGGGCAACAGGGGCTTTCGTAGTCATGAAAGGCCCCCATTCTCTCATCGGCGCCCCGGCGGGCCGCGTTTTTATCAACCTCAGCGGCAATCCCGGCATGGCGACAGCCGGCACTGGCGATGTTCTCACCGGCACGATAGCTGCCATGTTCGGGCTGGGCCTCCCCTTGGAGGAAGCGGTCAGAAAAGGGGTTTTCATCCACGGTTTTGCCGGTGACCTGGCGGCAGCCGCCCAAGGAGAAGATGGCATGACAGCGCAAGACGTCCTGGCATGCCTCCCCGCGGCGATGCAGCACGATAGATCCGGAACAACAGGAGTGTCAGGAAAATGCTACGAAATACCGGTGGTTTAAATTGATCGGAACTAATCGGGGGCAGCCACTCGACTATTATACATTCCATAAAAATGAGCGGTTACCAAGTTCTAACGCAGGGCAGGCTGCATGATTTCCTGGAGCCGGAGCCGGTGTGATTCGAAATCCTCGTCGCTAACCCCGGAGGCAGAATCCAGCATTTCTCCAAAGCGCAGGTTCACCTTTGCAAAGGGCTTCGGCAGCATGAAGCGATCCCAACTGTTAAAATACCAGGCATGGTCGGATATTGCGTAAACTGGAACAATGACTGCTCCGGCTGCTCGGGCCAGGCTTATTACCCCCTCCTTGATTACCCCGGCCGGTCCCCTGGGCCCATCTACGATGTGGATGGCAAGACCGGAGTGTTTCAGGTGATTGATCATCTCTTTGAGAGCTCGCCCCCCACCTCGTGATGACGATCCCCGTACTGCATGCCAACCGGATTTCTCGGCTATGCTGGCGATGATGTTACCATCTTTACTCTGGCTGATCATCAGGGCGGGGCGATAGGGAGCATAGGTCTTGAAGTGCCTGATAGCTCCGAAGAACTGCTGATGCCAGATGCACATAAGAATTCGGCCGCCATTCTGCATATAGTCCAGCCAGGGCTTTTCGTTTTCGATGTTTAGCCGGAAGGTCCAGCTGTAGGCGCGAATGAGGTGATAAAGAGAGCCTTGAATCTTGCCAGCCAGCAAATAGCGATATTCTTTCAACAACGGTGGTTCCTCTCAATGTAGATATACGATCGTAAGAAATTTCGAAGAGCATGGCGCCCATCCTTTGTGCCTCGAAATATCTGTGTTCACCTGCTGATTGACGCCTGGCCAGCGCCATCTGCGGTCCCAATCTATTGGTATTACGCCCCAAAGTCAAGACAATTGGGCAATCTTTTGTTCAACCAGGAGCGCCTGGCTCTTATTTTGAAGTATATGGCGGCGGAGGTCTTCTGTGGCGCCGTATCTCTGTATGATGTCGTCCATCCTTTCCTCGACGGTCACGATAGTGTTGTGTCGTACCCGCTTGTCGGCGTAGTAAACAATCTCCCGCTCCTCAAGCCTGCCCGCAAGATTTAAATTTAGAATTCTGATGTGCTGTTCCACAACTTCAGCGGTGCTGTGAAACCCCAGTTCTCTTAAAAGCGCCCCGCCGGATACAGCGTGATTTTCCTTTGTTTCAAGAGAGATTGTCTTGGTGATGTCATGCAGGAGCGCGCCCGCAACTACCAAATCCCTATTCAACGACAGATCGCTTTTTAGATTGTCCATGATTGCCAAGGATACATTCATGACTTGTATGGAGTGGTCGATGATGTGCGGCAGCATGGCATATCGCGCCATGAGTTCATTGCATTCCGCTCGGGAAGGGATCCTATCGCCGCTGTTCTTTGTCATTTTTTCGATCCCATACATTCGTGATTGATCCACCTTATTCAGAAATTGTCCGCCGCTTGTTCCTTTTCCCTGCCAATTTCTCCAATTCCATTTTTTTAATGGCGATCATAATGGCGGTGAGGGCTGACTGCGTCATACCGGGGATACGTTCCGCCTGGCCGATGGTGGCCGGCAGTACCCGGCACAGTTTCCCTTGTAACTCGATAGAAAGGCTGGGAATAAGTTTATAGTCCAGCGCCGCCGGAATCTTTTTCCCTTCCATCTCCTTCAGGCGCTGCACCGCTTCACGCTGGCGCTTGATGTAACCGTCGTAGCGGGCCTCGATCTCGATTTCTTTCTTTACCAGCGGATCGGCGATCGGTTCCCAGCCGGGCAAAGACCTAAGATCATCGTAGCTTAGCTCGTGGCGCTTCAGAAGCTGGTAGAGGCTGGCCGGATTTTTTAGCGGCGCGGAGCCCAGCGTCGCCAACTTCTCGTTGATGTCCGCAGTGGGAAAAACCCGCGTATCTTCCATGATCCTGATGCCGGCAGCGATCCGGCCTTCCTGCTCCCGCATTTTTTCGTAGTTTTCCCGATCCGCCAGCCCCAGCTCCCAGCCCTTTCCCATGAGCCGCAGGGCGGCGTTATCCTCCCTTAGAAGCAGGCGATATTCGGCGCGGGAGGTAAACATCCGGTAGGGTTCGTCCACCCCCCTGGTAACCAGATCATCCATCAAGACCCCCAGGTAGGCCTCCGACCGGTCGAGGATAAACGGTTCCTCCCCCTTGACCGCCAGGGCCGCGTTAATGCCTGCCCAGAGCCCCTGGGCCGCCGCCTCTTCATAACCGGAGGTGCCGTTAATCTGGCCGGCCAGGTAAAGTCCGGCCACCGGCTTTGTTTCCAGGGTGAGCTTTAGTTGCGTCGGCTGGACAAAATCGTATTCGATGGCATAGGCGGGGCGCATGATCTCGGCCTCTTCCAACCCTGCTACGCTGTGGACGAGCTGCTCCTGAAGCTCCGGCGGCAGGCTGTTCCCCAGCCCCTTGGCATAAACCTCCTCCGTCGCCAGCCCCTCAAACTCCATGACTACCGGGTGTTTTTCCCGGTCGCCGAAGCGCATCACCTTGTCCTCCAGCGAGGGGCAGTAGCGGGCGCCAATACCAGTGATTACACCGCCATAGAGGGGAGAACGACCGATATTTTCCCGGATCAGGCGATGCGTGGCCGCTGTAGTGGCGCCGAAATAGGAGGGCAAGCGCTCTTCCGGCAGATTCCGGGTGCTAAAGGAAAAGGGCTGCGGGTCGGGGTCGCTGTCCTGCCGTTCCAGGCGGGAAAAATCGATGGTGGAGGCCCTGAGGCGGGGCGGCGTTCCCGTTTTCATACGTCCCATTTCAAATCCCAGTTCCCGCAGGGAAGCCGCCAGTGTCAGGGAGGCCATCTCCCCGGCCCGGCCGGCGGGATAATGGACGGGGCCGATATGGATCAAGCCGTTCAAGAAGGTGCCGGTGGTAACGATCACCTTCTTCCCGCCATAGAAAAACCCCGTCTGGTCGGTGACGCCCGTGACCACCCCGCCTTCCACCACCAGCCGTTCCACCAGCGCCTGGCGGAGATGAAGGCGCTTTTCCTGCTCCAAAACCGCCTTCATTGCCAACCGATATAACTGTTTGTCACACTGGACGCGGGAGGACTGCACCGCTGGCCCTTTCGAGATATTCAGCACGCGAAAGTGGGTGCCGGTCCGGTCGGCGAGCTTTCCCATCTCGCCGCCCAGGGCATCGATTTCCTTGACAAGCTGCCCCTTGGCCAAACCGCCGATGGCGGGGTTGCAGGGCATAAGGGCGATGGCATCAAGATTAATGTTGAAAAGCAGCGTTTCGCAGCCCATCCGTGCCGCCGCCAGCGCCGCCTCACAGCCCGCATGACCGCCGCCTATTACAATTATATCGCAAAGCTTTCGCACGTACTATTCCTGTTTATGGAGTTAGGCCTGTTGGCAACATCCGTGTACAGTCATTTTCGCTTGATTTCAAGAAAAAGGATAATTGGCCCAGGGAAACAAGGGCCGCAGAAAAAACAATCTCCCTGGGACGGAGTCATTACAGCCCCCGTCCCAGGGGTGGGTAATATGGCAAAGAGAAAGGAAATTTTTATTCCGGACCGGAGAGGCTGTCTGGGTTATCCCAGGGGGCCGACCAGACCCCGCCTCCATGCAGATAATGAACGCTCTCTCCCAACAGCACGGAGCGGTCTGGATATCCCCCTTCCGCATCAAAGGTCTGGGAGGGGGAACGCCTGTTCACCACCATCTGACCGATGGTCCGTATCCCGGCCGCCTGGCCGGGCGCCGCACCGGTATCGATTTCGAACAAATAGAGGCTCGTGCGGGTCCAATCATAGTATGCCCCTGGTTTTGCGGGATCAAAAAAGGGATCATTGGGTACCGTGTCATGCAACTGCACCGGAATCGCTAATCGAGCCGGTCCCAGGTTGACGGGCGGCAGATAGGACAGGGCATGATGATCCGTAAGCGCGGGCGATTGGGTGCCCCGCTTTCCCAGAATTAGAGAGGAAACTTCCCTGGGAACGGCCGGATCGGAAACATCGAACAGAGAGAGTTTGACCCCCTGATACCACGCGCCCCGGCCGCTAAAATCGCTTGATGACTGGTCCGGAACTGCCGCCTTGCCCATCCCGAGCAGCAGGTTGCCACCAATGGGATGGAGATAGTCGGAATAGCCGTCGATCTGCAGCTCCCCGCGCTTGACGGGTTTTTCCGGATTGGAAAGATCGAAGACATAAAGCGGATCGGTAACCCGGAATGTTACGAGATAAGCCCGATCCCCCACGTAGCGGACGGCGTATAACTGCTCACCCGGTTTGCCGATATGATCGATGAAGGAAATCTCTTCCAGAGCAATACCGTTGTTTCCAGCGGTACGTCTCAACAGGGAAAGACGGGAACGGGAGGTTGAATTCCAAGAATTCCCCAGGGAGGTGGCAACTCGCAGCACCCCGGCTTGCTCGCTAAAACGGAAGGGACGTTTGTCCATTTCCCCGCCCAGATGACCGAACACTGATCCTGATCCCTGATACAGGGGACCATCGGGGGTCAGATCGAATTGGTGAATATCGGTTATTTCCGGTGGTATTTCAGGAATCGAAGCGTTCAGTACCGCGATATCCGCCCAAAGTACGCCCGGCCCCCGATATTGATTCCGCGTCGTGGCCAGGTAAAGGCTTTGCGGGGATACATAGACCGTCTCCGCCGCACCGACAATGGTCTGGGTGATGGGGGCCTCCGGCATATTCAGGTTGACGGCCGTTACACTGATGAGGTCCGCCTGCTCGGGCTGGCCATTTTCTCTGGGCGGCAGGAAGCAGACATCGGCACGGACCAGACTTCCCGTCGGTGAACCGTTCACTGTGAGTTGGGGAAGCAGATCCGCAAGCTTTGCCTGTTCAAGCAACGCTTCATTCTGTTGGCTTTCCTGAGCGGTCAAGGGATGAATGCGGAAATTCTGTAGGGAAGGTGTGTACCTCGTAACCACATACAAAACTTCCCCAATCCTGCGGCTGGCGATGAACTGGCCGTCGATGGAAATCCGAGTGATCTTTGCCGGGGTTGCGGGCTTGTCAACGTTATAGAGGGCAATTTTAGTTTTGCCACCCTGCCAAAACCAGGGGTTGATCCACAGGTTCCACATGCCGGGGGGACGTCCACCCACAACTGCAAGCAGATCGGGCTTGCCGCTCCCCCGGCCGTTTAGCAGATATAAGCCATCAATCGGACATCCAAAATCGGCAAGCGAGATTTCCCCCTGCTGGACAGAGGCGGGTGGCTGGCTGAAGACCTCCAGTATCCGGATGGTCGGATTAGGAACCGTGCTATTTCCTGCCGGTGGATTGTTGACGACATAGAGGTATCTGCCATCAAATTTAACGATGTCAGCTTCATCCACCCCCGTCTCCTGAATATTGGTAGTGGAGAACCTTTCCGCGGAGGCACCGGCTGTAGCAGTGGCAGAGCCCGTGTCGGCAGGACCTGGCGTGGTGCCCACGAAATTTTTCCAATAGCCGCTGGTCGCGACCGCACGCCTTAAACCATCTTTGATATAGGTTCCCAGTGCCTCGGCCGAGGCGAACCGACTCAGAGCCGCAGGATTAGCGGTGGGTTTTTGACCGGGAACATCCACCTTAATACCGAACCCTTGGAGGGAAGCCTTTAAATGCAGGGCGGCGGTGGTCGTATCCACAAGATTCACGACGACATTGTACTGCTTAACCCCCGCCGTAAGCTGTTTCAGGATCTGGGGCGCGTGTGCAGCAAATGTGTAGGGATTTTTAAAATCCATGCTGGCTGCCTGATCTGCCAGGCTACGGACGGCTACCGGAATGGTGATGCGCTCGTCGTTTACATCCGCATCCAGCGACTGGAGGAAGCGGGCTATGTTGATGACCCCGTCCGTAGTCGTGGCGCCGTCGGAGGCAAGATCAAGAGGGGTGACGAGGGATTTCCCCGGAACTTCCCCAAGTTCTATTCGGCCGAGGAAAAACCGTACGGGTTTTCCAACCTCATAAGTAAATTCACCATCGCGTCTCGTGACACCGGTTTGCGCCCCCGACTGATAGGAGACTCCCTCTACCGGCGCGTCCACCAGCTGGCCTTGGGCAGTCACAGGCGTGACAACCGAAGTTCCGCCGCCGCCACCGCCGCATCCCATCAGCACAAGTCCTGTCGTTACCGCTAACGCAGTTATCCGGGTAAGATAGAGAATGTATTTCATGATCCCCTCCTTGTTAAAGATGTGCTACCCATCTTTATCGCTGTAATATCAATGACAAGCATAAACTGTCTCCGTCAAATTTAGCGTTGCTTCGCCGGAAAATTTCGGGGTCATGACAATGTTATACGGTTTAGTAAATGATTGAGCACTCACACAGTCTGGGCCAGGTGATTGATGAACCGCGTGGACAACCACGCCCGTCGCTGACTTCTGTATGTCAGTTATTGTGATCGCATAGCCACCTGTCGGACGAAGGGAATCAACGACTGCGATGGCAGTGTTTTCATTGAAATTTATTGAAGGGAGCGGTGGTCGCGGAATAGATGATTCTTTGAGAATACTCCAAAAGTTCGACCATTCCGTCGTCAATCGAAGGACATGAATCCCACCGGTAACCTGAGAAGAAGGTGCGGCAGCCTTCTCCACTGTCTGAAACGGCACTTGCTCCTGCGGGGGAATAACGAAGACTTTTGGAAAATCCGGTGCTGTAACATCCGCACCGCTCACCTTCACGTTAAGGCAATTAAGAGAGCTGGAGCCGTAGCTGCATACCTCATAAGCGCCGTTCGGTACGAAGAACTTGTAATTACCCTGCGCATCCGTTGGCACTGTCATTAAGGGACTGGATGGGTAGGGAGGGGCTTCACTCTGCGCTGAGACATTCCCGCCCGCAGCATGACCCGTTATGGTAAAGATAGACGGCATCACACTTACAACAGTTGTACTTGCGGTCATTGTGCCACCGGCAATAGAGGATGGGGCAAGAATCGTCGCGGCATCTGCTTTGTTGACTATGCTCACGCTGCCGTTGCTTACGGTTATGGAAACCAAGTCAAATAGCATGTCAATCCCTTGTCCATTGGCAGCCATTTGATCAGTCATGACATTGACAGGCAACACACCTACCTGATTGAACAGGGGTGACAGTTCAGCCTTGATACTTGTCACAGCAGCCGGCAATGCATTAGCGATGGCCACCATTTTAGCTGGAGTGGGTGCGGCAAAGATAACTGCGAGGTCCTGGCCGCCATTGGCCATGGTCACGGCAAAATGGGTAAGGGGATTTATATTGCAATTGCCGCCAGTTGCTGCCAGCGAGTAAAAGGTGTAATTGTTCCCGCCAGCCATGCCCGAAGCCTGCAACAGAAAAGGCTGCGTAAGACCCGAGACATTAAAGGAGAATGATCCATCAACGGCAGGGGGCGTTGACAGTTGCTTTGTTATACTGGAAGCATCCTTGAGGATAACGGTCCCCGCCAGCGGCGCGCCGGCTGCCGCTACTCCCGAAACGGTATCGGCTTTGGCAATGACAACGCCGGAGCCTCCGATCCCACCTTCAGTACAGGAGAATATCGCCAGGAACAAGCAAAGGTAGTGAAATACAAAGCGTTTTTTAAAAATGAGCCTTCTTTCACCCATAACAAACAGTTCGCTTCTCATTTATTGTCTCCTTGTGATGTTCTGGGGACGATGTTTTCAAAATCTTCTTCAAAATAGTATATACCCAGACCTACCCGTTTGCGGCCGCTTCCTTGCACCCCAGGGCTTGCATCACGGTCACGGGTTGCCAACCAATTATTCAGTTTTTCCAGGAGGGCTTGAGATTCTTTTGAGCTTAAGGTTCTAAACTGCTCCAGGAATTCAGCAGGTACATTGTCATATGATACCTTGCGCTGGAAGAAAGGATCGCCGTTCATGGAGTCCAGATTGTGACTAATCGTGGCAATCATCTCCGCCACATCCGTTCCCAGAATATCGAGTTTAGCCCTTGTATCGGCACTCGGAAGATAGGCACGGGTAACGAGCGTGATGGCGCCGTCTTCCTGCAGTGCAACAGCACCTATGTTGAGCAGTTCGTCAAGAACTGCCCTGGCCGGCATATCGCCGCTGTATTTTTTCACCAAGCCGCTGAAAGCAACAATGCCCTCCATCGGGAGGTTTAAGGGATTATGGTCTTCATCCAAAAACATGGGATCGCGAATCCAGCCGCTGATCACACGGGTGGCGCGGTTGTATCGTCCAGGAATGTCCTCATCTACCGGTATCTCAAGAGCACGCAGCCTCTGCACTTCCTTGCGAGATAAACCTGTAATAACTGAAACCCGAGATGATGTCTGTTTCCGCCCTGGAATGTCAAACGACTTAAAGGCAACGTCTACATATACCCAGCGAACCAGGTCGGAAAATACGTGGTATGAGATACCGTTTCGCAACAGTATCCGAACTAGCGGCCTGAGAAGTTTCAGAATGGCGTTATTTAAGGTTTTGGTAATTGAATGATCCATATTTGGGAATATATTCCCAAATATGGATCATGTCAAGAATTATTTTGATTTGGTCGTTCATAGGTCCGAACCAAAGAAACGCTTTAAAGCCAGTGGTGTAATAGGCGTCTTTTGTTTCATTTTCATTGACAAGCCCCATCTGCGCGTTTAGATTGACCCCGGTGGTAAGGGAAAGGTGCGGTCAAGAATATCGACAAGCATGACAGACAACTTTATGCCAATAAGCTGAGGATGAGGGAACCCTTGGAAGACAGCGATCTTAACAAATGTGTTGACGGCGTAGATTAAGTGGCAAGATGATATCTTTGAACAAACCGGCGTTCTGGAACAATGCCAAAAGGTACTACGATTTAAAGAGTTATTGGCGGAATCGCTTTGGTTGCACGGTCTATAAGCTGCCCATCGACGCCGGCTTTACCTGCCCGAACCGGGACGGCGCCATCGCTACGGGGGGCTGCCTGTATTGCGACGGCCGGGGTTCCCGATTGCGCCAGGAGGGGCCGCTTCCTGCCGTCGTTGAGCAGATCAAACGGGGGCAGACCTATTATCGCCAGCAGCGGCAGGCAGGAAAATTTATCGCTTATTTTCAGACCTTTACCAACACTTATGGCCCTCGCGACAAACTGAAAAAACTCTATGATGAAGCCCTGGCCCAGGAAGACGTGATTGGTCTTTCCATCGGCACGCGTCCCGATTGCGTAAGTGAGGAAGTCCTTGAGCTCTTGGCGGATTACGGCAAACGTGCCCACATCTGGCTGGAATTTGGCCTCCAGTCCATCCATGACCGCACCCTGGAAGCAATCAACAGGGGGCATAATTACCAGCAATTCCTTGATGCCATCGCCAGAACCGTGGACCGCAACATCCTGATCTGCGCCCACATTATCGTGGGCCTGCCAGGCGAGAGCCGCGCGGATGCCCTGGCCACGGCCAGGGCTCTGGCCGCGCTGCCGATCGACGGCATCAAGATTCATCTGCTCCTGGCCCTGCGGGGGACGGTTTTAGGCGCGCTCTACGAAAAAGGACAGCTTGCCATGTTGCCGAAAGAAGAGTATGTGCAGACCGTTTGCGATATCCTGGAGCTCCTGCCGCCGGCAATGGTCATCCAGCGGCTCACCGCCGATGGCTATCGCGATATTTTCCTGGCGCCAGTCTGGGCTGCCGCCAAGATGGAAGTCTTGAACGCCATTGACAGAGAATTGGAAATCAGGGGAACTTTTCAGGGAAGTAACTATCAAAGGAAACAATTATGATCGGCATCGTTGATTATCGCGCCGGTAACCTGACCAGTGTGGCGCGCGCCTTGAGTTATCTGGGCGAGGAAAGCCGCATTACCGATGACCCGGAAATTCTGGCCGGCGCCAGCCACATTATCTTTCCCGGCGTCGGGGCGGCAGGCGAGGCCATGGCCAATCTCCGAAAAGGGAAACTGGATTATTGGATTAGGAAATGGGTGGCAGATGGCAGGCCCGTGCTGGGCATCTGCCTTGGAACACAAGTTATTTTTGAATATAGCGAGGAAAACGATACCGCCTGCCTTGGCCTCGTGCCGGGCACGGTCAGGCGTTTCCCGGAAGCCGGCGACCAGGACGGGCGCCCCTTGAAGATCCCCCATATGGGCTGGAATCAGGTACGTTTTACCAGGGAACATCCCGTTTTCCGGGATATACACCGGGAGGCGGAGTTTTACTTTGTCCATTCCTATTATCCCGCCCCGGCGGACCCGGCCTGGATCATCGGTGAAACGGATTACGGCGGGTCTTTCTGTGCCGCCGTGGCCCGCCATAACCTGGTGGCCGTGCAATTCCATCCGGAAAAAAGCGGCCGGCCGGGGCTGCAAATATTGGCCAACTTCTGCCGCTGGGGAGGCCACGATGCTGAGTAAGAGGATCATTCCCTGCCTGGATGTGCGGGACGGCATCTTGACCAAGGGCATAAAATTCCAGGGGAACGTGGACATCGGCGACCCGGTGGAAGCAGCCGCGCGCTACTACGAGCAGGGCGCCGACGAAATTGTTTTTTATGACATTACCGCTTCCTCCGAGCGGCGGGACATCATGATTGACGTGGTGCGGCGCGTGGCGGAAAGGATATTCATCCCTTTCTCCGTGGGCGGCGGCATCCGGACGGTGGAGGACATGCGCCGGGTGATCATGGCGGGGGCGGAAAAGGTGAGCGTCAACTCGGCCGCCGTCGAAAACCCGCAACTAATCAGTGACGGAGCCAGGGCCTTTGGCAACCAGTGCATCGTTTTAGGGATGGATGTGAAGCAGGTGGAGCACTCCGCCCAGACGCCCTCGGGCTACGAAATCGTCATCCATGGCGGCCGTAAATACACGGGGATTGACGCGCTTTGGTGGGCGCAGGAGGGGGAAAGGCTGGGCGCTGGGGAAATCTGCCTCAATTCTATCGATGCCGATGGCACCCAGGCCGGCTATGAGATCATTTTGACTTCCCTTATCTCTACACAAGTGGGCATTCCCGTGATCGCCTCCGGCGGAGCCGGCCTCCCGGAACATCTGGCTGAGGTATTGACGGCAGGCCGGGCGGATGCCGCCCTCATCGCCTCGATGGTGCACTACGAAACCCACACGATCCCGGAAATAAAAAATTATCTGCATGACAAGGGGGTCAAAGTCAGAAATTTCTGGTGATACATCCAATATTCTTGCTTAACAGGCAGGAAAGATATATATGCTAACCGCAAATAATTGATGCGATTCAGACATTGTAACCTGCCGGGTCCTTCCCGGCGGGCAGCGACAAACACAAACGAAGGGGTAGGGCAAGTGGATAAGAAAAGATATGAGCTGAATGTTCAGTTGGCGCAGATGCTGAAAGGCGGCGTCATCATGGACGTGACCAATGTGGAGCAGGCCAGGATCGCCGAGGAGGCCGGGGCGGTGGCCGTTATGGCTCTGGAACGGGTGCCATCGGATATCCGCAGGGACGGCGGCGTGGCGCGGATGTCCGACCCGGCCATGATCGCTGAGATAAAAGCGGCGGTGACGATCCCCGTCATGGCCAAGGCGCGGATCGGCCATTTTGTGGAAGCCCAGCTCCTAGAGGCGTTGAAAATCGACTATATCGATGAAAGCGAAGTCCTGACACCGGCCGATGAAGAATGCCATATCGACAAGAACAAGTTTGCCATCCCCTTCGTCTGCGGCGCCCGCAACCTGGGTGAAGCGGCGCGCCGGATTGCCGAAGGCGCCGCCATGATCCGCACCAAAGGCGAAGCGGGCACGGGCAACGTCGTGGAAGCGGTACGCCACATGCGAGCGATGAACCGGGAAATCCGCCAACTCTCCCAGATGCCCGTTGAGGAAGTGACCGGTTTTGCCAAAGCTAACGGCATTCCCTACGAACTTGCCTTGCAGGTGCGCACCCTGGGCCGTCTGCCCGTTGTCAATTTCGCCGCCGGCGGCATCGCCACCCCGGCGGACGCGGCTCTGATGATGCAGTTGGGCTGCGATGGCGTCTTTGTGGGCTCCGGTATCTTCAAATCAAACAATCCGGCCCTGCGCGCCCGGGCGATCGTCAAGGCCACAGCTTACTTCAACGACCCGATGAAGGTTTTGGAAGCCTCGATGGGCCTAGGCGAGGCCATGCCGGGACTGGAAATATCCGCCATTCCCGCACAACAACTTTTGGCGGGGAGAGGCTGGTAAGGTCTCCATAGTCAAACTATGTCCGTAGTTATTTCTTCCGCAAAAAAACGAGCTGCCGGCCAGACCATCGGCGTTCTCGATCTTCAGGGCGGGGTGGTGGAACACCTCGACCATCTGGCACGTCTGGACATCGCAGCCCGGCCGGTCAAAGACGCGGCGGAACTGACCGGTCTGGCGGGTCTGATCATTCCCGGCGGGGAAAGTACCTGCCTTTCCCGTCTGTTGCGCATTTTTAAGCTGGATGAGGCAATCGTCCGCGAGTTTCACCACGGCATGAAGGTCTGGGGCACCTGTGCGGGGGCGATCCTCCTGGCCGGGAAGGTGAAGGGCGAAGCGCCGCACCTGGCCCTGATAGATATGGAAATTGAGCGCAATAGCTTCGGCAGCCAACTGGACAGCTTTGCCTGTGAGGCCCTGATCCCTGCCGTCGCTCCTTCTCCCTTGCCGCTCACCTTCATCCGTGCCCCCAAGATCACTAAGGTCGGTTCCGGGGTGGATATCCTGCTCACCAGGGGTGATTTTATCGCGGCGGCGGAAAGTGCGGCGGTGCTGGTGACTGTTTTTCATCCGGAATTGACGGGCTGTCTCGCCTTTCACCGGTATTTCGCCCGCAAATGCGGGCTTACGCCTCTCGACGAAAATCAGGTCCCCGACCTGGACCCCAGTTGGGAACTTCGGAGCTGGACCCGGCTTTCCTGCCGACGTAATTGCTGAATTGGTGACGCGCGAGGCGTATAAACCGCTTCGCACTGCGAAGTGTTATATGCGCCGTAAATGGCGGCATTTTGCTTGCTTGTAAAACGCCGCGCTGCTTAACTCCTAATATACGCTTGCAAATTCAGACGAATAAGGGCAATCTATCGCCACGAAACTTGCCATGGCATGGTGTTTGCTTTGAGCTTACGCGTGTGCTGTGCTTGAGGCAGGCTTGGAAGATAAAGGCCTTTTCGGAGTCTTAATGGTTATGAGAAAGATTGTTGCAGTCGCATTTCCCGGCCAGGGAGCGCAGAGACCGGGGATGGGGAAGGATTATTGTGCGGAGTTTGCCGTCAGCAGGCAAGCCTATGAGGAGGCGTCGGATGCGCTTGGTTGGGATGTGGCGGATATGTGCGCCAGTGAAGACGAACGGCTGAACCTGACGGAATTTACGCAACCATGCATATTGACAACAGAAATAGCCGCGCTGCGGGGGCTTCATTTTCGCTACGGCCTTGCCCCCGATGTCTTTGGCGGTCATAGCCTGGGGGAATTTACCGCCCTCGTTGCCGCAGGTGTTCTACATCTGGCGGACGCAGTAAAAATAGTTCACCGCCGCGGGCAGCTTATGCAAAAAGCGGTTCCCGTGGGCATCGGCGGTATGGCGGCGGTTATCTCAACCGACATTGACGTTGCGGCGGTGTATCGTAGTTTGTCCGATTTGCCCATAGATGTGGCCAATGCCAATTCGGCCCATCAGGTCGTTGTCAGTGGCCATTTAAGCGCCCTGCCGGAAGCGGAAAAACGGTTGCGCGAACATTTCCAGGACGACAAGGACTTTCGTTTTGTGCCTCTAACCGTGAGCGCTCCTTTTCACAGCCGGTTTATGAAACCGATAGAGGCGGCTTTTACCGAAACATTGAGGGAGCAGGAAGCAAAGCTGGCGGCGGCTTCAGGGACGCAGGTTACTTCGAACTTTACCGGTAAATTTCACGCCGCTTCGCCCGATGCCATTATTCATGGTTTAGTTTCTCAACTCAGCAACACGGTGCGCTGGGTGGAGAACATGCGGTGCCTGGCGGAACGAGCCGGTGTTATATATGAGATTGGCCCCAGCCGCCCGTTGCGTGATTTTTTTAAGAGCATCTCACTTGATTGCCAATCAATAACGAGCCTGGCAACAGCCGAGCGTGCTTTTTCCGGACATAACTGACCACCGTTTTGAAACAGGCAAGGAGATAAAAATATGGATTTCAATCTTACCGACAATCAGCAGATGTATGTGGACACGGTGCGGAAATTTGTAAAAAACGATATCCTTCCGCAGGTATTGAACATGGACAAGGAACACGTCTTTCCCTGGACGCTTATCCAAAAAGCCTGGGACCTGGGTGTTTTAAATCTCTCTTTTCCTGAGTCGGTCAAGGGGTACGAAGTGGATGTAGTTTCCACGGCCCTGATTATCAAGGAACTATCCTACGGCGATACCGGCCTTTCCACTTCTGCTATGTGCAACGATCTGGCCAACATCGTTATCGTGCAGCAGGGGACTGAGGAGCAGCAAGAGGCTTTCCTGGGGCCTTTCGTCGAAGCGCCGCTTTTAGCCTCGTTCTGCCTGACGGAACCGGGAGCGGGATCGGATAATCTCGCCATGACCAGCTTCATCCAGAAAAGAGATGATGGCAAATACATCCTAAACGGTGCAAAATGCTTTATTACTAATGCCTCCCTCGCTTCCCAGTTTACCGTGTTTTGCAAGGTGGGCAAACCGACCAGTCAACTGCTTGCCTGCGTTATTGTGCCGGTTCCGCATGTCTTGCCTCCGGAAGTAAAGAATTGCATTCCCGTCGGCAAAGAAATTATTTTACCCTCCGGTGGCCGAATCGTTGTTGGCAAACCGGAAGATAAGTTGGGGCAACACCTTTCCAATACCGCCACTGTCACATTTGAAGATGTGGTGATTGAGCCTGCCCAGATCATCGGGGACCGCAGGAAGGGTTTTTCCTACGTGGTTGATGTGCTGGATTTTGCCCGGCCCATGGTGGCCGCTATCGGGGTGGGGCTTGCCCGCCGCGCCTGGGACGTGACGCTGGCCTATACCAAAGAGCGACGTCAGTTCGGGCAGCGTCTTTGCGATTTACCGATCGTCAGCGACACCCTGGTCCAGATGTGGAAAAAAGTGGAACTAGCCGAGTTGGCCTTGATGAAAGCTGCCGTCAAGGTTCAGGAAAGGGCTCCCGACCGTGGCCTTTACGCTTCCCTGGCGAAGAACAGCGCGGCCGAGGCCGCATTGTTCTGTGCCAACGAAGGGCTCCATCTCCACGGCGGCTACGGTTTCATGACCGAGTATGAGATTTCGAAATTGGTGCGGGATGCTCACGTTATTGACATTTATGAAGGCACGCGGGAAGTTCAAAACATGATCATGGGACGGGAATTAATATAATATGATATATCTGCACGGTCTCGGCCATTTTTATCCCGAGAATATCATTACCAACCGTTTTCTGGAAGACTTGGACATCGGCACCAATGAAGAGTGGATTGTGGAAAGGGTGGGCATTGATACGCGCTGCACCGTTCTTCCCCTCGATTACATAAGGACTACCAAAAACCAGGACATTCGCGCCGCCTTTGAGGCTGCTTTGTACAATAATATTCAGACCGGGGCGGCCGCGGCTCGCATGGCCTTGCAGCGAGCCGGACTTAAATCACAGGACATTGGCCTGGTTATTTCCGGCAGTTGTGCGCCTGATAATTTGACGCCTGCCGAAGCGGCTACGATTGCCGCCGAACTGGGAATAGAGGCCCCCTGTCTGGATATCAATTCCGCATGCAGCACCTTCGGGATGCAGATTAACTTTCTCAATAATATGAGGCCGGAAGCGCTGCCGCCTTATGTGCTGGTGGTAAATCCCGAAAACACAACGCGCAGTGTAAATTACGCTGATCGTAATACGGCGGTGTTATTTGGAGACGGGAGTTCTGCGGCGGTTATCTCTGCGACCGTGCCTTCTCAAAAGACCTTTACCGCTTGTTTTTGCGATTCCAACCCATCTGCCTGGGAAAAAGTCAGCATTCCCCGGCTGGGCTACTTTCAGCAGGATGGCAATGCTGTACAGCGCTTTGCCATTCGCAAAGCGACTGAATCGCTGCTGGCGCTCAAGGCGTTATCCTCCGTCCCGGACCAGTGTTTTAAATTTGTCGGCCATCAAGCCAACCTTAGCATGCTTAGCACCGTTTGCGAACGTGCCGGCATCGCCAAGGAAAATCACTGGTACAATGTCACGCAGTATGGCAATACCGGGAGTTCCGGCGCTCCGGCGGTTATCAGCCAGTATTGGGATGATCTGCAGCCCGGCTATCAAGTGGCGATTGCACTGGTGGGCGCCGGACTCACCTGGACACAGATGCTGCTCAACGTGGAGTAATAAAAATGAACTATAAAGAATTCATGGCCTGTAACCAATTTACCCGTGAGGAGTTGGTTGCCTTTGCTTATGGCAGGTTGGTGCAGGATCGGCCAGCAGGCTTTGACGGGCGTTTGCCTGCCCCCCCCTTTCTCATGGTGGACCGGGTGCTCTCCATAACAAGCGATGGCCGGCAGGGAAAAATCATTGCGGAGCAGGATGTAAGTTTTGATGCCTGGTATTTCCAGTGTCATATGCCCGGCGATCCGGTGCATCCCGGTTGTCTTTGCGTCGATGCCGTCTGGCAATTGTTGGGATTTTATTGTATATGGCGCGGCGCTCTCGGCGCGGGCAGGGCTTTGGGTTGTAATGAAGTTTTTTTTAACGGCCAGATCCGTCCTTTTAACAAGTGCGTACGTTACGAAATCAATATCAAGCGCTTTTCCCAACTGAAGGTCTCCGGCGCTTCCGTCGTGATCGGCGACGCGCAGGTTTATGTGGATGACGAACATATTATTGATGTGACTAATGCCCGTAGTGGTGTTTTTCAGGGGATTGTCTATCCGGATTATCCGCTTCATTCCCCTCATGCCACGGGCGGACAAATGAAAGGGGACTCATGATGGAAAAACCTGTAGCCATCGTTACCGGCGGCGGTAGGGGAATTGGGGCTGCCTGTTGCCGCGCCCTGGCCCAGGAAGGATTTCGGGTGGGAATCCACTACCGCAACAGCCATGAAGAAGCCCAGCATCTTTTGGCGGAGATAGGCGATGGCTTTCTGCTGTCAGCGGATCTGGCGGATGTTGAACAGGTGGATAAAATGCTGCTTGATCTGAAAGAGCAGGCGCCTGATGTGAGTGTGCTGGTGAACAATGCGGGCCTCGCGATAAATGCCGACATCAACTCCATGAAGATAGAACAGTTTGATGCTCAGCGAGCGCTGACAAGGGGCGTTTGGTATCTGACTAAACGGATTCTCCGCTTATTTATGCTGCGGAAGAACAGCGGTCGTATAATAAACATTTCCAGTATTGTGGGGCATACGGGCAATGCCGGACAAATTCCCTACGCCATGGAAAAAGCTGCTCTGGACGCTTTCACCAAATCATTGTCACGGGAGTTAAAAGGACGCAACATCCTGGTTAATTCCGTGGCCCCCGGATTTATCGAAACGGACATGACGGAAACCTTGCCGGACGAAATAAGGGCGCAATTTTTGGCTAACATTCCTCTGGGCCGGATGGGTTTGCCTCAGGAGGTGGCTGAAGTGGTGGCATTTCTCGCTACCAAAGGCACCTATATTACCGGCAGCACCTTGCATGTGAATGGAGGGCTTTATGGTGGCTGATCGCGAAATGCGGGAGCTCATCCTGAAAAGTGTCCCCCAGCAGCATCCCTTTCGCTTCATTGATGAGATTGGATCGCTGAATGAGAAGAGCATTGTTGGCAGTTATCGTTTCCAGACGGATGAGTATTTTTATAAGGGACATTTCCCCGGCCGTCCGATCACGCCGGGGGTGCTGCTCATCGAAACCATGGCACAGACCGGGGTCGTGGCCCTGGGGCTCTATCTTACCAAGCTGGAAGGCAAGCGGTCGCTCGAAGAAACACTTAAAATGATCACGCTTTTTACTCTTGCCGAACAGGTGGAGTTTATGGGCATCGTTCTGCCCGGGGAAAGGGTTATTGTCCGCGGAGAGAAGATATATTTTCGCCGGGGAAGCTTAAAGACAAAAGTAACGATGGAAAGAGAAAACGGAGACTTGGTTTGCTCCGGTATTTTAGCAGGAACGGGGGTGACGATAAATGAGAACTAGAGTCGTCGTTACAGGTATGGGGGTTGTCGCGCCCAATGGCCATGGCCTTAATAATTATGAGATGGCCCTGAGAAGCGGGCGCTCGGGCATTCGCTTTATTCCGGAGCTGCAAGAGCTTAATTTTGGTTGCCAGGTGGGTGGCGTTCCCCAGGATTTTGATGCGCTCTGCCGCCAATACATGACGGAAGAGCAGATGCTGTCTATCAATGATAATATCGGTTACGCATCGGTAGCGGCTTTGGATGCCTGGACTGATGCCGGTTTCAAGGTGCCCGACGCCGTCACCGATGTCGTCGATTGGGATACGGGGGCCATTGTCGGCTCCGGGATCGGCGGCATGCAAACCATCGCCGAAACGGTGGTCCCGATGGTGAACGAGGGGAAGGTGCGCCGCATGGGCAGCAGCATTGTGGAGAGGGTCATGAGCAGCGCCCCTAGCGCCCGTGTCGCCGGCTTGCTGGCACTGGGCAACCAGGTAACTTCCAATTCCTCTGCTTGCAGCACCGGCAACGAAGCCATCATAGAAGGAACGTTAAGGATTCGTTCGGGGTTGGCCAAGCGCATGTTAGTAGGTGGCAGTGAAGGATCATCGCCCTACATATGGGCGGGATTTGACGCCATGCGCGTGATTGCCCGTAAGTATAACGATCAGCCGGAACAGGCCTCGCGCCCCATGAGCGCTTCGGCCAACGGTTTTGTGCCTGGTTCCGGGAGCGCCATACTCGTTCTGGAAGATTTAGAGACGGCCCTGGCTCGCGGAGCACGTATCTATGCGGAAATTCAGGGAGGATATGTGAACTGCGGTGGTCACAGGCAAGGAGGGTCCATGACAGCGCCCAATCCGACGGGAGTCAAGCGCTGCATAGGTGGCGCTATTGCTGATGCCGGTATTGATCCTGGCGCCATAGATGCCATAAACGGCCATTTGACTGCGACATTTGCCGATCCGTATGAAGTCCATAATTGGGCTTCCGCCCTGGGACGCGGGCCGATAGATTTTCCCTATATCAATTCCACCAAATCAATGATTGGTCATTGCCTGGGCGCGGCGGGCGCAATTGAGTGCGTGGCAGTCGTTCTGCAATTATACAGGGGCTTTATCCATCCTTCCCTCAATTGCGAAGATTTGCATCCCGATCTGGCAGCGTTTGCTGCCAAGATTCCCCCGCGCGTGCTGGAAATGCCTGATTTGAAAATTATCGCCAAGGCCGGATTCGGTTTCGGCGATGTTAATAGCTGCCTCATATTTAAAAAATGGGAATCGTAGTAAAGCGTTGAGATAGCCGAAAAAGGTTCTCACAAAAAAACAATAAACTTTTAAAAAGGAGCTGCAAATGGAAGAACAGAAAATTTACGATGAATTTATGAACATTATTAGGGTGTATGCCAAAGACACCGCGTTAGTCGAAAAGGCAACCAAAGAGACGCATATTCTGAATGACCTCAAGGTTAACTCCGCCCGCTTGGTGGATATTATCATAAAATGTGAGGATGTTTTTGGCATAGAAATTGATGACGACGATGCCGACAAGATAAGAACGATCGGTGATGCCATCGAAATTATCAAAAGTAAGGCGGCATAAGCGTGGGCTCCAAAGATAAATTTTATCTGCAGTTGCAGTACTGCTTGGGGCGAGTGGCGATATTGTTTATGGCGCCTTTAGTCTATTTGCTGGTGCGGCTTTTCGGATATAGAGTAAGAGAGTTGAAAGCAATTCGCCGGGAGTGCGCCCGGTTGTTCAAAGAGCACCGTGGCCCCTGGATAATTTGCTCCAATCATCTGACGAATATCGATTCGGTTATCCTGGAATATGCCATGGTTCCCATGTTTACGTACATGAGGAATTTTCACCTTCTTCCCTGGAATCTTCCGGAACGGGCAAACTTTCAACGCAGTCTCTTTTCCACCTTTATGTGTTACATAATGAAATGTATCCCCGTTAGTCGCGGTGGCGATCGAGAGGAAATGAAACGGGTCCTCGAGAAGTGCGTTTATATACTACGGCGTCGGCAGCCATTGTTAATGTTTCCCGAAGGTGGCCGTTCACGCACGGGCAAGGTGGATGTGGAAGGTTTTTCCTATGGTGTGGGACGCTTCATAAGCAGCGAAGAGGATTGCCGAGTCTTATGTGTTTACCTGCGTGGCGACAGTCAGGAAAACTTCAGCCTTATCCCACGGCTCGGCGAACGTTTTACGATGTTGGTAGATTTATTGGTGCCGCAAAGGACCGACTTGACCGGTTTGAGAGCGCAACGATATTACGCCGAGCAGATTATAAAACGCTTGGCCCAAATGGAGGAAACCTATTATACGGCGCGTCGGCAATGACATCGTGGACTTGAATCATGCCCAAACGACGCCCAAGAGCAGAGATACGCGGTTTTTGAAACGCGTATTTTCCCCTGAGGAAAAAGATCTCCTTCAGGCCGACAGTCAACCGGAAGCCATGCTATGGGCTCTATGGACGGGTAAGGAAGCTGCTTACAAGGTACTGCAGAAAGAGTGGGGGGAGGGGATACCCTCTACACCAAGGCTTTACAGCGTGCAATTCACAGAGGAATCGTCCCCGGAAAGCGGAAAATTGTCGCCTTCCGGGGAACGCCTGTTCACGGGAATAGTTTCGACACCAGCCGGTAAAGTTTTCCTGTCAACGCTCCTTGCCTCTAAGTATGTACACACTGTCGCCACTTCTTCCCTTCCGACCACCGACGTTGTGTGGAAAGTGGAGCGGATGCCCGGTGAACAACCAACATCCTCGGAGGAATCCGCATTTGTTCGCGCTGCCGCAATAAATTATCTCGCCCGCCACCTGTCTGTCACACCGGCTGATCTTGAAATCATTCGCCCCCGTGGGATGCGCAGCTTGGCTCCGCCTCGGGTTTATTTACGTGGGCGAGAGGCAGCAATGGACATCAGCTTAAGTCATGACGGCGCCTATGCCGCCTACGCCTTTGGCTTGGCGTCATAAATACGATAAAGCTTGACAGGAACTTCGTCTCTGCATTAGCCTAAAGCATGGATGCGTAAACTTAGTTAGCGCCCGGCGGACTGATAGGTTCTTCGGGAGCATTTTGAAGGAGGAGTCCCATGATGCAGCAAGAAAAAAGTAATCCCCTGAAAATCCAAGATAATACATTGCGAGATGGCCACCAATCCATCTTTGCCACCCGCATGAAGACGGAAGATATGATTCCCCTTGCCGAACAGATGGACGAGGCAGGTTTCTGGGCCGTAGAGGTCTGGGGCGGGGCGACTTTTGATACCATGCACCGCTTTCTTGAGGAAGACCCCTGGGAAAGGCCCAAGACACTGAAACGCTATATCAAGAAAACCCCCTTTTCCATGCTGCTCCGCGGTCAGAACCTGGTAGGGTATCGTAATTATCCCGACGATGTTGCTAAAGCTTTTGTGGACAAGGCCTGTGAAATCGGCATCGACGTCTTTCGCATCTTCGATGCGTTGAACGATCTTCGCAACTTTAATCCTTGCATGGAAAGGGTTAAGGCCAACGGCAAAAAAGTAGAGGCATCGGTCTGCTATTCTCTGACGGAACGTCGCCTGGGTGGAGACGTTTACAATCTGGCCTATTTCATCGACAAATGCCGGGAATTGGAAAGCATGGGGGCCGATACTATCTGCATCAAGGATATGGCCGGTATTTTATCGCCCTATGACGCTTATGACCTTATCACTGCCCTGAAAAAGGTTATTCATGTGCCTCTGCACCTCCACACCCACTACACCAGCGGGATGGCCTCCATGACTTACCTGAAGGCCATCGAAGCCGGTGTCGATATCGTGGACACTTGTCTTGCCCCCTTTGCGCTGCGCACCTCCATGCCGGCAATAGAGCCTTTGGTGGTGGCCCTGCAGGGAACCGAACGGGACACGGGGTTAGACCTGAAGAAGCTTTTAGCCATGGGAAACCTTTTGGAGGCGATAGCACCCAAATACAGCGAATTTCTTTCCTCCAACACGTTATCAGTAATTGATACCGGCGTACTGGCCCACCAGATTCCCGGTGGGATGATATCCAATCTGGAAAGCCAATTAAAGGAAATGAACGCCCTTGACCGGCTCCCGGAGGTGTACGAAGAAATTCCCCGCACCCGCCGGGAGGCAGGCACTGTGCCGCTGGTCACTCCTACGTCCCAGATCGTGGGCGTACAGGCCGTCATGAATGTTCTCTACGGGAGATATAAGATGGCGACCACGCAATTCAAGGATTTGCTCTTCGGTCTCTATGGTCAGACCCCCACGGCAGTTGATCCTGATGTGCAGCAAAAGGTGCTGAAGGGCTACAGGAAAGGACAGACGCCGATTACGGGAAGGCCTGCCGATTACATCGCTCCCGAGCTGGAAGAGGCAAGAAAAAAAATCGGCGACTTGGCAAGGACGGAGGAGGACCTTCTCACATATGCCCTCTATCCCGCGACGGGGGAAGAATTTTTAAAAAGGAAATACGGTTGGAAGGATAAAGAGTAACACTTTTTACCGATATTTAAGCTGTCGTTGTTAACATGCCGATTTGCAAGAAGAATGTGAGGTGGGGACCAATGAAAAAAACAGTGGCAGTTGCCACCTTCATCCTTCTCTTTCTGTTGAGCAGTGATCTTGCGGCGGAAAATTATACCGTTAAAGGCGAGATGGAATCGACCATCCGGTATGAACTTCAGCACCAAATCACTGCCGGCGATGGCATGAAACAAATGTCTCTCAGCTTTGTGATGCCCCAAAATTTTCGTTCTCCTACCTATAACCAGGAGATTAGCGACTTTAAACTCATTTTCAAACCGGAGCCGCAGGCGCAAAAAACCAGTCTGGACGCACGGGGTAATCGTCTTCTCATGGCCACCTGGACGAAAATCCCCCCCTTTGTGGACGTCGCCCTTTCCTGCAACATCCTCAATCGGACAAGCTTGAAAACTTTGGAGACGCAAGCGCCTTTTCCCCTCGCGCAACCGGAGCGGGCGGTACGGGAATATCTTAAGCCTACCGAGCAGGTACAGTCCGATGATCCTCGTCTGCGGGCTTTGGCCGCTAAGCTTACCGCCGATGTAAAAACTGAATTCGACGCTTTGCAGCGCGTCATTTCCTGGGTTGTGGATCATGTGCATTACATAAATCCACCTTCCCAATACGATGCGCTATATTCTCTGGAATCGGGTAAAGGAAATTGCCAAAACTTTTCTCATTTGAGCGCGGCCTTGCTGCGAGCCTTGGGTATTCCCGTGCGTATCGTCAACGGCATTACCCTTAATCAGCCCTTTGATATTGCCTGGGCAAAGGGTACGTTAACCTTTAAGATGGGGCAAGGACGTCATTCATGGATTGAGGTTTGGTTTCCCGATCAAGGTTGGGTGCCTTGTGATCCGCAAAATACCCAGATGTTTGTCTCGAACCGTTTTGTCCGTGTGGAAGTTGGGATAGACAACAACGAAACCAAGAATGACGGCCTTTTACGCTGGGCGCAAAATCGCGAGGCACAGGCAAAACCCCGACTCCAGGAGACTGTTAATGCTGATTTTTCCCACGATTTGGTAAAAGTTACAGGAGATCGCGAAGGATACGGACCTAAGAATGCGCTTCTTTCCCCCCTTATCAAGGCTCAGTTCCGGCAAGCAGCCCTTCCGGCCCCTGCTCCTACCCCGCCCCCTCCTCCCACTCCTACCCCTACCCCGGTTCCCCCGGCAATCAAGGATAAAACGGAACTAACCTTCGCACTGCCCATTATCTTTGGCAATCTGGAATTTCCCGAGGATGTGGATTTTGCCTTTCCGCGAACTACTCAAGCTACCGATAACGGACAATTCGAGATGTCGCGCAATTTTCTCGTTGAAACGGCCGAATATGTTACGACCAAGTTAACCCAGTATGCCCAGACGGTAGTCCTGTCTAAACCGTTGTTGCTGAAGAAAATCGGTTTGGCTTTGCACAATTTCGGTGGCGAGGGGTTGCTGTGGGTGGAAATATACCAGGATAAAGATGGGAAACCGGGCTTGCCGATTGCGACCAGCGATTTTCTGAATGTGGACCAACTATCCCTTAAACCGGGATACCGCTGGACGGATTTCCTTTTCAGCGGTGAATCCCTGACGCTCATGCCGGGAAATTACTGGATAGCGTTGGGATTTACGGGGAGTCCGATCACCAACTGGTTTTACACCTACGGTAAACCCGTGGGACCTGCCGATGGCACCCGTTATAAAAATATCTTTGCTGAGGACTGGAGCGGCGCTCTGAACTATGAATTTAACTATCGGTTGGCGGGGTTAACAACCAAATGAAACTGCCGAAACTGACAATAAATACAAAACTGCTTTTGAGCTACCTGAGCATGGCTCTGTTGACACTGGTACTAAGCGGTTATGCGGTTCTCAGTTTGCAAAATCTCAATAAATTGGCCTTTAACATCACTAATCGAGACTATTTAGTCCTGGACAACAGCAAGCAGATGCTAGATGTCCTGCAGGCTCAGGAAAACACGGGGAAAAAGGCCCTGATATTCAAGGATCCATTGTTGGAAAAAATATTTTGGAACAAAGGACAGGAGTTCAAAGCAGGCATCGCCAATATCAAGAAACACAGAATCACTGCTTTAAATGTTACCTTGGCCCGCTTATCCGAGCTCCAGGAGCAATACCAGGCCCTTTTCCTGCGAGAGTGGCCCTTGGCTCAGACAGGTTATACGGGGGAGGCAGGGCTGCTCTCAGAACAGGAGGGCAAGCAAATTCTTGACGAGATGGTCCGAGAGGTGCGCAACATCGGAAAAAGGGCGGAAGATGAGATCAACCGCAATGTAAGGTTGTTCAAAGACCAAAGCATGAAGGCTTTCCGGATCACCATTGCCTTAAGTGTCATCAGCTTGATTTTCGGGATTACCCTCGCCATATTGTTGGCCTATAATATTGCCCGCCCGCTGAAAAAGCTGGAAAAAGCGACGGCACTTATTGCCGAAGGTAAATTCAATAACGATCTTAACATGAACCGCGGTGATTCGATCGGCCGTTTGGCCCGTGCCTTCATTGTCATGGCCGACCGTCTCAAGGCACTGGAAGCAACCCACCGTGACGCCAGTCCTCTAACCGGGCTTCCCGGCAACCTGGCGATTGAAAATCACCTCAAAGAACGTCTGGCGGCGAAAAGGCCTTTTTCCTTGTGTCAGTTAGATCTTGATAATTTCAAGCCTTTTGCTGATCATTACGGGTATGCTTGGGGTAGTGAAGTGATTAAAGAAATGGGGCAGATCATCAGGCAGGCCGTGCAGAACCAGGACAGAGCGGAAGTTTTTATCGGCCACATCGGCGGGGATGATTTCGTGTTGATTGCGGAACCGGAACGGGCCGAAGAGATATGCCAGCGTGTTTTGCAAGAGTTCGACTGTCGAAGGTTGAACTTCTATGCCGAGGAAGACCGGCAAAGGGGGGGGTTTACCGGATACGACCGTAGCGGCAGCCTGTGCGATTTTCCTCTTATTACCATTACCATTGCAATCGTCAGTGATGATGGCAGCCGTTTTCGCAATCCCCTGGAAATGGCGGAAATGGCTGCCAAATCAAAGGAATACGCCAAATCATTGCCGGGCAGCAACTATGTTAAGCTGGAAGAAATTGAACACCTGCTCCAAAATGGGGGAAACACCGGCCAGACAACATGCTCGTAAATGTTGACGATTATTATGACTACCTGAACAATCTACTAACTTGGTGAGTATCACATAATGGATACAAAAGTAGGAAGCGTGGTTATTTGTCTGGTGTTCATGATAAGCGCCTGCGGCCTGTCCCGGTTGCCGGTTGCCAAACCGAACAATGCTCCGCAAATGTCGCCTTTACTTATCCCGCCTGCCCCAAAAGCCTCTTTTTTTAGTTGGCAGGAACCACAAAAAGAAGAACAGCTTTTCCACGAGGGATTGTTGCTGCTTTTTGATCCGACGCAGGAGGACTCCCGTGCTGCCCAAAGTATGCTGGAAAGCCTGCTCGGCAGCTATCCGGGGGGCAAGTGGCATGATGCCGCTGCGGGAGTGCTCGGCGTGCTGAAAGAGCGGGATGATTGCCGCCATCGTTCGGCCACGGCGGATAAGAACATCTGTCGTTTCACGGTGGAGATCGATAAAACCCGGCAGCAGAATGAGCAACTACAGCAGGATATCCGCTTGCTTAATGAGAAATACCGGGCGGAAACGGGTGCCCTGCAACAGGAAAATGAGCAATTGAAAAAAGACCTGGAGCTCTTGAAAAGGTTAGAGATACAATTGAACACGCGAAAAAAGGAGAAGCTCTGACGGCCATACAGTGGGGACGGGTTATTTCCGGTTATTGATCAGGGCCTGCAAATGCATTGCTATTTCTTCTTTTGATCTTAGACCTACCAATCTCTCGCTTACTTCGCCCGCTTTGAAGAGAAGCATGGTAGGAATGCTGTTTACCTTGTATTGAGAAGCGGTGGCCGGATTTTCATCCACATTGAGCTTGGCTACCTTGACCGTGCCTGCGTACTGTGCCGCTAGTTCCTTGATGAGCGGTTCCGCCTGGCGACAGGGACCACACCAGGGCGCCCAGCAATCCAACAGGACAAGCCCTGGGTAAGACAATACTTCGTCGGTGAAAGTGGCGTCATTGATATCGAGGGGCGTTGACGAGGCTTCAGGGATGACTAGCGCCGCCGCACAATGTCCGCAGAGGGGGCGATCGTGGAAACGGTTCTCCGGCATGCGGTTTTTTGTGCCGCATTTCAGGCACCTGATAATTATTTCGTCAAGGTATGCGTGGCAATGACCGCAAGATGGACGATCATGAATGCGTGCCGCGGGTATGCGGTTTTTCGTGCCACAATGTTGACATCGGACGACCATGTTTTCCTCGGCCATGCCATTCCCCCCAGGATAATGTCAAGTTAAAAGGTAAGCTTTATCTGAGGGATATTTTAACATACTTGTTGATGATTTTATAGTACAATGATTCTGAAATTGTTGGAGGGGCAGACATGCAGAAAGCGGCAATACACTCAAACCCGGATGATCCCGGATTAAGAGCCTATCGCAACTGCATTTTACAGCGCGCCGCCAAGATAGGGGCCAGAGAAAGCAAACTATTGGCAGGGCTAAAATCGCTCGAACAATCAGCCGTGGGACACCTGCACTATGGCCTGCACCGTTCGGCGACGCATTGGGTGTTGCGCGAATGGGCGCCCGCGGCGACAGGCATTTTTCTGATCGGCGCCTTTTCCGCCTGGCAGGAGAAAACGGAATTTGCCTTCCTGCCGCAAAAAGACGGCAATTGGCTCTTGGAAGTGCCTCTTGATACCCTTAGGCATGGAGATTTGTATAAACTCTATACCCACTGGGAAGGAGGAGCAGGCGAGCGGGTTTCCGCCTGGGCTACGCGGGTGATTCAGGATCCTGAGACCATGATCTTTTCCGGACAAGTGTGGGATCCGCCGGTTCCCTACCACTGGCGAAATCCCGGCTTTGTGCGCAGCAATGCCCCGCCGTTCATCTATGAAGCCCATGTGGGCATGGCCACGGAAGCATACCGGGTAGGCGCCTATGACGAGTTTCGTCGGCTGGTTCTGCCGCGCATTGTCCAGGCGGGCTACAATACGCTGCAACTGATGGCCATCCAGGAACACCCCTATTATGGCTCCTTCGGGTACCACGTTTCCAGCTTTTTTGCCGCCTCCTCACGTTTCGGCACACCGGAAGATTTGAAGGCCCTGATCGACGATGCCCACCAAGCCGGGATTGCGGTGATTATGGATTTGGTGCACTCCCACGCGGCAAAAAATGAGACGGAAGGTCTGGGCAAGTATGATGGCTCGATCTATCAGTTCTTTCATGAAGGCCGCCGGCGGGAACAGCTCGCCTGGGATTCCCTGTGCTTCGACTACGGCAAGGACGAAGTCCTCCATTTCCTGCTGTCCAACTGTGCCTACTGGCTGGGGGAATATAAATTTGACGGTTTCCGCTTCGACGGCATTACCAGTATGCTCTATTTTGATCATGGCCTCGGAAAAAAGTTTACAAATTACGCCATGTATTATGACGGGAACCAGGATGAAGACGCCCTGACATACCTGACCCTCGCCAATAAACTGATCCACGAGCTCCGGCCGGACGCCCTTACCATTGCGGAAGATGTGAGCGGGATGCCCGGCCTTGCCGTCCCTGTTGCTCAAGGCGGTTACGGCTTTGATTACCGGTTGGCGATGGGAACGCCGGATTATTGGATAAAAATTATCAAGGACCGATCCGATGAGCAATGGAGCGTAACCGAGATGTTTCACGAACTTACCAACCGCCGCGCCAGGGAAAAAACCATCGACTATGCCGAATCCCACGATCAGGCGTTGGTAGGGGATCAAACCATCATCTTTCGCCTGCTGGGGAAAGAGATGTACGGGCAGATGGGGAAACAAATCCCGAGCCCGATCATCGACCGCGGTCTGGCGCTGCATAAAATGATCCGCCTGATGACCATTGCTACTGCCGGTGGGGGCTATCTGAACTTCATGGGAAACGAGTTCGGTCATCCCGAATGGATCGATTTCCCCCGGGAGGGCAACGGCTGGTCTTACCACTATGCCCGGCGTCAGTGGCATTTGGTGGAGGATGACAATTTGCGATACCATTTTCTTGCCGATTTCGATCGGGCAATGCTTGACTTGATCAAACAGTCAGATTGTCTCCGCCTTTCCCAGCCGTTATACCGGCATGGAAACGAACTCGATCAGGTCCTGGCGTTTACAAGGGATAGCCTGTTGTTTGTTTTCAATTTTCATCCGACCAGGTCTTTCACAGATTATGGCATACCGGCGCCATCCGGCCAATACCAGGTGGCCCTCGCTACCGATGATTCCCGCTTCGGAGGTTTTGCACGGACAGACCAAAACATGATTTACGCAACCCACGGTTCTGCCGATCTGGCCGCAGGCGGACTGGCACAACTGAAACTGTATCTTCCCAGCCGCACGGCAATCGTGTTAAGAGTAAAAATGCACGAATTGCAAAAAAAGTTTTAGGGGTTGTTCATCAGGAATCGATCCTTCTCGGCGGCTTCATGACACTATAGGAAACGGCAACCTCCATGCCGAACAGTATTGATGGTGTCCCCACATTACAGGAAATTGCCAAGGCGCATGCGGACACAATGTTCAGAAGATAGAGGAACCATATGAAAATTCTTCACACTTCCGACTGGCATATAGGCCGTGCCTTGCATACACACAAGCGCTATGAAGAGTATGAGGCGTTTCTGAACTGGCTGGCCGGATTGATTGAAGATCAAGACATCAACGTGCTCTTGGTGGCAGGCGATATTTTCGACAACAGTACGCCCACCAACCGCGCCCAGGAGCTGTACTACCGTTTCCTCTGCCGGGTGGCGTCCCCGGCCCACCGGCAGGTGGTGGTCATTGCCGGCAACCATGATTCGCCGTCTTTTTTGGATGCGCCCCGGGAACTTCTGAAATTTCTTAATGTCCATGTTGTGGGGACTGTCTCCCCTACCCCGGCCGGCGAGGTGCTTTTGCTTGCCGGGCCGGACGGTGAGGTGCGGCTGATTGTCTGCGCCGTCCCCTATCTCCGGGACCGCGATATCCGGACTTCCGAAGCCGGCGAGAGTATGGAAGATAAAGAGCGCAAACTCATTGAAGGGATAAGGACGCATTACCGCCTGGTTTGTGAAGCGGCGGAAGCAAAACGCGCTCGGCTGAAAAAGCCGGTGCCGATTGTCGGTATGGGGCATCTTTTTACGGCAGGCAGCCGCACCACGGAAAGTGACGGTGTGCGCGAGCTCTATATCGGTTCCCTGGCACAGGTAAGGGCGGACGTTTTCCCCCCCTGCATCGACTATCTGGCATTGGGCCATCTGCACATTCCCCAAAAAGTGGCCGGATCGGATTTTATCCGTTACTCCGGTTCTCCCCTGCCTATCGGCTTCGGGGAGGCGGAACAGGAAAAGGTCGTGATCATAATAGAGTTTTCCGATGTCGTCCCGCAGGTCAGGACCATCCCGGTTCCCCGCTTTCAGGAATTGCAGACCCTGCGCGGGGACTGGCCGACCCTTGCTCAGGGTATCGCTGCGCTGAAGTCCGCAGGGAGCAAGGCCTGGTTGGAAATTGTCTATGAAGGAGAGGAGATCGTCGGCAACTTGTCAGAGCGGTTGGCAGAGGCCGTAGCCGGCACAGGTCTGGAAATTCTCGTCACCAAGAATAACCGGGTACTGGAGCGCGCCATGAACATGACGGCGGCAGCGGAGACGCTCGACGACCTGGACGTCACGGCCGTGTTCAACAGATGCCTGGAGGCGCACGAGGTCCCGGCGGAGCAGCGTCAGGCGCTTTTGAGCGCCTATCAGGAAGTCATTGTTGCCCTGAACGAGGCGGATTCCCAGGCGGAATAACAGGATGAGGATATGAAGATACTCGGCGTCAGGTTCAAGAACCTGAACTCCCTCGTGGGCGAATGGCAGATCGATTTCACCCATCCAGAGTATGCGTCCAACGGTATTTTTGCCATCACCGGTCCGACGGGCGCCGGCAAGACGACCATTATGGACGCCCTCTGTCTGGGGCTTTACGGCACGACGCCGCGGTTGGACAGGATTACCAAAAGCAGCAATGAGATCATGTCACGCCGGACGGGTGAGTGTTTTGCCGAGGTCACCTTCGAGACGCAGAAGGGCCGCTATCGTTGTCACTGGAGTCAGCACCGTTCCCGCCGCAGGCCGGACGGTGAGTTACAGCAGGCCAGGCACGAAATAACCGAGGCCGATTCCGATAGGGTGCTGGAGTCAAAGATAAACCAGGTGGGTGAATTCATTGCGGAAGTCACCGGTATGGATTTTGAGCGTTTTACCCGTTCCATGCTGCTGGCGCAGGGGGGGTTTGCGACCTTTCTCCTGGCTCCGCCCGGCAAACGGGGGGACATTCTGGAACAGATTACCGGCACGGAAATCTACAGCCGCATCTCCATGCAGGTCCATCAACGACGCACGGCAGAACGGGATAGGCTCGCCCTTTTGCAGGTGGAACTGCAAGGAATACAGATATTAAGCGCTGAGGAAGTGCGGGAGTTGCAAGCCGACCTCGCGGCACAACAGGTCCGGGAGACCGAAACCGCCGGGCAAAAAGAAAAGCTGCGCCAAGCCCTGGCCTGGCTCGAAGTACTGGCCGTGTTGGAGAAGGAACTGGAGGGACTTGATAGACAGTGGCAGGATTGCGAAAAGCGACAGGCGGAGTTCGCACCGGCCTTGAGAAAGCTGGCAAGAGCCAACCGGGCACTTGCCTTGGAAGGCGATTACCGGATTGTGATGGCGTTGCGTGGACAACAGGCGGGCGAGACGAAAGAGCTTGCGACCGCCGTTGCGCAACTGCCAGCAAAGGAGCAGGCGGAAACTGCGGCACTGGCCGTTCAAGAGAGCGCAAAAGCTCGACTGCGGGAGGCACAGGAGGGGCAATTTGCCACCGGGGAGATAATGAAAAAGGTGCGTGAACTAGATGCCCGGTGGACGGAGTTGGCCAAGCAGGCCGCCGAACGGGAGCGGGCGATAAAACAGGCGGAACAGCAAAGGAAGGAGTATGTGCAACATCTGGAAAAACTGATTCAGGCACGGCAAAGCATACAGATCGATCTCCGGATTATCCAGGATTACCAGACGCAGCATGCTGCCGATGCCGCTCTAAATGCCAACCTGGCTGCCATTGGCCGGGTGGTTGAGGGGCTGCGTGATCAAGAATCCCGTCTGAGGCTGATGAAGGAAGCGTCCTCCGCCGCCAGCGGTAAAAAAGAGGCTGCTGCCGCTCACTGCAAAAGACTTACGGGCGACCATGAGGCAGCGAGCCGGGAATTTGCGGCGGGACAAAGTGAGCTTACGCGTCTGGGTGAGGAAATCGGCGGTCTGCTAAAGGGACGAGAAATCAGCCAGTGGCGCGATGAGCAGGAAAGCCGGAAGGAACGTGAGCGCCTTTTATTGCAAACAGGCGAAGTCTTTGCCCGGATCGCGGGGACACGCCAGGTGCTGGTGGAGATCAGGCAAAGATTGGAAACGTTAACTGCCCAGCAGGTGCGGTTTACCGTGGAGATAAAAACCGTTACGGATCATAAGGAACTTCTCGAAATAGAGAAGGCGAGCCTGGAGACGCAGGTTTCCCTTCTGGCCCGCATCCGTGACCTGGAGGAAGAGAGGCAACGATTGGAAGACGGCAGGCCCTGTCCCCTCTGCGGGTCCATTGATCACCCCTATGCGCAGGGCAACATTCCGGCCTTGCCTGAGGCGGAAAACAAGCTGAAAGATGTCCATATCTTATTAAGGAAAACAGTTCAAGAGCTGGGCAAGCTGGAAGTCGCTCTCGCCCGGACGATGGCGGAAATCCGACAAGGAGAGAAGGAGCGGGAAGAGAAACAAGCGGTACTGGCGAAAGACGACGCACTATACACGGCGGCCTTAGGAAGTCTGCATCTTTGTCTTGATGGTGGAGACAGAGATGCCCAAGTTCCCTCCGAACTTGCCCGCGTGCAAGCGAAGATTGCCGCAACCTTGCCTCTCATCAACGCAGCGGAAGATTACATCAGGCGGGAGAAGGCCGCACAAAGCGCTCTGGAAAAACGCAAAGATAAATTGGAGAAAGCCGCACGGGCCTTGCAGGAAGCTAGGCATGTGCTGGCAACTGCCGCCCTTGAGCAGGAGCGGCTGGATAGAGAGTTTGCAGCTTTTAGATCGCAGACGGAGCTTCTCCACGCAGCGGCACTCCGGGAAATCGCGCCCTTCAGCGTCAGGCAACTTCCAGTTGGCAGTCTCGACAGTGTCCTAAAAGAACTTACGGAGCGGAGAGACGATTGGCAAGCCAGGGCAGAGGAAAAAGCCGCCCTGGAAAAACGCAGCGATACCCTAACGGCGGAAATTGATACGGCAAATGCGTTATTGGCCAATCTCGAAAAAGATTTGGCGGCCCGCTGCCAGGATCGTGACGATCTTGCGGGGAAGCAGGAAGGATTGCGTGTGGCGCGCCGGGAACTTTTCGGTGATAAAAGCCCAGATGCCGAGGAGAAAATCCTACGAGATGCCGCCACGCAAGTGGAGACGGCGTGGGAAAAGGCGCGCGCCGCAGCTATGCAGAGGGAAAAGGAAAAGACTGCCCTGAAAGAGAGAGTTGCATCTTTACAGGATAAAACGGCAGGGCGGGCCGCAGAGCTGGCCGGGGCGGAACGCCTCTTGGCAGAGCGCCTCAGTAAGGCCGAATTTGCCGATGAGGCAGACTACCTGGCGGCGCGCCTGACGGAAGCAGAGCGGGAAGGGCTCGCAGCAGCAGAGACATCCCTCCTACGGGCGAGAACAGAACTTAGCGCCCGTCGCGAGGACAAAGCGGCCATACTGCAAAGGGAGCGAGAAAAGCAAACAACGGATATGCCTTATGATACGCTGCACCAGGAGCAGGCGGCCTGTGAAACCGACTTGCGGCAATTGCAGGAAGGTATCGGCGCCCGGAAAAACCGCCTGCAGGAAAACGAAGACTTGCGGGTAAGGCAGCAGGAGCGCCTCCAGAAGGTGGCGGCACAAAGTAATGAATGCCTGCGCTGGGACGAATTGCACCAAATCATCGGTTCCGCCGACGGCAAAAAATTCCGGAACTTTGCCCAGGGTCTGACCTTTGAGATGTTGACTGCGCAAGCCAATCGCCAGCTCCGGAAGCTGACGGACCGCTATCTTTTGGTGCGCGACGTCTTGCAACCGCTGGAACTGAGTGTTATTGACAACTATCAGGCGGGCGAGATCCGCTCGACGAAAAATCTCTCCGGCGGTGAAAGCTTTATCGTCAGTCTGTCTCTGGCACTCGGCCTGTCGCAGATGGCCAGCCGGAATGTGCGCGTGGATTCACTGTTCCTCGATGAAGGCTTCGGCACCCTGGATGAGGATGCCCTCGAAACTGCCCTGGAGACGCTGGCGGGATTGCGGCAGGACGGTAAGTTGATCGGCGTCATCTCCCATGTCGCGGCCCTCAAGGAGCGTATCGGCACACAAATTCAGGTTGTCCCGGAAACAGGTGGCCGCAGCAGCATCAACGGCCCTGGCTGCAGGAGGATTTGAAGACGATATTTTTAGAAATTGAACAGCTTCGAGATTGCAAAGTTGACGTCACACTAGAGGCTTAAAGCGAAATCCTTTCCCCCGGCTTTAGCTTCCTCAAGATATTCCGGATGGTTAAGAACATCTCCCTCGATATCGAGACCACGATATAAAAGCGTTTTCCCCATTTTTATATCCAGCACATCAAAAAAATATTTCACCGTTAAAAGTGCCCCCTCAAAGAGTTTTTGTCCGGTGGTGGCTCCTACAGAAATAAAAAGCCCTTGGCGCTTCGGTTCCCATTGCCCAAAAGGCACCTTATCAATCCAATACTTTTTCACCCATAACGACTGGCACCGATCCATGAAAATCTTCGTGTGCGCACTGACGGTATAGAAAAAAATCGGGGAGGCAAGGATGAGGCCCTGACAGTCTAGAATCTTATCATGGACCTTTTGAAAGTCGTCCTGGATAACGCATCGCCCGTCATCTCTACATCGGTAAATTTCCAGGCAAGGTGATATCCGCAGATCGCGGAGCACAATTTTTTCTACCGTGGCTCCGGTTTCCAAGGCCCCTTGAACTGCCTGATCCAACAGCGTCGAGCTATTTCCTTTTCTTCTGGGACTTCCATAAATCGCAATAATTTTCGGCATCCTGTTACCTCATCAGATTGAGATGCATTCCTGGAGTGAGCCTAAAAAAAAAGGCTCTGTAAGTCAATGAAATAATGGGAGCCTGTGCCAATAAAAAACTTGACACCACCACCCCTTTGCTTTAGAAGGACAGAAAATGGTACGATTAGGGCAGGTGGAAAAATGACATCCGGTATGCGAAGCGAACTGGTCAGGAACGATCGATTGTCCCTTTTGGGCCTTGCGCTCCTGCGCCTTATGACCGCCGCCCGTCGTTTTTAGGTAATCGCTTACCAGGATAAGACAAGGATACCTAAGGAGGCCCTGGGCGGATCAGCCCAGGGCCTTTTTTTATCATATTAACAGGCAAGGAGGAAATGATGGATCCGAAGGGGGAAAAGATATTCATATTCGATACGACGTTGAGGGATGGCGAGCAGTCTCCCGGCAACAGCATGAACCTGGATGAAAAAATCCGCCTGGCCCGTCAACTGGAAACATTGGGTGTGGACGCAATCGAGGCCGGTTTTCCCGTTGCTTCGGAGGGAGATTTTCATGCGGTTCAGCAGATCGCTCGTGAAATAAGAGGGTTGCAGGTATGTGCCCTTTCTCGGGCCAATCTTGCTGATCTTGACCGTACCTGGGAGGCGATTGCCGAGGCGGCTAATCCGCGTATCCATACTTTTATCTCGGCATCGGACATCCACTTGAAATATCAACTCAACAAGAGTCGGGCACAGGTCTTGAGGGAGGCCTGTGCTGCGGTGCGTCATGCCGCTGCCTTCACAAAGAATGTGGAATTTTCGCCCATGGATTCCACCCGCTCGGACCGGGCGTATCTTGGCGATATGGTGGAGGCAGTCCTTGAAGCGGGCGCCACGACAATAAACATCCCCGATACGGTGGGCTATACCATGCCGGAAGAGTATGGCGAATTGATGGCCTATCTTTTCGGCAAGATAGGAAACCGGGCGGTTCTGTCGGCCCACTGCCACAACGATCTGGGGCTGGCTGTGGCCAACTCTCTGGCGGCGGTAAGAAACGGCGCGAGGCAGGTGGAATGCACGATAAACGGCATTGGAGAGCGGGCGGGCAATGCCGCCCTGGAAGAGGTGGTCATGTCGCTGGCGACGCGGAAAGATCTTTTTCATGTCTCGACACGGATTAAAACGGAACGCATCTATCAGACTTCGCGCCTTTTGACGGCAATTACGGGGATCCACGTCCAGCCGAACAAGGCCATCGTGGGGGCCAACGCTTTTGCCCACGAATCGGGGATCCACCAGGACGGGTTGATTAAGGAAAAGACCACTTACGAGATCATGACGCCCCAGTCCGTGGGGATAGCAGACAGCAGCCTGGTCCTGGGGAAACATTCGGGACGGCATGCCATCGCCGACCGCCTGAAAAAGATGGGCCACAACCTGTCCCGGGAAGAGATCACGCGGATTTTTGCCCGCTTTAAGGAACTGGCCGACGTCAAAAAAGAGATTTTTGACGAAGATCTGGAAGCGATCATCTCCGAAGAGATATTCCGCATCGAGGATAAATACAAGCTCCTGTCCCTGACGGTGGTTAGCGGCAATGTGCCCATCCCGACGGCCACCATGGAGATGGAAGTGGATGGTGAGATCAGCCATGATGCCGGTTTCGGTATTGGACCGGTGGACGCCACCTTTGCCGCGATCAGAAAGATCACGGGAACCCATGACTTCCTGCAGCAGTATGCCGTAAACGCCATTACAGGCGGGACGGATGCTCAGGGAGAAGTGACGGTGCAGCTTAAATATGGCGATCATACCGTGGTCGGACGGGGAGCCCATCCCGACGTGCTGGTGGCTTCGGCGAAGGCTTATATCAATGCCTTGAACCGGTTAGACCGTCTGAAGGCGGAAGCCGGGAAAGATGGGGTTGAACAAAAGAAGATTATATTATAAGGAACCTCTTACCGAAACGAGCAGGAGAAAAGAAAGATGGGAATGACCATAACGGAAAAGATACTCTGCGCCCATACGGAGTTAAAGGAAGTCCGCCCTGGCATGCTGATCAACGCGAAGTTGGATATTGCGCTGGGGAACGACATTACGGCGCCGATCGCCATTGCAGAATTCAAAAAAACCGGTGCGAAGCGGGTGTTTGATAAGGACAAGGTGGTTCTCGTGCCGGACCACTTCACACCCAATAAGGATATCAGTTCCGCCGAACAGAGTAAGATCCTGCGGGATTTTGCCAGGGAACAGTCCCTGGCCCATTACTACGAGGTGGGTGAAGTGGGAGTGGAGCACGCGCTCCTGCCCGAACAGGGTGTCGTGCTGCCTGGCGATGTGATCATCGGGGCCGACAGCCATACCTGCACCTACGGCGCCCTGGGGGCCTTTGCCACGGGCATGGGCAGTACGGATCTGGCAGCAGCCATGCTGACGGGGGAGGCCTGGTTTAAGGTGCCGGAATCGATTAAGGTGGTTTTTCATGGCACCTTGCAAAGATGGGTCTCCGGCAAAGATTTGATCCTCTATCTTATCGGCTTGATCGGCGTGGACGGGGCGCTTTACCAGGCGCTGGAGTTTACCGGCGAGACGGTGGCCGCGCTGACCATGGCCGACCGTCTGACAATTGCCAATATGGTCATTGAAGCGGGGGCAAAAAACGGGATATTTGCCCCCGACGAGATAACCACCGCCTATGTGGAAAAGCGGGCCAAGCGGCCCTATAAATTTTATGCCTCCGACCCCGATGCCCAATATTGCCGGGTAATCAACATCGACGTCAGCGCGATCGAACCGCAAGTGGCCTTCCCGCACCTGCCGTCCAACGTGCGGGGTATCAGCCGGGCGGGGGAGGTGAAGATCGATCAGGTGGTGATCGGTTCCTGCACAAATGGCCGGATCGAAGATCTGCGGGTGGCGGCGGGAATTCTAAAGGGGCGCCGGGTCGCCCCTTACGTCCGCCTGATCGTGATCCCGGCTACGCAGGAGATATACCGCCAAGCCATGCAAGAGGGATTGCTGGAGATCTTCCTCGATGCCAAAGCGGCCGTCAGCACCCCCACCTGCGGCCCCTGTCTGGGGGGCTATATGGGAATCCTGGCGAAGGGGGAAAGAGCCGTCGCCACAACGAACCGCAACTTCGTGGGGCGTATGGGCCATACGGGCAGCGAGGTATATTTAAGCAATCCTGCTGTCGCAGCGGCTTCGGCTGTACTAGGACGGCTTGCCGGTCCGGAAGAGCTGTCATAACAAAGAAATGGTAAAAAGGGGGAAGGCGATGAAGTTGCGCGGGAGGATTTGGAAATTTGGGGACAATATCGATACGGACGCGATCATTCCGGCCCGTTATTTAAATACTTCCGATCCGCAGGAGCTGGCCGCCCATTGTATGGAAGACGCGGATCCGGAATTTGTGAAAAAGATCAGCAAGGGCGATATTATCGTGGGGGGCAGTAATTTCGGTTGCGGTTCCTCGCGAGAGCACGCGCCTATTGCCATCAAGGCGGCCGGAATATCCTGCGTCATCGCACGAAGCTTTGCCCGCATATTTTATCGGAATGCCTTCAACATGGGGCTCCCGATCTTTGAATCGGACCTTTTGTGGGGCATGGTGGCCGCAGGACAGGAAATCGAAGTAGATGGCGATCGGGGCAGTATAGTTATTATTGGCGGTGGGGAACCGCTGGCCGTTACCCCCATTCCACCGTTTATGCAGGCTTTGATTAATGATGGCGGCCTGATGCAGCATATCGCCCGGAAAAAGTAGCGGCAAACGGCCGCACCTGGATGCCGCTTACGCCAAGGACGGCGTGGAGGCAGTGCGAGTCGTGGAAGTGCTAATACAAGTAGCACAAAGAACGGGGGGCAAAAAGCAATGGACTCGACATTGCAGGAAAAGAAAGCAAGACTCGCGGAAATTATCCTGGCAAAATCCTTCCGTTACAGCGAAAACCCGCCTTTTAAGCTGGCTTCCGGCCGCACCAGTTTTTACTATTTCAATTGCAAGCCGACCACCCTGGACCCGGAAGGCATGAACCTGATCGGTGCGATCTTGTTCGAAATGCTGGCGGATACCGACATTACCGCCGCCGGAGGCCTCACCCTCGGCGCCGATCCCATTGCCAATGCCCTTTCCCTGATCTCTTATCAGAAGGGGAAACCTATCAAATCCTTCATCATCAGAAAAGAAGTAAAAGAGCATGGGACGAAAAGCGCCGTCGAGGGGGATGTGCAAGCCGGCGAGAAGGTGGTTATCATCGACGACGTGATTACCACAGGCGGCTCAACGCTCACCGCCATCGAGCGCGCCCGCGACGCCGGCCTGATCATCGACCGTGTCATTGCCCTGGTGGACCGGGAAGAAGGGGGTCGGGAAAACATTCTCCTTCAGGCGCCCCGCGTCGAGGCGGTTTTTACCAGAAGCGAAGTCATGTCGCTTTACCAGAAAAAATAGAGCAAACCGTTACCTCTCTTATCACCTGAAATTATTCATAAAATATCCCTTATCAGCGAACAAAAAAATATTATCGTCGCGCAATATTTCTCTTGACATCAAATATTTATCTCTGTATAAGCGTCGATAATGAAAATTATATTCAATATCAAGAATGGAGGCACTTTAATAATGAAGGTAATAGTTAAAAGATTTTTAGTATGCATTTTATTAATCTTTGTCATGCCATTTGCTGCTTTTGCAGAGGATGACAGGATGAAGGAGCTGGAAAGGAAGATAAACGAACTTTCACAGGAACTTCAAAAAATTAAGGCACAGGAGGTTGATAAAAAAGTCAATGTGATAACACAAGAGATAGAGAAACTAAAACTCGGGGCTGTGGCAGAGCCAAAGTATGCATCATTCTCAGGACTTGGTCCCGCTGCATCCAAAGTTTATGGTATTGAGAAAGGCATTTCACTTGGCGGTTACGGCGAGACATCTTACTCCAACTACCAGGACTCAACGAAAAAGGATTTTGGCGATGCATACCGCTTTATCCTTTACGCCGGTTATAAGTTCAATGACTGGATACTGATGAATACCGAACTTGAGTTTGAACATGCAGGCATCGGCAATGCACAAAGTAAAGAGTCAGAGGTGTATGTTGAGTTCTCATATCTGGACTTTCTCTTAAGCAAACCGTTCAACATAAGGGCTGGCCTTTTGCTTATGCCGGTAGGCGCCATCAATGAGTTCCATGAGCCCACTGTTTATCATGGCGTATTAAGACCCGAGGTGGAGACTAACCTTATCCCTTCCACGTGGCGGGAGTTGGGGATTATGGCGCATGGAAAACCGGTAGAAAATCTGACATATAAGATAGCCATTATAAACGGGCTTCGTGCCGATAAATTTTCTAACTCCACATGGATAAGAAGCAGCAGACAGCAGGGCGCAAAGGTAAATGCGGATGTCGGCGCTTTAGTGGCAAATGTCAATTACGAGTTTATCCCCGGTCTTTCAGTGGGCGGTTCATATTACTGGGGTGAGGGGAGTACCGGCAAGGGCGGCGACACAGATGCAAGCACTGATAAGGAAGCGGATGTCAGCCTCTATGAAGTTCATGCCGACTTTAGATATAAAGGGCTTGAACTAAGAGGGCTTTATGTTGCAGGAGAGGTTGATAATGAAAATGATGCCTTTAAGAATGATAGCGCTCTTAAAAAGGTAGGCAAAGAGGTAGATGGCTGGTATCTGAGCAGAAAAAGATAGAGGCCGTGGCAAAGTCAAAACTGGAAAGCAGGATATTTACATTTTATGCAGGTAGGAAGGGGAATATTATAGTTGGCTATGCCGTTTTTGGGAGTCATGTGGTCAGGACAAAACAAGAGGTTTATATGGTTGTCATAAACCCTGACAGCAGTATAAGACAGGTTGAGATACTGGCATTTTATGAGCCCGAGGAATATCTTCCTTCGAAAAGATGGTTTCAGAGGTTTGCAGGCAAAATACTTGACAATGAACTCTGGCCCAGAAGGGGGATAAGTGCAGTAACAGGAGCGACATTAAGTGTGAACGGGATAACGCAGGAAATCAGAAAGGTTTTGGCAGTGTTCAAAATAATGGTTATTAAAGAGGGATAAAATGAAATTTCTTGTAAACGGTGATTTTAACAACAACAGGCTCCTTCGGATTATTCTTCTCTTTGTCCTTATATATACAGGTTTTCTGTGGTTTACCAATATCCTTCTATATGTGGAGAAGATTGGTTTTACCTATACATCCGTTGTGGGCTACTATCTTGGCTCCGATGAAGAATTCAGAAATCCGATCTCCTACGGAGGACTTCTTGAGGTGACTCATTTTCATCTGTTTGTATTTGCAATAGCACTCCTTTTAGTAAGCCACCTGACTGTATTTTCAGGCATCAATCAACGTTTGAAGTTACCGCTCATTACGATTTCCTTTATGTCCGGCTTTTTGGATATTGCTTCAGGCTGGCTTATAAGATTTGTTTCTCCCGAGTTTGCCTATCTCAAGGTCTTGGGTTTTATTGTCTTCCAGATGAGTTTTGCAATCCTTATAATATCATCTTTTTTCGCACTCGGGATATATAATAACCCCCATGAATAAAGATAGGAGGAAACTTGCCTGCCTTTTAGTTGCTGCAATTGTTATTGTTATCCTCACGGTATCTATCCTTAGAAAAGACCAATCAGTTGAAATAAAATACACCCGTCTTATGATGGGGACTGTTGTTGAGATCATTCTGAACGGTTATAGTGAGCAGGTTATTAAAGATGCGGCAGATGCCGGCTTTGCAGAGATAAAAAGGCTTGAGTCGCTGATGAGCCATTATCAGGAAAGCAGTGATGTCTCAAAGATAAATAAAGGCGCCGGTATGGAGCCTGTAACGGTATCTCCTGAGGTTATTGAAGTTGTTGAAACCTCCAGAAGGGTTTCCGAGATGAGCAGCGGAGCCTTTGATATTACAATGGGCGTGCTTGGCAGTGTGTGGCATTTTACAAAGGATGATGGGGGAGAGCCTCTTCCGCCGGCAAGTGAAGAGGTAACGCCTCTTCTTAAGTTGGTTAACTTCAACCAGGTTATAGTGGATAGAGATGCCCTGACAGTAAAACTGGCTAAAGAGGGAATGCGTATAAATCTTGGCGGCGTTGCCAAGGGCTATATAGTTTCAAAGGCTGTAGATGCTGTAAAGAGGAAGGGGATTAAAAAAGGGATTATTCAAGCAGGCGGAGATATGTTTATGTTTAATGAGACTGACGATAAGCCCTTCAGGATAGGCATCCGGAACCCGAGAGAAGAGAATAAGGTTATAGGCACTATAGACATAACAAACGGTGCAACTGCCACATCAGGGGATTATGAGAGGTTCTTTATAAAGGATGGTGTAAGATACCATCACATAATAGACCCGAAAACAGGCTTTCCTGCTGCAAAGGTTCAATCTGTAACAATTGTTGCAAAAGACGGGACAATGGCAGATGCCGTCTCAACAGCAGTTTTTGTAATGGGGAAAGAGGAAGGTATGAAATTGATAGAGAAACTGCCTGATGCGGAAGGACTGATAATTGATGCAGATGGAAATATTACTATGTCTTCAGGGTTTAATGAATACAATCCATCAATTCCCGAAGAGGGCGTTAAATAAATTGGCGAAAATGAATGTTGATACTGTAAGCGGACAGGTGATGGGAGGGGGCACCCCTTTTTTAGGCCCATTAATGATAATGAATATCATTACTATTAAGAGGAGGTGATTATGGTTAAAATGTTTGAGAAGTTGGTTATTCTGTTAGTTTTTTCTATGGTGGCGTGCAGCGCCTTTCCTTTAAATGGTTTTGCCTACCGGCCCTTCGTGACTGAGGATGCGGGGGTAGCGGGTAAAGGCGTTGCCCAGCTTGAGTTGAGCTGGGATTATCTGAAATGGAATGGTGACAGGGAAAACGTACTGCTCTTCGTCCCCATTTACGGGATTACGGAGAGAATCGAACTTTCCGCCGAGATTCCTTATCTCTTCCACAACCACGAAGGGGTGGAGCGGATGGACGGTATTGGCGACATCAATCTTGTGGGGAAGTTCCTTCTTCTGGAGGAAAAAGAGTCACGACCCGCACTGGCCTTAAAAGGCGCGCTGAAAACGAAAAGCGGCAACGAGGAAAAGGGGTTAGGCAGCGGCGATTTCGATTATAGCGTCGTTGGCGTCGCGTCAAAGAGTTTCGGGACACTCGCGCTGCACGCGATGTTCGGATATACCTTGGTGGGGCCTAATGGAGACGATAACGTCAGTGACATCTATCTTTATGGTCTGGCGGCTGATTACGGCGTGACGGAAAAATTTCATGTTGTGGCCGAGATCGCCGGTAACCGACACCCTGACAGGACAGCGTCTGAAGACCCTCTTTCCGGCCTCCTGGGCTTCACCCATCAGATTGCGGATAAGGTGATCCTGGATGGCGGAGTGAGGTTCGGTTTCAATGATGCCGTACCCAAATGGAACACGACGATTGGTGTTTCCATCACATTCTAATGAGAAACAATAGAGAGGTTAAAATGGTACCACTTGGACTTTTAAGCGCCGGCGAAAGGGCCGAAGTAATGGAAATCAGGGAAGGGAGCCGGGGAATATGCAGCACCGGTATCCGCAAGCCGGACAGGAGTGACTATGTTTGCCGGATGGAAGATATGGGTATCCGGGCGGGCAAGGAAGTCGAAATGCTGAATAGCGAAGGGAAAGGCGCCATGCTGATCAAGATCGATGAGTCGCGGATCGCGATCGGTCGCGGCATGGCGATGAAAGTCTTGGTAAGGAGGAAAGAATAATGGATATGTCAATGCTTAAACCGGGCGAAATAGGGAAGATAACAAAAGTAGGGGCGATCGGGCCCTTGAAGAGAAGGCTGATGGACATGGGCGTGCTGGTCGGAGAAGAAGTGAAGGTCGAGAAGATCGCGCCCCTCGGCGACCCTATCGAAGTGACGATCAAAAACTACAAGCTATCTCTCAGAAAAAAAGAGGCGGAAGGGATAGCGGTGGAGGTGATAAGATGAGCGTGCAAACAGTCGGGAGTCAAGAAGTAAGAGCCATTACGGTAGCGGTGGCGGGGAATCCGAATGCCGGCAAGTCGACCCTCATCAACGCTATCGCCGGGACAAGGCTCCATGTGGGCAACTGGCCGGGCGTGACCGTGGAAAAGAAGGAGGCAGTCTTTGAATATGGCGGGAGAAAGATCAAGCTGGTGGATCTGCCCGGCACTTATAGCCTCAGCCCTTATACACAGGAAGAGATTATCGCGCGGGACTATCTCGTGCATGAAAAGCCCGAGGTGATCATTGATGTGGTAGATGCGACAAATCTCGAAAGAAACCTATACCTGACGGTGCAACTGGTGGAATTGGACATTCCCATGATCATAGCACTGAATATCCACGATGAGGCGGAGAAGAAGGGTTACCGGATAGACGCTAAAGCCATGGAACGGATGCTCGGGGTGAGGGTAATTCCCACGGTGGCAACCAAAGAATTGGGATTGGCCGATCTTTTAAAGGCCATCGTAGAACTGGCGGATAACCCCGCGGGACACCTGCCGAAGCGGTTGCATTATGGTGAAGATATCGAATCTGCCGCGCAGGCGGTATCAGCAAAGATAATAGACGGCTCTCCGTCCCTTACCGGGAAATATCCTGCCCGGTGGCTTGCCTATAAACTTCTGGAAAGCGATGACCATGTCCTGAGAGAGACAACCGTCGATAACAGCGGTTTCTTGGAGGAGGCTACCCGCCATCTACGTAAGGCGCATGGCGACGACATCGAATCGATCATGGCGGATGCACGATATGCACAAGCCTCAGGGGTTACCCATGAAGTTCTAAAAAAGCCGGAATTCAGAAAGACCGAAGTGACTGAGAAAATAGACGGGATCGTCCTGAACAGATTTCTCGGTATCCCGATATTTTTCGCTGCCATGTGGCTGGTATTCAAGTTCACCTTCGACGTTTCGGCGCCCTTTGCCGAATGGATTCATACCATGACTGACGGACCGTTCAAGAGATGGGTGGCGGTGATGCTGGGCTTCATCCATGCACCGCCCTGGACCGTGTCACTGGCCACGGACGGGGTTATTGCGGGGGTGGGCTTTGTTATTGTATTTGTTCCGGTCATTTTTGCCATGATGTTCTTCATCACCTTCCTTGAAGGCAGCGGTTACATGGCCCGGGCCGCTTTTGTGATGGACAGGGCGATGCATGCCATGGGGCTGCACGGAAAATCCTTTATCCCCATGCTCCTCGGTTTCGGCTGCAATGTGCCGGCGGTCTATGCCACCAGGACGCTCGAAAACCCCAGGGACAAGGCGCTCACGGCCCTGCTCATTCCCCTCATGTCCTGCGGCGCCAGACTTCCGGTCTATGTAGTTTTCATCGGCGCCTTTTTCCCCTCCCATGCGGGGACCATCCTCTGGTCTCTCTATGTGATGGGAATCGTCCTGGCGGTGGTCATGGGCATCATTTTCAAAAGGACTCTCTTCCGGGGAGAATCGCCGCTGTTCATCATGGAGCTGCCCCCCTACCGGCTGCCCTCTTTCAAGAGTCTGATGATTCATACCTGGGAGAAGGGCAAGCATTTCCTTATCAAGGCGGGCACCTATATCTTTGCTGTTTCGATACTGGTGTGGTTTCTTTTGAACCTCCCCTGGGGCGTGGAGAATAAAAAAGATTCCTATCTCGGCAAGACGGGACAGATAATCGCCCCGGTTCTTGCACCGCTCGGGTTCGGTAACTGGGAGGCATCGTCGTCGCTGATCTCCGGTCTGATCGCCAAGGAGATCGTCGTGGGGACCATGGGGGAAATCTATGTGCAGAAGGCAAAGGAAAAGAAGGAGACGCCGACATTGAGCGAGGATTTGAAGGAGATAGGGACTTCCTTCGGAGATGCGGCCAGGGAGTCCCTCGCGAACGTCTTTTCGACCTTCGGGATCGCGAGCATCTCTAGCGAGGAATCCGCGGAAGAAACGGGGGAACGCGCTTCCTTAAGAACTGTCATCAAAGGCCAATTTACGCCCCTTTCCGCTTACGCCTTCATCACCTTTGTCCTTCTCTATATGCCCTGCGTTGTAGTCGCCATCGCCATGCGGCAGGAATTCGGCACCTGGAAATGGTTCGGCGTTGCCTTCGTCTATCAGATGGCACTTGCGTGGGTGGTGGCATTCGCGATATACCAGGGTGGAAGATTGTTGGGAATAGGGTAAAACAACGCAGCGGAGCAATTGTGGCGCTGCTGACGGTTGCCCGCCGCCCTGAAGAAGGGAGGTTTATCATGGGGTTTATGGATATTGTGTTGATGGTCGTAATCATTGGTGGAGCGCTCTATCTCCTCTACCGCTCGGTCTGGAAGAAAAAGGGGCATTGTTCCGGGTGCGATTCCGGTACATGCGATCGCGGGAAAAAAATCAATCCGAAGGATTGTTAAAAAATATGTCCAAATTATCTGATAACTTAAGCCGGGAAAGGACCGGTCTCTATAAATGGGCATATGCACTTGCCCTCATCACGATCTTTTACAACATCCTGGAGGGCCTCGTTTCCGTCTTTTTCGGTCTGGAAGACGAAACGATATCACTCTTCGGCTTCGGGGTAGATTCCTTTACAGAGGTAATCTCGGGTATCGGTATCTGGCATATGGTCCGCCGGATAAGAGAAGGCAGCAACGGTAGCCCTGACACTTTTGAACGTCGGGCGCTCAGGATCACGGGAACGGCCTTTTATGTCCTCACAGGGGGGCTGCTCCTCACCGCAGTCTTTAGTCTGCTACAAGGACATGCGCCGGTGACAACATTCTGGGGCATTGTCGTGTCCGTAGTTTCGATTCTTACGATGTGGATGCTCATCCATTTCAAGATGAAAGTCGGCCGGGGGCTCAATTCGCCGGCGATTCTTGCCGACGCGGCCTGCACGAGGATTTGTATTTATCTTTCGATCGTGCTGCTCTTCGTGAGCGTCGGTTACGAACTTACCCGCATCAGCGGCCTCGACGCTGCCGGTGCGGTTCTGATTGCCGGGCTTTCCTTCCGTGAGGGTAGAGAGACTTTTGAAAGGGCAAAGGGGAAGAGTGACTGCGGATGCCAATCTTGTCATTAACCTGCAAAGGAACAAATTATTGCATGGCCTGGAGGTTATCGTGTCTATTCAGAGAATTATAATCATTCCTTTCTCCTTATTGCTCGTGTGCACGTTCGCTCCTTTTATCTGGGCCAAAGAGAGAAGCATTACGGTCACCGTCAACGTCGATCTCAAATTACCGGCCGAAGCCAAAGAGGTGCGCTTATGGCTGCCTTACCCCCTATCCGACCGGAACCAGCGTGTAACTAACGTGCAAGTCTGCGGTAACTATGGTGCGGCAAGCGTCTTGCGTGAAGGCGTCTTTGGCAACACTATCCTTTTCGCAATCTGGCAGGGGGTCTCTCCCGGTCGTAAGCTTACTTATTCCTTTGAGATCACCAGGAAAGAAATGATCACGTGGGATTTTGCCGGGAAGGAGCTGCCCTTGCCCCGCCGTGAACTCAAGGATTATCTGGGAATGGGCCTGGCCCCTGCGACCCAGGCAAAGGTAAAGACTCTCGCGACTGCCATCACGAAGAATAAAAGGACGACCAGGGCCAAGGCGCGGGCCATTTATGACTGGGTTGTCGATAACATGCAACGGGATCCAGAAACGAAGGGGTGTGGACCGGGCATAATAGAAAGGTTGCTCGCAACAAGGAAAGGCAAATGTATTGACATTAATTCCATCTTCGTGGCTTTGGCGAGGGCCGCCGACATACCGGCGCGGGAAATCCTTGGCATACGGATACCCAAAGGGAAAGAGGGAGAGATGACGAAATCCCAGCATTGCTGGGCGGAATTCTATCTGCCGGGCTCCGGCTGGGTCGTGGTCGATCCCGCTGATGTGGCGAAAGCAAGGTTCGAACAAAAGCTAAGTGGGGAACAGTTAAAACCGCTCCGGGAATATTATTTCGGCGCCGTTGATGAAAACAGGATTGCCTATGGTCAAGGCAGGGGGGTCGTGCTCAACCCGCCGCAGCAGGGTGAACCCTTGAACTATTTTATGTATCCCTATGCCGAGGTTGATGGGAAGGAGTTTAACGAAGACCTTTACGGCTTTAATATCGGCTACCGGATCAGCTTCAAGGAGAAAATGTAGGCGCAATGGCTGCCTGGCTTAGCCGGAATCTGTTGACGGCCAAGTGAGCGTTTCTTACCGGCTCCGGCAGGCGATACCCCCGGCAGCAATTGAGTACCACCTCTACGGATTTTTGCAGGCTGATGCCCTGTCCCGGCGAGATGAATACCCGGGGGAAGAGAAATTAGGGCAATTAAGGATGCAAGATCGTTCGCGCCGCGGCGACGTCCTTTTTTATGTGGACAATCAACTCCTCCGGCCCGGAAAAACGGCGCTCCTCCCGTATCCGTTCCACAAAAAAGATTTCCAGCGATTTGCCATAGATGCTGCCACCGGTGTAATCCAGCAAATGCACTTCCAGCGACCGCGCCACGTCCCCGTAGGTAGGGTTTAGGCCGAGGCTTAAAACCGCCGGATATTTTGTTCCCTCCAGGATAGCCAGGGCCGCATATACGCCATTTACGGGCAGCAGTTCTTTATCTGGTTTGATATTGGCCGTGGGAAACCCCAGTGTTGCGCCCCGGCCCATGCCTTTGATAATCTCGCCCTTGAGATTATAAGGCCGCCCCAGCAGCAGCGCCGCCTTTTTGACGTCGCCTTCCAGGATGGACTCTCTGACCCTGCTGCTGCTGACGATTGTACCGCCTATGGAGAAGGCTGGAATAACCTCAACGGCAAAACCCAGTTTTTCACCGTAAGCCGCGAGCATTGCCTCGCCACCCGCTTTATTTTTGCCAAAGGTATAGTCATGACCGATGAATATCTTGCCGGCACGGAGTTTTTTCCAAAGGAAATCCAGGATAAAGGATTCGGCCGTCGTCCCTGCATATTCAAGGGTGAAGGGAATGAGGATGACGGCATCGAGGCCTTGCGTCTCCAGAAGCGCTAGTTTCTCTTCGAGGGTCGTAAGCAGGTAAAAAGGGCGCCGCTCGGGATGGAGTACCATCTTCGGATGTGGAACAAAGGTGATCAACATGGACCGCCGGCTAGCCTGGGAAGCTTGCCCGATGAGCGTTTGAAAGATATGCCGGTGTCCCAAATGGATACCGTCAAAATTTCCTATGGTTATAAAGGAACCTGTGAATTCATGGGGGATTCCCTCCCCCGTTCCCTTGATTATCTGCATAGCAATGTCTGATGCCCTTTCACTGTTTTTTGGACATAACATGGCCGTCGTTATTAATAAAGATCAATTTTGCTTGACAAGAGCCGGAGCGCCATTATAGAAGGGCACCTCGTTTATCCGCTCTGACAATATGCCGAAGTGGCGGAATTGGTAGACGCGCTAGGTTCAGGGTCTAGTGGGTGTACGCCCATCCCGGTTCAAGTCCGGGCTTCGGCACCACAATAAAAAAGAGGGTTGCCTGGTTCATTAGGCAGCCCTCTTTTCTTTTGAGGGATACTTGGTCAGCACTCTTCAAATTGAAAAGTCTAAAAGCGGCCATCCGCAAAGCGGCGGCGGCCTTGTTGGCAACAGCTTTGGTCGCACTGCTCAAGACCCTGCTGCCACTGACCTTGGTACCGGGAGATAAACCAACCCACGAAGCGAAATGTTTCCTGGATAAACCGCGCCCCCAGGACGTTAGTAGCTTATATGTCAACGAGTTTATAACTGCCGGGGACGATTCTATTATACGATTGGTAAAGGAATGTGGAACAGTGCCCTTTTGAGAAATCAATTAACCTGCTCGCTACTAATCAAGTAAACAGGGGCTCGCTTTATGGTGGGAACGGCACAGCTGTGTATCAACGGGCGGCTTACGAAACTGAAAATTGTTGACTGATCGGAAAAATTAGGATACCGGTTCCACCACGGAGCATGGAATGGGAAGATATCACCTGTCCACTACCCCGTTTACTTTACTTGGCAAGACCAGTGACGATATGCTTATTTCGCTAGCGACGTCCTTAACGGTCCGAATATCCTGCTACAATATCTGCGGTCACATTTCCCCCGGGTTGAGGCGCTTTATGAAGATTCATGAGTATCAGGCAAAACAATTGT